>VFQN01006986.1_pt1 | contig 12446 bp, 11 predicted proteins | sample 3512371 | NCBI WGS metagenome assembly VFQN01 (sample SAMN10412370, study PRJNA504923) | tailings metagenome | isolation source: Replicate 2 from Balatoc abandoned mine | place: Philippines: Itogon, Benguet | collected 2017-08-28
CCAAATCGGGAGCTTGTCGCTACGTGACCAACCGGGCTGGATTACGTTCAGTCTGGACGGGAAACACGCCTACCCTTCCACAGGAGAAATCATCGATGTAGCTACGCACAAAATCATCACAACCCTCCAAGGAGAGAACGGACAGGGAGTGCATAGCGAAAAAATGATTGAAGTACACTTCAACGGTCAAAAACCCGTACAGCTAGGCGACCAATTCGGTTTAGGACGTGTACGTTAATCAATCATTCAGACTCATCAAATACAGTTGTTCTACTTTGGCCCGCGCCCAAGGCGTTTTTCGGAGAAATGCTAAGCTAGATTTGATGCTTGGGTCGTATTGAAAACAACGAATATTGACGTACTCACTCATGGTTTCCCACCCATAATGAGCAACCAAGTGATTCAGCATCATTTCAAGGGTGATGCCATGAAGGGGATTATTGGCTTGCGGATTTTGCATGGAACAAAGATAGAAACGGAGCACCCACATCGGTACACTGGCACCCGTTTTTTTACATTTTTCAATCATTATATCACCATATTTTACAAAAGCATAACAGCAGCTTCATCTTGAAGACATGGTAAACGCGTTGTTTTACGGTCAAAAAGAACGCTATGAAATCAACATTAAAGCATAACTTTGCCACTTCAAATTATCATTGGAAACGTAAATGGAGCTGGCGCCAAAACCACGCAGTAGTCCGCCCCAAACCCCAAAATGACGCGTACGACACGCAGGAGTTTCGCAATACTCCCTTTCCTGATGCAGTTACTTTTTAGGAAAAATACAGTAAAAATACCCTCAAGGTGTTTTCTATCATTGATTCTAACCATTTTTATGAAACGTTATTTTTTACCAGTCCTTTTCGCTGTCTTTGCCGTTTTGCAAAGCCACAGCCAAATTACGTACACCTCCGCCAATGCACACTCGCACAATGACTATGCACAGGCCAATCCTTTTTTTGGTGCTTACAACCTCCAATGCGGGGCCATCGAAGCCGATGTTTTTCTCAAAGACGGTGAACTGATGGTAGCGCACCATCCCGATGAAATCAAGCCTGAGCGCACCTTTCATGCCTTGTATTTGCAGCCGCTCGCCGCGCAGCATCGGGAAGGGAAAATGTATCCCTTACAATTATTGATTGACCTAAAAACCCCCGCTGGCCCTACCCTAGAAACGTTGGTCAATCACTTGAACCGTTTTCCCTACGTTTTTGGCGACAACAAATCCGTCAAAGTGGTCATCAGCGGCAACATGCCTTCACCCAGTGATTTTGGGAAATATCCCTCTTGGGTTTTGTTTGATGGCAGATTTGAAGAAACTTATTCTGACGCTGCTTTGGTCCGCGTGCCATTGTTCAGCGCTCCGTTCAGTGCCGTTTCTCGTTGGACGGGTGTTGGTTTGTTTCCCAAAGAAGACCGCGAAAAATTGGTTGAGTTGGTGAATCGTGCCCATCAAAAAGGAAAAAAAATTCGTTTCTGGGGAACGCCTGACAATGAAGCCGTTTGGAAAGAATTGATGGCCGTAGGCGTTGATTGGATTGGAACTGATGCTCCACAGACACTGACAAATTATTTTAAAAGTACAAAACCTGCCGACAGTCAATACACCAATACGGTTCCCGCTTACACACCTTATCAACCCTCTTATAAAAGTGACGGTATCAATAAAACGCCCAAAAACATCATTTTTTTGATTGGCGACGGCATGGGTCTTGCCCAAATGCATACTGGATTGATTGCCAATCACGGACAGCTCCACATGGCGTTGTTTAAGCATCTTGGTTTAATGCAAACTCAACCTGCCGAATCATTCATCACTGACTCAGCCGCCGCAGGCACCGCATTGGCCACGGGATACAAAACCAAAAACGGCACCATAGGCATGGATGCCACCTTGGTAGCCCGTCCTTCGCTGACCGTAACCGCTAAACAAAAAGGAAAGAAATGTGCCGTTATTTCGTCGGGGCCCATTACAGATGCAACCCCTGCGGTCTTTTATGCCCACCAGCCCAAGCGTGGTATGCAGGAAGAAATCGCCGCCGATTTTCTCAAAGAACCCTTGGATATTTTAGCGGGTGGTGGAAGCAAGTATTTTTTTGAGCGCAAAGACAAAGCAAATCTGGGAGATTCACTCAAAGCGCGTCAGTATGATGTCATCCGTAAATACGCCGAAATAGCTAACCAGAATAAAGCTGAAAAATTCGTCGTTTTGGACGACCAAGCCACACTGTCAATTGAAAAAGGGCGTGGCAATTTTCTACCATTAACGGTAAAAGAAAGCATCAGTCACTTCCAGAAAACGGCAAAAAAGGGCTTTTTTATCATGGCTGAAGGAGCACAAATCGACTACGCCGGCCATGCCAACAATACAGGTTATGTAGCCAATGAGGTGCTGGATTTTGATCGGGCAGTGGGTGAAGCGCTACGTTTTGCCGACGAAGACGGCCAAACGCTCGTCATTGTCACCGCCGACCACGAAACGGGGGCCATGAGTATCACGGGCGGTAGCGAGTCAGAAGGAATGATTAAAGGAAATTTTGGTTCTAAAGGTCACTCTGCCATCATGGTTCCAGTATATGCCTATGGCCCGCAATCTCAGCAATTCGGTGGAATTTACCAGAATACCGAACTTTCCAACCGCATTCGTCAATTGCTGGAAGAATCAAAATAAAGTTAATTAGCTAGCGAAACAACTTGGCATCCGCCCAAAAAGTCCCGAAGGGAACCAACGAAGCCAAAAAAGCAAGGACAGATTTTTTTATCGACCAGCTGTATTCGACGGCGGCCATTATAACGTACAGAATATACAACACAAACAGCACTCCGTGGGCCATGCCAGTGATTTTTACGGCCATTGGCTGGTCCGCAATGTATTTTAAAGGCATGGCAATAAAAAGAAGTACCAGAAAAGATATACCTTCTAAAAAGCCAATAATACGAAGACGTCCAATGGTATTTTTAAGCAAATTCATCATAATGGTGGGCTATTTTTTGACTTGATTCAATAGTTTTACGAGATAATGGGTGCTGTTTTTCACCCCTTCATACGCATAGGGTATCGCTTCTTGGAGACTCATCGGACGGGGCAAAATAGAAGTGGCGTACGAAATCCCCAAATGCGCTAGGTCGGCGGGCGACACCATCAACGCTCCGCATAGCGCCGCTACTGGAATGTCGCGCTTTTGAGCTGCACCCGCAATTCCTGCGATGAGTTTTCCCTGCAAAGTTTGTTCATCAATTTTTCCTTCACCCGTCAACACCAAAACGGTATCGGTTAAATGTGATTCAAAATGGGTCTGTTCCATTACGATTTTAACCCCTTCTTTCAGGACGGCATTTAGGAAAAATAACGCTCCAAACCCCAAACCACCCGCCGCTCCGGTACCAGCAACTTGGGCTATATCTACGTCGAAATCACGCTTTACGACCCATGCCAAATGCTGCAATCCGAGTTCTAGTTCCGCTACCATCACCGCATCTGCCCCCTTTTGAGGCGCATATACATGCGCCGCACCGTCTGGGCCGAAAAGAGGTGCCGTCACATCACAGGCGACTTCAACCGTTATTTCAGGTAAATGCTGAGGTGGTTTTATTTGCTGGATTTTGACTAAACTTTCGCCATTTGGAGGCAAAGCAGTGCCGTTGGCGTCCAAAAACTCCCACCCTAAAGCCGCTGCCATGCCAATGCCTCCGTCGGTAGTGGCGCTGCCACCAATGCCGAGAATTATATGATGCGCCCCTTTTTCTGAAGCCTCCAGAATAAGCTGGCCAGAACCAAATGTTGTAGTTTTGAGGGGATTACGTTCGTCGGAATGAAGTAAGCGCAACCCCGAAGCAGTGGCCATTTCAATGTATGCCGTTTGGCCATCGGCAGAAAGCCCGTATTCTGCTTCAATGCGGCGACCCAACGGATCAGAAACAAAAGCAGTGTGCATCTTGCCCCCCGCATTAAGCGTCAGAATTTCGGCGGTTCCTTCTCCCCCGTCCGCCATAGGAAGCACCACAATTTCCGCTTCGGGAATCACTTCACGAATACCGTCACTCATGGCTTGGCATACTTCATAGGCTGTCAAGGAACCACGGAATTTGTCGGGCGCGAGCAGAAATTTCATCGTTTAGGGAGAAGTCCAGAGAGAGAAGTCAGGAGCGCGAAAGTAATTTCTACATTCTTAGTCCTGACTTCTGATTCCTAAAATAATATACTTTCGTCGTCGGTTACTTTTGGACGTAAATAGGTATTTATTGTGTCAATTTTTACACCCCCGCATCCGATATTTACATCCATTCCGTCGGGTTTATTGAATCGGTCGCGGCGATACGGAGAGCGGTCATTGCCCGCCAAATCTGGATCAGCGTAGACTTTTTGCATGTATAATCCCCACGCAGGCATGGCTATTCGTGCCCCTTGCCCCAGTGCCATCGAAGTAAAGTGAACGTGATTATCTTCGCCACCTACCCAAACGCCCGTGACCAAATTGGGGGTTACGCCCATAAACCAGCCATCGGTATAATCAGAAGTCGTTCCCGTTTTGGCGGCAATCTCGTTATTATCGGCCAGTTTGTACTGGGTGCGCAGGCGTTGCGCCGTTCCCCAAGGATCTTCTACGGCACCGCGCATTACAAACAACATTTGGTAGGCAATGCTTGGGCTGATTACTTCTTTTTCGTTTGGTGGAAACTCTGCCAACAAGCGTCCGTCTTTATCTTCAATGCGGGTTACAAAACGTGGGTCAACGTGTTTGCCGCTGTTGGCAAAAGTACAATAAGCATTCACCATTTCGTACACCGAAACGTCAGGCGTTCCCAAACAAATTGTTACATCATTTTCGGGCAACGGGCTCGTAATTCCCAGTTTATGAGCATATTCTACTACTTTCTTGGGGCCGACTCTACTCATCAAATACGCACTGATGGAGTTAACCGATTTTGCCAATGCCTGCCGCAATGTCAGCATTTGCCCCGAAAAAGACCCTGTTGAGTTCTTGGGACACCAATCTCCAATGCAAACCTGATGGTCCATGATGGTTTCGCAGGGGGTGACGTAGTTTTCGTTAATAGCGGAGCAATACACAAATGGTTTAAAAGTAGAGCCAGGTTGGCGCTTGCCCTGATATACTTGGTCGTAAAGAGCTTATAATTGATTCCACCTACCCATGCTTTCACGTCTCCATTGCGCGGATCCATCGAGACCATACCAATGCGCAAAAACTTGTTGTAGTACTTAATAGAATCCAACGGACTCATGATCGTATCCCGATCGCCGCGCCAAGAAAACACCTTCATTTTGATGGGTTTACGCAATTCTGCCCAAATTTTTTCTTCATCATCGCCAAAACTGCGTTTCAGTTCACGATAGCGCCAACTGCGTTTTACCGCTCTTCTTTCAAAATTGGGGTCAGGCACATAGCCTCCGTTTGTGCCTTTTACCACCCAGGGATTCATTTTAAGTTCTTTGAAATGATTGAAAAACTTAGCCTGCTGGTCTTTCATGTGTTGCTCGGCGGCCTGCTCGGCATAGTCCTGCATCCGCGAGTCAATGGTTGTATAAATTCGCAGTCCATCGGTGTACAAATCGTACTCCGTCCCATTTTCTTGATTATACTGGGCCAGCCACGTCTTCATCCAATCACGCAATACTTCTCTGAAATAAGGCGCGGGACCAGTGTTGTGGTTTTCGATGTTGAAATTCAGGCCGAGGGGTTTCAGTTTATTTACATAAAATGCTTCCTGTGTCAGAAAACCGTATTTTACCATTTGGCCCATTACCACATTCCTGCGCTCTAATGCTCTTTCTTTAAATACCCGCGGGTTGAAACGGGAAGGGTTCTGCAACATACCCACCAATAATGCGGCCTCGGTCAAATTCAAATTCCAGGGTTCTTTCCGAAAATACGTCCTTGACGCCGTCTTAATCCCGTCGGCATTGTTACCAAACGAAACGGTGTTGAGGTACATCGTCATGATTTCCTGTTTGGTATAATTTCGCTCCAGCCTTACCGACAAAATCCATTCTTTGGTTTTAGCAATGACGGTTTTGATGAGAGGAATATCTCCCAACCCTCCTTTGTATTTATCACTTCGGGTTTGAAACAGGTTCTTGGCCAATTGTTGGGTCAGCGTACTTCCACCACCTGTGGTTCCCTGCTCACTCGAAGCCACGCCTTTCAAAACCCGAAACATTGAGCGGGGGTCAATACCTGAGTGCTTTACAAAACGGGCATCTTCTGTCGCAATCAGCGCTTTGACGATATTGGGTGAAAGCTGGTCAAACTCAACCGGCGTACGGTTTTCGATAAAGTACTTAGAAAGGGTCTGCCCATCGGCCGAAAGAATTTCGGAAGCAACCTGACTTTCAGGATTTTCGATGGCTTTCAAATCGGGCATTCCGCCAAAAAGCCAAAAGAAATTAAAATAAACGGCGCTTATGTATAATACAGCCCCTCCAATCACAACACCGGCCAATTGCCAAAACAAAATAATGGATTTGCGATACTTTCCTTTCAAAAATGCCATATTAAAGTAATTCGTTAATCGTTATCGGTCAACTTTTGTCCCATTTTTCAAAAATTGAAGTACAGATTTTTTCAAGTGAAATGAAGTTCAGGTTGTGTTTTCAACTTCAAAATGGGCAGGGGGATAACTATTGCTTTAAACGCAATAATAAGGATTTTTTCAGGAACATTGGGCAACCTGATAGACTTATTAGCCATTTTTCTTGATAGATGTGGATTGTTGGGCTTCCAAAACCTCCCGTACACGAGGCAGCAATGGACTGGTTGGAAAATCTTTAATGAAGCTATTCAGCGCTTTGAGGTAGGCTTCGCGCCCTTGAAGTTTGCCGAGCAGATATATTCTGAGCAAGGCATATTTGTCTTCAATCTTACTACCTGAATAAGTCACAATCGCCATTTCTAGTTGGGCATAGGCCTCTGAAAAATTGGCTTTTTGGTATAACCCTAGTATTTTCTCGTAATCTTTGAGCGCTTCCAATTCTAAATTACCCGTGGCGGCAATACTCCCGTTGGCTTTGGTCAATAACCGGGTGTAAGAGGAGTTGGGAAACTCCGCCAACAGCTTGGTTTTCCAACTGTCCTGATTATTTTTTTGGTCAGTCAAGAAGAGTAAATAGTAAATTTCGGGTTTATAATTTGTCGAAGGAAAACGTTCTAAAGTTGTCATAAACGTCTTGACGGCGTTTTCGGGCTCAATTAAACTAAACTTATAAATCTTCCCTAACTTATAATAAGCATCTTCCATGCGTTGATTGGAGGCGTCAAGCTCCTGCTTTCTCAACGGAATATTGCGGTACATCGCATCCTTTTTTGCTTTCCACTCGGGCGAGTCTTTGGTTAATTTTGTAATATCTCCTCCGCCCAGCGTTACAGGTTTTTGGCCGTTTGCTACAGGGGTGATATTGTCTGTTTGGGTCAATAACGTAGCCACTTTTGAGCTTCGCCGCCAATCATCTTCCAACGCCCGATTTCCCCAACGCTGCTTAAATTCCAATTTTCCCTGATTCAATGCCACGGGGTCGTACAAAGCAAATCGGTCGGCAGGGTCTCCGTTGAAGTTCAATGCATTGGCATTCAGTGTTCTGGCCTGCTCCACCAGCTTTTGGGCTTCTTTTACCTTACGTTCTTGTTCTTCAATTTCTTTTTCGATTACACCATCCAAAAATTTATCCAAGGTCGCGGGATTCATCTGCGAAAGCCGCTGCAAACTGTCTTCGGTCCGAATCGTGGTGAGCTGTTTTACAAACTCGTCCAGCACATCTTTTCGCTCCGTAATCTTTTGAAACTGGGGAGACGTGCGGGGCAAAAGTGCCAATGAACTGTCAAAATAGGCTTTGGCTAACTCATAATTCTGGAGTTTGTCGTAGTATACCTTCGCCATTTCGAGGTAGGTATAGGGCACTTGGGTGGTATTGGTGGTGGTTTGACGAATGGATTCCTCAAAAAAGCGAATGGCCTGAGGGTAGTTTTTCTTACGCGTTTCAATCACACCCATTGAGTAGTATAGGCGGTCGCGCAGGTCACTATTTTTACGATCATTGAGCATCCGCTTAAATCCTCCTTCCGTCGATACGTCGTTGGAAGTCAGCGCTTCGTTTTGCAATGAATTCATGTTTGCAAAAAAACTCAAATCGTAAGGAGGCCGATTGCGAAATACTTGTTTGTAATGGGCATTGGCCGCCTGCGGCTTTTCAAGAAAATCGTACATTTGAGCGGCGGCAAAATGAATTCGGGCCGTTTCTTCCCCTCTGGGCAACAAATCGAAAGTTTCTTCCAAAATCGCCAACGCCAAAATATATTCCTGCTTTTGTTGGTGAAGGTAAGCCTTGACCAAATAGTAATCGCGCGTATTTTTATCGTTTAAGGGCTGGCTACGCAAAAATTCAGCCACGCTGAGCGCACTGTTATAATCCTTGGTTTCGACGTAGGCGCGCATCAACCAAATCAGGCCCTCGTGTTTGTCTTCTTCGTCGCGCCCTTTGGCGTTGACGTAGCGGAGCGTTTCGATGCCGTCCGTAAATTGTCCTTTGTACAAACGCGCTTTACCAATCAGTACGTAAGCATTGTCTACCCATTTGCTATTTTGGTGGCGGTCAGGCACCAACGACGCTTTTTTGATGACATCTTGCAGCAAATCTCCCACGGGTTGGGCTTCGAGAGAATCAAGTACGGGAAGAATCGGCAGAATCTGATTGTAGTCCTCCTTGCGATTTCGGCGCATGGCTATCTCGGCTTCGCGCATTTTGTCGCGGGCAATGACGTAGGCATTAAATTTAGCATTGAGGTTGTGATACCCCACACTCAATCTTCCGGTACTGTACTGCGAGCAGCCCGTCACAAATGACGTAATTCCCAACAGCAGAAGCAGTTGGAGCTTTGTAGAATAGGTTAGAAGTTGGTTGACTCGCATTAAACGACTCGCTTTCAGGCGTTTGCTTACAAATTATGTGGAAAATTCCCGTAAAAATAACGTTTTAGTTGTATGAAAAGTATACAAGCATGATGCCAAACGTATTTTTGTTGGGTGCATTTACACTCAAAAAACAACATTAATGGGCACAATAGCAAAGTCCCGCGCTTTTTTTAATCATTAGATTTACGACGAAGTGACCAACCAACACCTTATGTGCTTATCTGTTTGAGGCCAATACAGGGCCTAAGCCATATAGAAGTGTGCTTTTTTCGATTATATATTTTATCTTAAATTATAATATTTTAAAGATATATAATCTATTTAACATTAATTATTTAGACTATTATTTATTATTTAGGGCCCAATAGGCGTTTCATTCTACATTCAAACCAAACAATAATTAATTTTGTGCGTTGAACTTATTAACCAACAAACAACGGTTATATAATGGTAGAGAACCCTATCAATCCCGACAAAGTAGCTGAAAACCCCGGACTTATGGCGTATGCCCACTCGGTAGGTGGCGCAGTCATTAAGCCCGAAGATATGGGCAAAGTCAAAGGCAAGGCAGTGTTGGCCATGCGTCAACAAACCGAAAGGCAGCTCGGACAGATTTACCAACAAATGGCAACGCTGGCCCAACAAGCCAAGGAGTTGCGTCAGCGCGTAGATGTTTCGGAAAGGATTTATGCGGCCCACATGAATTTTGAGCCAGTGCTCAACGAGGTTTATTATGTGTACGAAAAAGAAGACGGCAGCGACGTGCTTTCCATGATTGCACCGGGCGAATGGGGTCGTTCGTATAAATATAGTCGCTATATTGCCAAAGTTACGATGCTTGCCGACCACACATGGCACGTCGAATACAATGAAAGTCAATCATAATCAATTGGATTTGAGTAAATTTCCGTAAACAAACAGCGAGCCTTCGGATGATAAACGTCCGAAGGCTCGCTGTCGGTAAATAATACGCTCTGCTTATGATAACTTCCATTTAATCATTACCTCTCCCTTGGTGGCTTTCTTAGGATTGTAGCGTATTGTAAGTGTATCCGGATACCAATCATTGCTATAGGGGATATCTTCCGCTTTAACAGGAATTGTTATTTTTCTATTATACACATAATGGACCAATTCCAATTCTGCCTCTGAGTTCAAGTTTGATGAGATAGTCAAACGAACACGGTTAGGATTTCCTGATTGCATTTTCAAATAAAAAACCTGAGGTCGAGCTACATTGGAAATGTGAATGCACTGCTGGCAATCGGTTGCATCTCCGCAATTTTGGAGGAGACCACACATTAAAATTATTAGTCCTAATCGCTTATTCATGATTCTGAGTTAATTACTTTTTATTTCTTTGACCAATGGATTTAACAAAGTAACTGACATACATAATAAATAACTTAAAGCTTCTGACTGATTGTTTTCTGATTTCAACATAGATTGCAATATCAAAAGTCAATGTATATTCCTCTCCTGAGTGCGTTCGGTGAGAGGATTTTTTGTGTAAAAACTTTAAATATTGCAACATAATGGCCTCATAATTGCGTATTATCAATAAAAAAGTCAAAAATAATTGTCATAGCCGCTAAACTTTTTTATTTTCAACAAGCGTTTGTCATTATAGACAGACCATGAACCAAATACCCCACCTGTGATTAGACGATTACGCTTCTTTCCTATACATTGTACGTTAGTCTGTTTCGTACTTTTCTGGTCACTCAAAGGCGTCAGTCAGACAACTTACACCATTTCTGGCCGCATTACCGATGCCCAAACTGGTGACCCTGTGCCCTTTGCAGGGGTGGCAATCAAAGGCAAAACTGCGGGGGTTACCACCAATTTTGAAGGATTTTATACGCTAAAAACCACTCAAATAGGCGATTCTTTGATGGTTTCGTCGATGAGTTATCGACCCAAAACCAAAGCCATTCGCAAAGATTCGATTTCACAAGTTATCAATTTTCAGCTCGAATCTTCCGAAATCAAACTTCAAGAAGTAAAGGTTTACGCTGGCGAAAATCCCGCGTATAATATTCTGCGGAAAGTAGTAAAACAAAAGCCCGCGCACAATCCCAACCGCCTGACTGCCTACGAATACGAAAGCTACAACAAGATTGAAGTGGACGTAGATAACCTTTCGCAGCGTTTTAAAAAGCGCAAAGCCATCCGAAAGATTACGGAAGCGGTGGATAAATTTGAAAAGATAGCGGGCGAAGATGGTCGGCCCGTGATTCCGATTTATCTGTCCGAATCCATTTCCAATTATTACTTCAGGGAAAACCCGCGCAAAAAGAAAGAACAAATTCTTAAAACCAAGATTTCGGGCATCGCCGTCACCGACGGGAGCCTGATTTCTCAGCTCATTGGATCGTCGTTTCAGCAGTATAATTTTTATCAAAACTGGCTGAGTGTGGTCGAAAAAGATTTTCATTCTCCCATTGCCGACGGCTGGAAAAACACCTACGAATACTATTTGATTGACACTACTTATGTGGGTGGGTATTGGTGTTATCAGATTGATTATGAACCCAAACGCCCCCAAGACCTTGCTTTCAACGGCACCATTTGGATTGACACACTCTCGCACGCACTCGTGCAGGTGGACGCCAGCGTGGGCAAACGTGCCAACATCAATTTCATTGAACGCATCAAAATCCAGCAGGAATATGAACAAATCGGCGACAGCACTTGGATGCCCATCAAATCTCGGGTGCTGATTGACGTAGCCGAATTGACTGATTCTACGGCGGGAATGTTGGTGAAATTTTATACTTCCAATCGGAATGTGACGGTCAACAAACCTCGCCCTCCCAAGTTTTATGACTATCCGCTGGAACTTTCGGAAGATTACAAAGAATATCCTGAAGACTATTGGAACAAAGTTCGTCATGAACCGCTGACGGCAGGCGAGCAAACGGCCTATCAACTCATTGATTAAGCAGGTTCCGGTGGTACGTACCTACGTAGAAGTCCTCAATATGGCCGTCAATGGATATAAACGAATTCCGAAGGTCAACATTGACGTCGGGCCTTTTTTGTATTTATATTCTAACAATGTGGTGGAAGGAAACCGTATCCGTATCGGGGGCAAAACCAACCCCGATTTCAGCCGTAAATGGATATTGAGCGGACACGCGGCCTACGGCACTTTGGACCAAAAATGGAAGTATAATTTTAGCGTTGATTACATCTTTAGCCGCAAACCTTGGACCATCGGCGGCATCAGCCATAGTTATGATTTAGAGCGCATCGGGCTTTCGTCGGAGGCCATCGGCAACAATGCCCTTTTTGGCGCCATGACCCGCTGGGGTTCGTACCGTCGCGGGTATTTTGAAGGGGTCAGTTCTGCCTACATCAAACGCGAGCTTTTCAGGGGATTGACCCAAACGGTGGGGTTGCGTCATCGCTCGTTTGAGCCCATGTACGCCTTTGCCTACCGAACCGCCCCCGGCATGGGCGACCGTTCACCCACCCAAAGAAATTACCAAAACTCGGCGTTGTTTTTTGAAAAG
>VFQN01006987.1_pt1 | contig 12444 bp, 8 predicted proteins | sample 3512371 | NCBI WGS metagenome assembly VFQN01 (sample SAMN10412370, study PRJNA504923) | tailings metagenome | isolation source: Replicate 2 from Balatoc abandoned mine | place: Philippines: Itogon, Benguet | collected 2017-08-28
GGAGGCGGGGGGGCACCGACCGGGGGGGCCGTTGGGGGGGGGAGGGGTTTGGGGGGGGGGGGGGGTGGGGGAGAGGGGGGGGGGGGCGGGGTTTGGGGGGGGGGGGGGGGTAGGGGGGGGGGGGGGGGGAAGCAAGGGGATGGAGACGGGGTGGTGACGGGTGTTGGCTTCAGGCTTTCTGGGAAGAGGCGTGGGGCGGTGCCTATGGGAACGGAAGGAGCTGGAAAGCCGGGGCGTGGTCGTACCATCCGTCAGCCTGTCCGACATGCGTGCGTGTGTCCTGTGTCACACACGCAGGAACGAGAAGTACGGCGTGCCGGCAGACTTCGTACAGCGGGTGTACGACAAGACGCGCGGGCGCGGGGACGAATTCGTGGACGAGGTGTACGGCGTGGCGGCTGTGTACGGCGAGCAGGTGTCGGTCGACCACCGGCTGTTCCTGCGCAGCCTGCAGGGTGACAAGCTGTGCGTGGGGGCCGGCGAGGGGGCGGGCAAGGCGGCTGGCAAGGATGAGCTGTAGTGCATGATGGCGGAATGGTGGGGGATTGGGGGTGGGGGAAAGGGGAGGACCAAAGAAGCCTGCGGGTGTGCTGGCTTGAGTGGGTCAACGGCGTCCTGCGTAAAGGAGTGGAATGCAGGGAGTAGTGAAGGGTCGTATTGGGGGCGACCTGGCCATATACCGGGTCTTGACGTATAGAGTTAATCTTTGAGTCTGGTGACAGGCATGCAAGCCTGCAGGTATTTGGGCCAGAGGCCACAGCCTGGAGGCTTAGGTGGACCAGAGAGAACAAGATCAAATACACAAGCGTTGTGGACTTGACATGTGCAATAGCTGTGCATGAAGATGGGAAGCTGCATGCATGTGATCACAAGGGGCTGGCAAGCTTACCCCGAGCAGCAGGGAGGGCAGGGCGGCGTACTGCATGAAGCCGCCCTTGGGTGTGGTGCAACAGGGTGGAACTGCCCCTGGGGCCCAGCGTGGTAGGGGTGCCATATATATAACTGCATGTAACTATGGAGCTGAGGATACGTGCATAGTAAGCTGTCGTTGGGAGAATACCGGTAGAACGGCACCGAGTGCATCCGGCAGCGTGCGCAAGGGTGCAGTCCCGTCATTCTTTATCGTGTCGCAGCTGCTACAGCTTGGTGCAGCATTGTGCTTCTGCATGGTGCGCTTGTTGTCCATGTTCCTTGCTCGAACGCTCAATCCGTCTCACGCTTGCCTCGCTTGCGTGCTATGAATCTCGTCTCGTGAGGCTTGGTTACACATGCAACTGCTTTTGCGTGCGCGTGGATGATGTCCCCTCCTCGCCGGTTACTGCCATCGCTTGCCACCTGCTGCCACGTGTCACATGCCACGCAGCGACGCCCAGCGGCGGCCCGATCGTGTCGTAGTGCGGGTCGTGCGCTGCACCTTGCCCCTTCGTCCCATCCTTTATTGCTGCTCTGTGGGCTATACCTATTGCATCAGTCGCTGTGTAACAGTATGCATGCTGCATATATGCATGCACGCATGCCGCGTACGTGGCAGCAGGACTGCGGTGACCTGGTGTTTATATATCCAGTCGTGCGTTCCTTGTGAACATCCGTTGGACTGCTGACGACGTGACGAGGTGCGCATGCATGATGGTGTGCTGTTGAATTCTGCAGCGACATCGATGCGTACCGGTACGGCAGCAGTCCTCCACTGGCATGCATCACTGTGCTTGCCTGCATGGCTGTGCTCTGCTGGTTCAGTAGCGGCACTCTGTTTGTGCACCAGGCTACAATGTGTAACAGCCGTCTGTCCAGGCTGTCCTGGGGCGTCTGAAAGCACGTGTTTCCATGCCCACACGCACATAGCCGCCAGCCCCCTGTGGCCGTAACATGCTGCAGTCCAGCAGTCGCCTGTCCAGCCAGGCAGCAACGAGAGCAACCTTAGCCGAGCTACAAGCAAAGCCACTGTTTTGTAAGGATAGATGGGCTGAGTGGCAGCAGGTGGCAGTTGACAAGCTTCCTTAAGACGGGGAGTATGGCTGCCTCATTGGCGCTGGTTGCAACGGGTAACGGTGCACTGGGTCGCTAATGGAACAGGAAGCGGACTCACGCCAAGCCCAGCTACGCACTACGATACAAGACAGTGTACTGGTGCACATGTGAAGCACCAAAGGATTAACTATGCAATGTACCTGCATGAACAGGTCAGCTCTCGGTGACGCAGTTGAACAACGCTGCACACTACGGTATACAGCCCGCTTGCGCTTGGGTTCCTTGGGAGCTGCGTGCACCGGACACGTTTGGGTGACAGGCGTGCATACTACCAACATAACTGTATGTGCAAAGCGAACCAACAATTGAGAACCCGCCAACCCACACTGCTACACGCACAGCCTACGCCCCTTGGCGTATGCTTGGTGCAAATGGCCGCCTGAATGCTGCCAGGCCGTGAAACTACACCCAAGTGGCTTTGTGTCCAGTCCCTGTCCTGCCTGCAGGCTTCCACAGCCTCACACCCTATGCTACATGCTCCCCTACAAGCAAGTTCCATTCAACAACGACACGACTTTCACATAGACTGGGCAGTACCATACGCTCTCCTAAGAGCAAACTCCGTCTAACAGCGGCACGGGTTTCACTCAGACTGGCCAGTGCCGTATGCTCCCCTAACGATGCATGTGGGGGTGCACATGCATACCGGTAGCATGCATGCGCTGCACGCGACTTCCCGCCCTCTGTCAGGTGTCGCGCCAGATACGCAGGCGTACCAACAAAATGCAGCACAGCACGCGCACATCCAGCACGGCGAGTCCATACACCCACGCACCCACCCTTGCACCCATACCATCATCCCACCATCCATGTACAAGCCCCCGGCGCCCGCCGCAGCGCCCTACTAGCCACAGTAGCCTCTGCTACATGCTTTCTTAACTGCTTCTCCTCTTAGCCGCCAACCGCCACCGCCTCCTCCCTCGCAATCCGCCTCACCTCCACCGCACCGGCACGGTCTTGCGCCACCCCTACCCCTCCTTCCCCCCGTGCCCCCGCCACCCCTACCGCTCCTTCCCCGCCGGCCCCCGCCACCCCCGCTGGCCCCCCTGGCCCCCGCGCTCCCCGCCACCGCGGCCCCAGCCGCTCCAGCAGCGCAATGCACTCCGCGTCGAAGCCGCCCACCTGCCGTACCGTCCGACAAAGTGGTGAAAAGGCAAAAGGGCGGGCGTTTCATGTTGAAGGAAGTTACTGCGGCCTGCAACGACTGGATATGAGCGGGTACGCCAAGAGCTGGGAGACACACCCGCGGCCTCCAACCATGCCCTTAGCCTGCGTGGCGGTCAGCGGACCAACCACGGTATTATCGCAGAAGGGTTACTTACTAGGGTCCCCACGGAAAAACTATGGCAGCGCACTTCACTCCATGTGTCGATAAACAACCTTGGAACCGCATGCCCAGCCCCACGCACCCACCAGCTGGTGCACGCGGAAGGCGAAGGCCACCGCCCCGTCCAGCAGCCCACGCACCGCCGCCGCCGCCGCAGCGCGCTCCCGCTCCCGCTCCCGCTGCTGCCGCCGGCCCCGCTGCTGCTGCTGCTCCTGTCCACCACCCTCTTCCGCCGCCTGTGCGTCCTCCTGCTGCTTCTCCTTGTTTTCCGGCTGCTGCTGCTGCTGCTGCTGCTGCAGCTCGTACTCGCGTGCTTCCCTGGCGTGCTGGCGGGCACGTGCCACCACGTGCCGCACGTGCACGGCCAGCAGGCGCAGGGCGGAGCGCTGCAGGCGGGGCAGCAGCGCCGGGTCCCACGGCACGCCGTGCTCCTTGAAGCTGCGTGGGAAAGGGAATATGGGAATCAACGAGACAGACCATGACCCTGGCAGATGCATCGCAGTGCTCGAGAAAACGCTCAAGTGCACTGAAAGGGAAGGGGTGAAGGTAGCGGCGTTGCGGTGGGTGGTCGCACTCGGTAGGACTCAGACTCGGACACCACACGGAGGACCCACGACTTGCACGACATACGGAAAGCAGCAGACAGCAGCACAAAGCTGACGGCCCAGCTCCAACGCAGCGCCAAGCTCCCTCTTCCCCCCCTCCATCCCCGCCCATCCCTCACCGTGCCTCCATGCGCTCCCTGTCCCTGGCCAGCACCTCCACCCGCCGGCTCAGCACCCCCCAGCACTCCGCAACGCCGCGCAACGCCGCCGCAGTGGACGCCGCGGTCACCGGTGGACCGCGGCCGCCGCCGCCCTTGCCCGCCGCAGCGCCCTTCTTGCCCGCCTCCCCGGCTGCTGCCTCCTCCGCCTCCGCATCATCGTCGTCGTCCGTGTCTCCGTCGGCTTCTTCCGGCGGCGCACGCCATCCCGCCGCTTTGTCAGCCAGAGTGCTCAGCTCCTGGTGCAGCGTGGCGGCCCACCTGGAGACGTGGTTCAACGCGAGACGGAATCAGCACCTTGCAATCGGCAGCGTCAACAACAACCGGTAGTCCGGTACAGTGTGAAGAAAGTCAAACAGGGAGGTGTGAGCGCTTGCAAACGCGAGTGCATGCACGTCGCGCACTGCAGCTGATCGCCATGTCCACGTGTTTGGTGGTGTGGACGAGAAGCGGCACGGCCATGACCCATGGGTCACCTCCCTCGCCCATGTGCAGCATGCCACGTGCCACGTGTCACGCACGCGCCCGGCCGCCGCACCTGAGCGTGTCGCAGCGGCCCTCGGGCCATGCCAGCCCCGCCGCGCCCTCCGCGCTGCCGGGAGGGGCACGCACGCGCCGCAGCACCGCCGCCTGCGGCACAGGGTGCATGAGGAGGGAACAGGGAAACGAACTCAAGGAACAGCAGGAGGTAGCAGCAGCCGGGTTGCGGGTTGCGGCCCAGAGTTCCGGTGGAGTATTGTGCGATGGGCAACGATGTTGCCATGATAGAGCTGGTGCGGCACAGGGTGCAGGTGGGAGCAGCGGGTGACGGTAGAGGACATGCGGACGAGCGGGCGGTATTGGGGCCAGCAGCATGCGGTGGGCCGGAATTAGCATGCTCGTATTAGATCATAGATTGATTAGCACAGGGCGCAGGAGAGAGCAGCGGGTGACGGTAGAGGACATGGGGTTGAGAGGGCAGTATTGGGGCCAGCAGCATGCTGTGGGTAGGAATGCGCATGCAGTTGGCTGGAGGCTCTCGTACTTTGGCCGGTGGTACCCTAGCATGTCAGGGCGGGCAGCCGGAGGTGTACAACGCAGAAGTCCAACGCCTACAATACACATACCAGTGCATTGCGACGCATACCGGTACACACACCCACGCCAGCCCCCACCTCGTCGCACAGCACGGCCAGGGCGGTGTCCATGTGTCCAACCAGCTGCACCACCTGGCCCATGCTGTCACCCGACCAGCAGCTCAGCCGGTCAGCCCACTCGCGCAGCAGCGGCAGGTACCTGCAGTGGATATGGCGGAGGGTATTGCAGTGGATGGTAGGGGTAAGGTAAGTGCCTTACCTGCGGCTGCAGGGCCAACAGGGCGCGAGGGCACGCACGGTACGGAGGGGTAACGTCGAGCAACACGTGGAACCTGTGAGTGCTTGGGCAGTCCCCCAAATCGCCCTTTCTGTGTGCTAAAGGTTATACGAGTCGACTACCTCTGGGGCATTGTGTAGGGGCTCATTTCCTTGCTCACCGTTTAGCGTGGTCGGCCACCTGGCGCTGGTAGGCGGAGCGCGCATGGATCTCGTCCACTAGCTCATTGGACGAGCGGCCGACGCCGCTGGGCCTGGAGGGTCAGCAGGGGTGTGGTGCAAGGGCCAGTGCGTGGATGTCATCCATTACCGTAGCTCGTTGGAAGAACGACCGCCGCCGCCGGGCCTGTGGGGGGCAAAAGGACAGGCATGCTGTGTTCCAAGGACGGCTGCGGATATCGACACCTGGGAGTATAACAGCACGTTGATACCGACCCAGGTAGCTGAAACTCCCACTGCCACAGCCCTCCCCATACTGCCGTACCGTCCCGCCGCCCAGCCGCCGCCGCCGTTGCCGTACACCCCTGTGCCCGCCAGCAGCGCCCGCCGTAGCTCCTGGTGCAGCGCGATGACCTGTACGTGCACACGTGTACGGGGCAGAGCACGTGCGTACGGTACCGTACTAGTCTCGGCAGCGGCAGGAACGCAGCAGCAGCAGAAGTGGCAAAGCACAACGGCGACGTTCAGATAGCGAGGCGTCAATCAGTATGAAATGAGAATGCAAAGCAAAGTCCCTATAGCCGGAACTGACCTGGGGGTACCGGGTAACGCCTGCGCCGGGCCCGCCCGGCCGCCCCCTGGCGACTCCACCCAGTGGCGCAGCCCTGCCCAGAACGCCAACCGCTGGCGGCGGCGGTGGCGGTGCCGGCGGCGCCCGCGCTGCTCCTTTGGGCCCAGGAGGGAGGGGTGGTGGTGGCGGTGGTGCCGTCTTGGCCCCAACGGTGACGGGCGGCGGCGGCGGGGGTCCCGGCGGCGGTGGTGGCGCCTTCTTGGCCCCGACGGTGATGGGAGGGGGCGGCGGGGGTCCGGGTGGCGGTGGTGGCGGCGGCGCCGTGCGTTTCGCTTGCACCACCTCTCCTGCTGTCTCTGCCGCCGCTGCCTCACCCTCCCGACCCTCCACCCTCCGAGCCGCTTCCCCACCCTCCTCAACCTCCCTCCCCGCCTCTGCCTCCTTAGCCTCTACCCCCTGCGCCTCCAGCCCTCCTGCTCCCTCCTTCCCCATTGCGGGTGCCTTTGACATACCTGGTGCAGGAGCCTCCTTGCACACAACTGCCGGCAGCGCAGCCGCTGCCTCCACCACCTCCGTTTGCTCCCTGCTGCTGGTCCCCATTCCCTTATCTCCTGCGGCCCCCACAGCCCCCAGGTAGGGCCCAAACAGTCGCTCGAAAGGCCGCTCCCCGCGCGCCGACAGCGGTACCAGGTGTTCGTTGTCAGTTGGTTTGAGATGCACGACCTCGTCCAACCACCTGCCCAGCATGTCCAACCGCTCCTCCTCCATCCCGCCGCCGCTGCTGCCACCCCATACGCTACCAGACGCCAATGGCGCCGCTGCTCCTGGCTTTGCCTCACCTCCCCCGTCGGCTTCCAGGCCACCAAAGCCCGCACCAGCCCGGCTGCGGGGTTGCCCGCTTTTGCGCTGCTGTCTCTGCTGCTTTCCCTGCTTTTCCGGCACCCACCGCGCTCCCACACTGCCCTCCAGAACTACGTCACCAACCCGCCCTCCAAAAATACCCCGCCCGTAGCCCTCCTGCTCCTCCCTTTCCTCCCCACCACCCCCGCTGCTGCCGCTGCTGTCCGCCGCCGCCAGGGCTAGCGTCGCCAGCCGCTGCCACTCAGCCTCCGACACCCATCGCCCCCCGTGACCCGACCCCTCCTCCCCACCCTGCCCCTGCCCCTCCCGCCACGCCGCCCCAGCTGCGCTGCTGCCCTGCCGGTGCCGCTGCTTCTGCACCCGCGACGCCGGAACAGTGCCAGGAGCTCCTGACAGTGCCGCTGCACCAGCTCCCGTCCCAGCCGCCGCCGCCGCCGCCGCCGCCGCCAGCGCTGGAAAGCACGTGGCCAGCACGCCGCGCATGTCTTCCACCACGCTGCCGGGCAGCGGCACGGCGGCGCGCGAGGTGGTTGGTGGATGGTTGGCGGTTGCAGCGGTTGCAGCGGTGGTTGCGGGGGCGGTTGCCAGGGCGCCGTTGACGCGGTCCAGCAGCTCCGTGAGCACCACCTGGGAAGGCGAGAATGCAAAAGAATGCAAATAAGCACCAAAACGTACCAACTTATCAGGATCAGCATTATAGGTATTGACCATGCATCGTGTTTGCATGCATGTAAATGGTATACCTACACAGCGCGCAGGCACCGCTGCTGCCGCCACCCCTTCGGTACGCCTCCCCACCGCTCCCCACTGTATGTCATCTGTTGGCAAAGCATCTCTAGGTAGGTATGCAAATCAGCGCGCGTGCATGGCTGCTCACTCGACATGAGCATTTAGGGCTTGCCCTTTACCGGTAACCCCACACCCACCTGCTGCCCATGAATCATGTGAATCGTGTATCGTACCTAAACAACACGGAGGCACGTACGGCTGCTCCTGCCACCCCTTTGGAACGCCTTCCCACCGCTACCCCCAACACCCACCTGCTGCACGGCCGCGGCGTCGTCCGGCCCCAAGCCCGCGCCGTCGATCAGCGCCTCCAGAGCCGCCAGCTCCCCCACCGCCCAATGCAGCAGCGGGCCGCGGGGCCCGTCTCCGCTGCCGCCGCCTCCACCTACTACACCCAACGCCGCCGCCCCCTGCTGCGCCACTCCACCCCCGCCACTCCGTCCTCTACCTGCCATGATCCTGCCTCCTCCCGCCACAGGACCCACCCCCTGTTCCTCCTCGCTCGCATACTCGAACGATAGCCGCCGCTGCGGGCCCCCCGATGAGCGCCCCGCAGCCCTGAGCCCAGCGTGGCTCCTGGGCCCTACAGACCGCTGCCCCACCCCGCCCTCCCCACCACCACCGTCACCACCGCCACCACCAAACACAGTGGCGCTCAGGCTGGTCAAGCCCACAGCGCTCCTTCCCCCGCCGCCAAAGCTACCGCCATGCAAGACGTACGGCGAGGGGTGGCGGCCGGGCGGCGCGCCGCCCGCCGGACCGCTGTGCACGTGGCGGGTGGGGGTGTCCAGATACTCTGGGTGCAGTGCAGGGCGGTTGGGCCGCCGTGGCGGCTCCTGCCGCCTCCTGCTGCTGCTGTTGCTGCTTACGTGCTCCTGCTGCTGCCTCCTGTGCTTCTGCCCCTGCTCTGCGAACAAGGACCATCGGGGAGGGGAGGGCAGCAGCCCCTCTGGGTTCTCCTCACGCGGCGGCTCTACGCCGTGCCGTACCCACCACCTCACATCCTTCTCCTGCTGCTGCTCCAGCTTCCCTTCCCGCTCCTGCCCCTCCCCCCGCCCCTGCCACCCGCCGCTCCACCGCGCAAGGCCAGGCTCCGACACGGGGCCTGAAGCGCCTTGCAGACTCCCTTCATCAGGGCCCCTGAAACCGGCGAGTCCAGCCTCCGAGCCCCCCGGCCCCGGCCCCTCGGCCAGCAGCTGTGCCACGTGTCCTGCCAGGTCCCCCTGGCCCGCCCGCGACAGCAGCGCACCCAGCAGCGCGTCTAGCCGCGCGTTGTCATCACCGTCATCAGCAGTGGGGCCGCTTCCAGGGGCGCCAAACCCAATTTCACCCCCCATGCGGGCCTCGCCACCGGCTGCTTGGCCCCCGCCGCCGCCGCCAGCAGGCCCGAACGCAAAGCCCCCGCTGGCGCCAGCAACGCCCCGACCCTGGCCACGCAGCTCGCCGTCGCCGGGCCGGCCGCGCGGCTTCCGGGCAGCTGCCGACGCCCTGCCATACTCCCGGCCCACCAGTCTCCCTTGACCGTACTCCACCTCGTTTCCATCCCGCTCCTGCACTTCTCCACGCATATCCCCTCCTCCCTTGCCAAGGGAGTCCAGCCACGTCTGCACGTTTCCCAGTCGTCGCCCTTCCTGCCGTTTGCTGCCGCGGCCCTGCACCGACCCATGCTCTCCTGCCCCCGCGGCCGTCGCCGCCGTTGCGTCCTGTTCCGCCTCCGCCGCCCTCCAACTCGAATGGCGTTCCGCCACCACCACCACCCGGGTCCTCAAGGGTGTACGGCTGCGACGGGCGGCCACCGCAAAGCCGCCACCCTCGTCCCCGCCCTTGCCGGCACAGTCCTTTGGTTGCCCCTCTTCCGCTCGTTGCTGCTGCTCCCGCTTCTCCTGGAGCTCTCCGGCCGCGGACGCATCCGGAACCACTGCTGTTGAGCTGCTGGACTGTGCCCCTGGGTCAGCTGGGCCCTCTCCCTCCTCTTCTTCATCCTCTTCGTCTAGCGGGAGGATGATCGTAACGCGCTGTGAAAATCTCACGCGGCGGTACAAGACGCCAGGCGCTTTGCGCTCCCGCGTCTGCCTTCCCTCCTGCACCTGCTCGCTCCCATGTGTCTGTGCGTGTGCCTGCTGAGCCGGCGGGAGCAGCACATCGCTGCCAAAGCCCCCGGACGCCGCCAATGCCGCACCTACGCGCACACCTCCTGCGGCCGGCTGGCCTGAGCTGACCGCCCCGGTGTGCACACCGCCCGGCCCTTGCTCATGCTCCTGCACCTCCTGCTGCTGCAAGTGCTTCTGCCCCTGCGTATCCTGCTGCTCGAGTACCTCCTGCCCCTGTTCCTGCTGCTGCTCTTGCTGCTGCATCTGTTGCTGCTGCCGCCGCTCCGCCGCCCGTCGCTGCGCCTCCCGCACGCGTGACCCCACCGACCCCAACCGCAAAGCCGTGACAGCCTCATCATCCCCTGCTGCCCCTACACCCCCGCTTGCACCCCCTGCCGCCCTGCCTCCCACGCCCCCGTCCCGCCCCACGCCCGCCGCCTCATCCGCGAACCCTCCACCTCCAAACCCACTCCCTGCGCCCAACAGTTCGTCCACTTTGCTGCCGCCCTCATCCTCGTTCTTGCTCACCCGTCCCACCTGCGCTTCCCGCCCCTCCGGTCCCTCCTGCTCGTCCCGGCCCTCCCGGCCTTCCCGGCCTTCCCGCCCTTCCCGCCCCTGCGTCGCCCCGCCCGCCTCCTCCCGGGACTCCCTAGAGCCGACGTCCCCTGGGGGCGGAGGCGGAGGAGGGAGCGGCGCAGTTGGAGGGAGCGACGCGGTTGAAGCTTCTCCGAAGCGCAGGGGAGATCTCAAGGGCGGGACGGCGGGGGCATCAGGCAGGGGCTGCTGCAGCTGCTGCTCGGATTCGCACCGGGGTGGCGCCTGTGCCTCCGGCAGGGGCGACGATGGCTGCAGGCGCGAGGGTGCGTACTCGACACACCCGACGAAGGAGGTGGAGGGGACCACCCTCGGGACGATGGGGCTGCCCCCAGCCGAAGAGGGCGGCGACAGTAGCGCGGTGGGACCTGCAGCCGCTCCGGGTCCGTCCGCCCCAGGTACGTCTGCGCCCTGCACGTCGGCCCCAGGTACGTCCCGCCCCTGCAGGCCCGGCCCCTGCAGGCCTGCCCCCTGCATGGCTGCCAGGAGGGCGTCCAGGGAGCCCACCGCCGCGGAGCCCCAACTGGAAAGCCGGGCGCCGGAGCCCGCAGCATCAGGGGCAGCCACCGGGACAGCCCTCTCCGCCGCGCCGTCAATCAACACATGCGCCTCGGCAGCATTCCAGGGAGCCCCTGGGGCATCGCCTGTACCCGCCATGGCCTGGCCTTGGAGGCGCCCCACGTCCGCTGCCGCAACCTCCGCTGCTGCCTCCGCCTCCGCCCCCGCCCCCGCAGCTGCCCCCGCCTCTGCCAGGCTGCCGCTGCTGCCCCAGCTGGTCAGACGTCGAAGCGCACCGCTGGCCTGCCGACCAGATGCAGGAGCAGCCGTTGTGACGGGCTCCCCTGCCGGTTGCAGGAGGAGCGCTGGCGGCGGCGGCAGTGGGGCCGCCGGGGCCATGCCGTGATCCTCCAGTGGCTGTGCGGACGGCCGTAGCGGCGGCAGCGGCGGCCGGCCCAGTGGCTGCGGCCCCCCAGGGCCTGCGACCGCTGGCCACCTGCCTCCGATCGTCTGTTGCCGAAGCGCCCTACTTGCAAAGGACGGCGGATCCAAGGATATCGATGCGGAGTTGGGCCTTCGAGTGGGAGCTGGCATCCCGCCATCCGCCGCAGCCGTAGCACCTGCCCCTGCCTCCGCCCCAGTCGCGCGCAGTACCGCGCTGGCGAAGGTGGAACCGTGCTGCCTGGGGTTGCCCCGTGCCGCAAAGGGCGAGCCGCCAAGGCCTATGGCGCCGCCGCTTGCCGCTGCCTGCGGCGAAGGCGGTCGCTCTCCTTCCGACGACACTGCTGCTGACGCCGCCGCCGCTGCTGCCGGTGCGAGCTCCGATGGCGCGTCAGGAGGCGAGGGACCTGACCAGCTGGCCGACCTGCGGCCCAGGGATGGAAACGGCAGCCGCTGCTGCCCCGCTCTCCTGCCGCCACCTCCAGGCAGCCGCTCAGAAGCAGCAGTAGTGTGACTACCAGAAGCAGTAGCAGTCGAAGCGCCAGTTGCTGCAGGCTGAGCCTCCGCCCCCGGGCCCAGCGCGAGCACGTCCAAGCTACCAGAGCCGCGGGCGCTGCCAGGAGCACCACCACCGCCGCCGCCGCTGCCCGTGTCGCTGCCGTACCCGGTCCTGTCGTACGCCCTGGGGCCGTACAGGAGCTCCTGGTCGGAGTTGGCGGAAGGTGTACGGCGGTGGCGGCCGGTGTGGCGCACTCCCGCCGGTGAGCTGTCGGCAGAACTACCTGCAGCTGGTGGTGCTGCTGGTGCAGCCCCGCTGGGTATAGTCGGTGCAAGCGTAACGGCGGGGCCGGCCGCCAGCGGAGGCACGGGTGGCGGCGTTACCGTCGGTGCAAAGGGCAGCATCGGCGACCCCAGCGCCGCCGCCGCCACCTGGTCCGTGGCGGAGTGGGGGGCGGTGTCGTCCTGAAGCTCGC
>VFQN01006989.1_pt1 | contig 12440 bp, 13 predicted proteins | sample 3512371 | NCBI WGS metagenome assembly VFQN01 (sample SAMN10412370, study PRJNA504923) | tailings metagenome | isolation source: Replicate 2 from Balatoc abandoned mine | place: Philippines: Itogon, Benguet | collected 2017-08-28
TATCATTGTCAGATTGGGAGGTTCAAATGATCTCAGACTATATCATGAAAAATGTCCCACAATTAGCATTGTTCTATTCTTCTCCTTCTTTATCGAACCATTCGAAAGTCTATGAGTTAGTGAGGCGATCTGAAGTGTGTTTTCTGAAGAAACAAACCCCACGCAATCATTCGAAAACAGCTTCAGCTTCAGTCAGCTCTCAAAGCTCAGTCGCCCATTATCTCAAACCTCTGATCAACGCACTAAATATTTTTGGCAATGATCATGGCATGAGCAAATTTTCAGAGTATGCCGAGGAAGATGTTCTCATACATGGAAGGAGATTTTTGGATCACTGTATTATCATTCTTCAAGGTCAAGTAAAATTGATTCATGATGATACCGCTCATTCAGAAGAGATATTTGGACCTTGGACGGTCATCGGTGCTGATGTGTTGGTGTCAGGGACGAATACATATTCTCCTCATTTCACAGTGATAGTTCATTCTCGACAGGTGAAATTCATTCGAATCAAACCATTTAGCAACATGAATCAAAATATGTTTCAAGGAAAGGATAGATCATCGACAGAATCATGCCTATTCAGTCACTTACCAGCTAAATATCTACCTACGCTCTCGGAGAGGGGCAAAAACGAAGGTTGTACCGCTTCTCCTCGTCTTCCTATAGCTTCTGTGGTTGACAAGGAGACATCTTCTTTGGATAAAAATTTCCCTTCCAAATCAAATATTAGCCCTCTATTAAAACCTCAGAAGTGGTCGTCTCGTCTCTTGGGAACTTCTACTTTCCACACAGTTGACTATTTCCAAGAGAAAGAACAGAGATTAGAAGAGCCAACTGGTCAAGAGATAAGAAGATCCAAAAATGAGTTGCCTCCCAAGCTTGGGCATAGAGATGATCTGGAAATGGGACAAGCAGTTAGCGGGGATGAGTTGCGTGAGAATGTGTCTCTTTTAACGAGGCTGATGAAGTTACCAAGCTCGTTTTTATCAAATAAGTACAAAGTGATAAAAATGAATGAGAGAGATGGTGATGGTGTTGTCGTTGATTGTATGGAAAGGGATGATGTAATACTGTAGATAATAAAATTATGACCTGATTCTTTTTTGTGACTTACTTCTTGTGATTTTAAACTCGCCTTGTAATATCTTGTTAAGCCCTATAAAAAAACATATATTCTTCTCTCTAATTTACGTTGTACATTGAGAACATAAATGGTCTTCAAAAAGAGAAAGCTCACTGTTTTCAAATTCGTTTTTCACCTGCTGTTACCTTAGAGCTTAAAGTGTTGTGTATCATCTCTCAGTGACGTCTGGAACCATGCCAACATTATTTTTGACAAAGGAACAAATTGTAAGATAGTAGAAAGATTGGGTGGAATTTGGAGTTCTAATTTATTGTGGTAATTGAATATAGGTTGAAACAACTGGAATCGAGAAATTAGAAGAAATTGAAGATTTAGAGATATTATTTCTCACCTTTGAAGAGATCGCTTCTTTAGATTCTTGTCGTCGATTAAGAAGATTATGTTGTAAGTGAAATATAGTTGTTTCTTCCCTCCTCTGAATATTATATCTCTTAGGTATTGATAACGGATTGCGCAAAATCTCCAACCTTCAGAATGTCTCTTCCTCCCTTCAAACCCTTTGCCTCTGTGACCAAGTAAGTTGATTTTCCTAATTATTCAATTCTTCTATCAGTTTTATAACTGTGCTATCTGCAGTCGATTACTGCAGTTGAGAATCTATTCCTTCCTAAACTGAAAGAACTATTCCTTCATCGCAATCAAATCACTACAATAACCTCTCTCACGGGATGTCCAAGACTTCAAAAGCTTTGGCTCTTTCAAAATCAATTAACTTCTGCGTCCATTCAACCATTATTTCATAATTTACCAGATTTAGAAGAATTATGGCTACAAGGAAACCTCATTACAACCTTACAAGGATTTGATACCTTTCCAAAGTTAAGAAAATTAGGACTTGCTGGAAATCCTATCCGTCATTATGAAGAGTTACAACCTCTTTCTTCATTAATTTATTTACAGGATATATCGTTTAATGATTTTCATTTTGGTCGATGTCCGATAGTAGAAGATTATCAACAGTATAAGAACTTCTCTCTCCTATATTTAAAACAAGTCTCTATTATTGATGGTGTTAAAGTTGGTCAAGAACATCGTCAACGTGCTGAAGGAAGTTATTACGAAGAAATGAACAGTTTTATGAATGAATTAAGTGAGATTGATCATGATTATTATAAAGCCATGAAAGATATTGAATTAGAGTTCCAATCAAGAGAATCCTATACTACTGTCTTGGAAAAAGAGATGTCAACAGCTCTTAAGTGAGTTTTATTCTTTTCTTCCCTCCTTCGTTTCCTCTCTTAACTTTCTTTTTTCTTTTAGAGATTTACATGGTTTAGTCGATGAAGGACGAAACATAGTAGCAAAAGAGGTAAGAAATCAAGACTTCCCAATATCAGCTTTGATTTAATGGTCTATGGTAGGTTCAAAAAAGCAAGATCTTAATTGATAATAACTATAAGTCTTTGAAGTCTCGCCTTGAGGAATATGAATCGAAAGCACAGGAGATGATTGAAGAACAGTTATATCTAGTCGCTGAGAACTACCAGATGATGATTAATATCCTTCATCTTTTAGAATTAACTGATAAGAATCAGTCATCATTACAACAAACCTTAATAGCAGTTGTGCAGCATTATCAAGAGCTTCAGCAGCAGTCCGAACAACTTGTTACTGCGGATAAGAATCGTTTATTCACTGTTCCTTCAAAGAAGACTCTTCTTACTGAAGCGCCTAAATTTGCCTTCCAGAATGTGAATAATAATACTGCTGAGTTTCATTTGTTATCATGTTGCATTGATCCAAGCATGATGCAGGTTTACTCCCTGGGTAAAACAGATCCAAGCAGTGACGGTGGAGATTCGTCACTGAAGCCAAGCTCTTCATCAGGACTTCCGAAAAGGAATCGATCTGATGCCAGCAATTCTATTGCTGTGAAGGATGACCGTTCAATGGATCAGTTAGATATTCCTTTGCTTGAGCTTGCGAAGCTTTATAAGATCGCAATGTATCCAAGACCTTTCCCAATAAACAACAATTCGACATCGTCATCGGCATTAACCGCATCAGACTTTCAACGAGTGTATTGCATATTATCAGTGGCAGAGCTGAAGATTCTCTTGACTCAAGGTTGGCGAGGATTAAAACAATATTATAACTCTACTTCCTCTTCTACTTCACCGAATTTAAGCTTTGGAAAAGTATGTCAGGTCTTCTCAAATGATGCATCTCTCTTGTCTCATATGTTCGTAGAACATGAAACCATTCAACAATTTAATAAAGTTCCAACATCTGCGGAAGATCCCTTTGGTAGTAATGGTGGTCAATCAGCAGTCTATTGGGAACAATCGACAGATTCTTTGACAGAAATAATGAAGAATATTATTAAACACTCACTACAGAAAACTCAGAAGAATAGCACACCAGGGAAGAAAGTAGCTCCTGTAGTTCCAGATTTACTGGGTCGAATCTTTGTCTTTGTATCTTTTCAAGTTTCTTTGCGACAATTAGGTTTAACCACGTCATCATCATCCAATTTATCTCCTGTAGTAACTTCGTTACAAGTTCCAGTATTACCAGTGCAGCGAGTGCAGATGATGAAGGAATTAGAGATTTCCTCTCCTCCTCCACCGCTTTCGTCAAGTGCCAAGGAAAGTAGCGCCAAATTTCATTCAGACGCGATTAATGGAGGTGGCAACAGCTATCGAGTTATTGTAGCCAGAAATCGGAATAGTGACGAGTTGAGAACGCTGAATCAGCATCTTAATCTACTTCCCAATGGTTCAACTGCGATATCAACTCCTAGAAGTGAGGAAGATAGCTACAGTCAGAGCAAACAGTCGTCTGGGTTTATTTCTGGCGTGAAGCCTTTGGAACAATCGCTTTTCTACTCTTTACCGTTAGATTATTGCGATTCATTGCTATATTTAGACTTTGTCGCTCTTTGTGTCAGCCACCTCCCTTACAACGCACCTACTGCCCCTAATCCCCCAAATCAAGCTCAGAAACCTCCAGTGCAAATCTTGAAGCATTTAGAGGCTAAATTACTGTCATTGACGATGCCTACTACCCAAACGGACGATGCAGCTAAAATCATCACAGAATTTGAGACGAATGTAGGTGTATTTCTGACTGAATGGTTTAATAAGTCTGATGAATTGACGTTTAGGCAAAAGAAGAGGTAAAGCGATATATTGAAAGGTTAATGGAAGGAATTGAAGAATCAGAAGCGAGAGAGTTGCAAAAGGCCGATGACGAAGTGCGCTATCGAGAATCTTCAATGAGGTGAGTCACCAACACGACAACCCCCAATTGTCATCATATTTGTGAAATAGACATCTACGAGATGAAATTGAGAAGGAAAGAAGAGGTCAAGAGATTCAATTAAGAGAGCTAAAAGCCTATGTTAGTGGTGGCAGTTCGAGTCATACGAACTCTGATACTAATATTGGTTTAGCATCCAATCCTTCCAATCCAAAATTATTATCAAACAATAAGAATCAAAGAAGATGATGAATGTAACCTCTATCATGTATGATGTATTATTAAGATAAATGTCACTTTTTTTGATTTTTCGGATTTTCGAGTGTCTCATATCGAGAGAGTTTCTTTGCCACTTCTTATCAATCATTCAACTTTCTCGACCTTTATTTGCACCTACAAAGCATCAAAATGAACCAACAACTGGGAGGATTAGAGAAAGAAGCATCTAAGATGTTTCGTGTCCGTAAGACATGTTTCAAAATGTTGTCAAAACGTGGATATATTGTTGATGATGCATCGTTAAATATGACAACAGATCAATTCAAACAAAAATTTGGAGATAGTCCATCACGTGAAAATTTAACAATTCTTGTAGAGAAAGCTGATGATCCAACTGATCAACTTTTTGTTTTCTTTCCAGAAGATGAGAAAGTTGGTGTGAAACCAATTAAAACCTATTGTCAAAGAATGAAGGATGAGAATGTTGTACGTGCAATTATTGTCGTGAGAGTGAATTTAACACCATTTGCTAAGACTGCAGTCAAAGAAATGGCATTAAGAGGTTATCGTGTGGAATATTTCCGTGATGCTGAGTTATTAGTTGATATAACAGAACATAAACTTGTACCAGAACATGTCGTTCTTACAGATCAACAGAAGTTAGAATTATTGGAAAGATATAGATTAAAACCATCACAATTACCAAGAATACAAATTACTGATCCAATTGCAAGATATTTTGGTTTAAGGCATCATCAAGTAGTGAAGATTATACGTCCTAGTGAAACTGCAGGAAGATACATCACTTACAGAATTTGTGTATAATTGTTTCGATTATTTTCTCTTCTTTTTTTTTTCTTCTTTCCCTTTCTTTCCAGTCTTTTCTGTTGGATTAACTTTAAAGTTGCTCTGATTCTTTACTGATGTCATAGTTCCATCGCTTCTGAAACACTTTGTTCATGCTTTTGCTCATTCCTCCCCATTCGTTCCATAGATCAGACCAATCTGCAATTTGATTGATTGATTGATGGATTGTTTAGCTTCGATACATTTCACTCCATGTAAGCAGTAAGAATACAGGCAACTTTAAAAGAGATTTATTTTAACTATTTACAAACAAGAAAGACCAAATAAACCTTCCATCAGCTCTAGACTATCTTATAAAGTGCTCATATACTCTATAGGAGCAATCGTTTCGCCAGAGCTCTGACAGTAGCGTTGAAATGCGGTGAGATGATAGGAGTATCTACACCAGCGAAGGGGTTCATCAAATATCTCACATATAACTCATGAGTTTCCACAAAAAATGCACGTATAGCATCTTCACTTTTACCATTATGTAAAATAAGAAAGATCTTCCCACCTTGTGATACATAAGATGAAACATAAAGATAGTTAAACTTATCAACCACTTTCAAGAAACTAGGCAGATATTAAGAGTTTACCGAAGAAAAGAAGAGAAAAATCAAAGACTTACGTTGAGTTATTTGTCCACATGGAACTATTAACCATATCTAATGAAGAATAAAGGATAAATTGATGTAAATAACTTAAATCATCTCCACTTTCTGTTAATGCTTTCCCTATCTCTAATTCATAGATTGGTTCCGTTTTCCCAATAATAATAAATACTACCATTTCTTAGACCTCACAAATCAACAATCTATTCAAGACTTTTCAAGACTTTTCAAGACTAAGAGCAAAAGAGCAACAACAAATCAATGAAATTATGAATCGAATTCTTAGATCTCGATTAAAACAAATCGATCGTTCTCCTGTACGATGCCTGACCATACGATCGTCCAACAGCTGACTCAACGTATCGTTTTTTGTCAGTTATGTCTGTTGTGGATGATGTAAGCGGAGAAAGAGACATGACAAGACATGATGAATGAGAGGCGTGAACATTATCAATTATCAATACAAGTAATCAGCGAAACATCATACTTTTATTGAGAGTATTTGTAGAATGATGATAGTAGGAAGAAGTATTCTATTATTCTTTCTTTGTTTCTTTTATAAGATTGATGATGGTGATTTCTTTATCTTTCAATCAAGAATAAAGACTTCTCGAACTCAAACAACTTCTATCTCTTCCTATAACCTTCAACAATCATGGCAGAAGACACCAAGTCAAGTATCTCCTCCTACTCTCATCGATGATAACGTCTCTAATGATGTCACCATCCTCACTTTAGATGGATTTTCCTTCCAAGTTCTCACAGAATCTGATCTAAACCAAGCAGCTGACTTAGTCGCTCAAGCTCACTTCCAACCTCATGGTCCTCCACCATCCCTCTCAGTGCTCTCCCCTCTCTTCCACCCCTTCTACATCGTGTGGAACCAGTTCCTCCTACTACACCTCACAAACAAGATCAAAGCAGGATTCCATTATCGAGCGAGAGATCGACTCATTCAACCTCACGTCGGCTACAGTGATGACTCGATCATTATCGTTGCTCGCCATCACAGCACAAGAGAGATCGTCGGGATCGTCGAAGCATATCCCAGCAATCCGTCATATGTCTGCAATCTTTCGGTTTCGTCTAAATTTCGTCGTCAAGGACTAGGGAAGCAACTTTGTCAGATTGTTGAAGACTTCTTATCAATTCAGTGGAATATTAGTAGCATCTACCTCCACGTTGATCAGAGCAATCTCGCTGCACGGAAACTCTATGAATCACTAAACTATCAGATCTCTGATAATCCGATAGTCTACAAGACAGAGCAAAACCTTTACTTCCCCAAGAGAGTGTATGTGGAGTATATCAAACGATTATCATCAACTTCCTCCACTGCGAGTGTTGAAGATCTGAGTAACATCGTCTCTGCGCCATCCTCAACCATAAACATAGGAACATCGATTGTGAACAAGAGACTTGAGGTGGATAAATAGAAGTTCAATCGCTCATGATTTGAGGTTTGCATGTCACCTTATTTTGTTTTCATCGATAAGTTGTACATTTTCCTTGATTTTTTAAATATTTTCCTTGATTTTCTCGAGTACTGGATCATGATTGTTCCTTTTTCAATATCTTCTATTATCATGTGAATAACAAAAGAAAGAGAGAGATAATTGTTAAATGTAAATAAATGTGATAATAATCACACTGATATCGTTTAGTATGTACAAACTGTCTAGAATGATATATATATATATATATCACAGCGTGTTATGATAGCCGAGCCTTCTTTCTTGCATATTCTTCTTCGTCGTTATTGTTATCGTTGTCATCACGAGTGTGTTGGAGTGTTGTTGTTTCATTTTCTTCTTCATTGTCAGTCGTACTATGATTCGAGTCTTTTGCTTGCAGGCTCTCTTTCATAGCCTGTGCATAAGCATCATCGTTAATAAAGGGAAATTCTTTGAAGGCGAATAGATTGTCAGAACTGAGGAAGTAATGGTGATCTGGTTTATTTCCTATTCGACCATCATTCTGCATCCTTCGATGTGCTTCCCTAAAGTTTCAATAAATGGTAAGGTCAAAAGAAAATGTCCCTTTTTATTCCACTTACATCACATGTTCATAGAGGATTCCACCACTCGCCCCTCGTTCGTTCTTTACTTGCATCGCTATTATAGGGAGTTATTTCATCATTATTCACTCACATCTCTGAGAGAGGAATACTCACCAGTATCACATATTTCACCTACAAAGAGTTTAGCTAATCCACTAACAACAATAACCATCTCATCAGTGACTAATTGCTTTGGCCCTAAAGCTTCATTCATGATCTCTTTAATCCGATTCTTTGGGAAGTGCGACCTCATAAAAAACTCAAATCTTGTCAATTGTTCTTCTGTAAGACTGTCAAGTCGATCTCTGCAGAAAGAAGAGCAGTTAACTGGTGAAAGAATCGATGTATTTGGTAACAAAACTAACTTAATAAATTTACTTCTCTGTTCAATTACTTGTTCTGATTCTGCTCCTTCAGCATTTCTCACCTCATAAGCTAGTAGAGCAGGTGCTGATGGATCATTCTTCAAAGTTAAGAAACTACTGGATGTTTTATCAGAACTTGAAACACCTTTATCACTCATTTCTCTGTTCCCTTTTTTGATGTATTGGATGATCTTCTCTCGCTACAGAAGATTTCGTAATTTTACATCTCACCTAGAAGTGCCAAATCTTTTTGAAGAACAACATCATCGACTATGACAACCATTGCCATCTTTTGCTTGATTTGCCTCTTATTGGTGCAATATTCAAAATGTTTTCTCAAAGAAGCTGAACGATCTTTATGTTTTCGAACTGATCTTCATCATCGGATCTGTCTGAATAGTGCGATTAAAGAGGATACTAAAATTAGCAGGCCAGCATTCTTGAGGACGGTCTCAGCTGTCTCCGTGATTAGTGGCCCACTCGGGACTCTACTTGATAATCAACATGGTTTGTTTAAAACTTTGGAATACACAAGTTATCAAATCCAACTCAGCCTTAACAATCACCTCATCCTCAAAACAGCGATATGGGTTCCATTCCTATTTACCTTTGCTGGGTTTATTATGTCCACCTTAATTTTATTTTTAGATAATAAATTCGAAACATCAGAGAAATCTCTTAATTTGACTTGGCCGAAAGTCTTTTATGGGATATCTTTCTTCGCTTGGCAGTATTATATCAGTGGATGATTAGATGCGACTGTGCTGCTAACTCCACTCCAAATCAATGTCATATTAAGTGTATTAGCTTATATTGGATATTTGTTGTTTGATGGAACGAAATCTGGTTTGATTTTGGCATTTCTTACAGCATTCGCTGGACCTGTAGTAGAAGTTGGTATTATTAACCTTCTTCGCATTTATTATTACTCGAACGCTGACTTTTATGGGATTTGTTCTTGGATACCGGCAGTATATTTTCTAGGAGGACAAGCAGTAGGAAACCTTACTCGCTTGATTTATTCTATGTTCAAGAGTTCGCAAGGGCAACCCAACAAGCATTGAATATTTCAAGTATCTTAGTGTTAAACTTACTGATCTCATTTATCTTCTTTTCGAGGTTTAAAAAGCAACAAATACTCCAATATCAGCTGGTTTGATTAAAGATTCAGGAATTATAAAGCAATTGGGAGTAACGAAGAAGATGAAGAACATCAGCTTACTGCGCTCGAGAAAAAGAGATCAGTTTAAACTTGCTTTGAGGTAGGATTGCACGATTCCATAGATGACTATGCGATCGAATAAGAAGAAAAACTACTCAAAGCTTTTACACAAGACTTTAGATTAGAACAGTTATTAGGAAAATTAAATAACCTGAGAAACCCTCTAACTTACAAAACTTTGTTTTCTTCTCGAATACTTAGGAAAACCACAACAAATAGAAGAACACCCCCTTCCTCACCTTTATTATTAAAGAAACGAACCACATAGCAAAACAACAAAAAAGTAAGCGAGAATGGAAGAAAAACAAAGAAAGAAAAAAAAACAAAAGAAGCCATTAGTGGAAAGAAGAGATCCCTGTAAGCAGAAGAGGGAGAAACGAAACAAAACAAAACCAAAAAGAAAAGAAAAACAAGAACTACTGAAGCGTTAGCTGATAGTCAGGAAACTCTTCTTGCTTCAATCTGCTTCTAGTGACTTTAGTTGATACGATTCGGATCATATACGAGGCTTCTCCTTCTTCTACTTCTCTATACCTTTTCCAAAAAGAAAAAAAACAAATAAACCACCAAATACCTCAGATAAAAGCTCTATCCGATTATGATTATCATCAATACTTTCTTAATTAATCGTGCAACAATTCGTAGAATCAGCAGAAGAAGCTTCTAATAAAGCTTGACTTAATGGAATAATATTAGGATTTGTTGGATTTTCTCTTTCTTTTGCAATTAATCGTGCATCATCTTCTGTTTTAATTGCATCACCATCTAATAGAATACGTCCAGACAGTTGTCCCATTAATTCTGAATTTGTTCGAATAAATTTTTCAAATACAAATGGTCGACGATCAACAAATACTGACATTAATACATCTCTTAATGGTATCGTCACACAACCAATGAGATCATCAGGATTTGATAAATCTTCATCCCATACTTGAAAGATTAATGACGCATTCCGACCTAAACCTTCTAAATCAGTTGATGCTAATGTTAAAAATAATGGTTTTTCCCATACAGGATTTAAATTATGTTTAATAACCTCACTTTTAATACCCGGTACATTACGACAGATACGATTTTTATGTAATAATAGATTAGGTGGATCAGTTGTAATAACAATATATGGATCAGAACCACCACCAAACATTTGTGAATCCATTTCTTCTAATTCAATACCACGTATATCAAATACTTGTAATTTTAAGATTTTTGGGTCTTTATTACGACTTTCTGCAGGTTTTTTACTTTTACCTAATAATTGTCGATCTACTAAGATATCTTGTGATCCTTTCGTTAGTTTTATTTGAAAACCAGCACGTACTGGTTTATGATCAGAACTAATGGCCGCCTCACATGATTCAAAGAATAATGCACGACAATGATCCGAGAAGGTTGATAATGATTTAAATAAAATACGATCCGTATATGATGGAATACGTTTATGATGATAATAAGTTTTCACACTCACATTATCATAATCACTAACACTAGATCGACGTAATTCCCATCTTGCAGATGGTGAGGTTGGTGCAGAAACTTGTTTGATGGATTCACCACGGGTACGTTTGAAGGTTGGCGGAAAAGATGGTTGAAGAGCAACAAAACCATTTAATACTCTTTTTGAATCAATTTCACGGTTTAATTCATCGAATTGCATTAATTCTTTCCATTGTTCTCGAACAATTAGATCTAATACTCTCTTACGATTTGCTTCCCTGAAATGAAGTCAGATAAAACAAGAAAATAATACAAAAACAATAAGCTCACCATTCTTTCTTCTTCTCATTAGAAGGAGAAGCTCCTTCATCTTCATCGTCTTCTCCTTCAGAAGAGTCATCATCATCCAAGGCACCGTCAGCACCGACTTTTTCAGCATCAAAACCTGGTCGCGGCTTCGCGCCATCACTCAATTCAACTGTAATATCTTCAGCCTGTTGAGGGCGATTAGAAACTTGACGGTGTTGATTATTGTGAATATCAATATTCTTCTTTGAGTTTGCTGGAGTTCTTGGATCAAAGGTTAGACGGTAGTTCATATCACCCATCCAGAAGACGTGATGAAACTGTTCTGTGATGTCAATATTTTCATCTCCAGCTCTCACACCGCCTAAAATTTCAATAATGGAAGCATTTCGTTGTTCACAGTGTTCAATGCCCTAGGGTGGAGAAGGTTAGAGAGTTGATTGCAAGCGCTGCTATGTCACTTACTTCATGTGCTGTTAAATGACAGGAAACGAAGGCTAATCTTGTTCCATCAAGATGAAAGCTCACTAACAAGCCTCCCTATAATAAAAACTATGACGTAATATGATGTAAGAGACGATGTATTACCTTGTTTGGAAAGACATGAAGGAATCCAGTGTTCTCAATACACGTTTCAACGTTAGAAATTCTTCCACGATATTTCTTCTTTGCAATTACATATAATTGTAACTGTGCACGATAACAATGCGCCACCTATAGAAATGGAGAGTGCAATAAGAGGAAGTGGGAAGTGTGACGTGAGGAAGGTGTTCTTACCACTTCATATTGAGCATCTGGAAATTGGCTTCGGATATAGCTTTGAAAATGATTGATTGATTCATGAGTACCTGGGGTGTTGCTTCGAACCATTCCCTTATAATTATAAGTAGATTCTTGCAATCCAATGACAAAGATATCATAGCTGTCTCGAGCATTCTTTTCATCAAAGACGTTCATTAAACCCTCAGGCTCAGCGTTACCCATATTCCATGACATAATGAAGACTTTTAACTCTTCTAATTCA
>VFQN01006990.1_pt1 | contig 12439 bp, 18 predicted proteins | sample 3512371 | NCBI WGS metagenome assembly VFQN01 (sample SAMN10412370, study PRJNA504923) | tailings metagenome | isolation source: Replicate 2 from Balatoc abandoned mine | place: Philippines: Itogon, Benguet | collected 2017-08-28
AGTGCTTGTACCTACACATCTTAACGCCAGGTTGCTTGCCATCCGACACACAGTCCCGAGGGTTTTCAACCAGCCTAGGACTGGACCATGCTGCAGAAAGCTTCTCACGAAAAGCCGTGCAAATATGCGCCAACGGAAGAGCCGTAGCCCCTCTCCAAGCAGCCAGGGAAGTGGAGGCCAGGCACAGGGATGGAGCACCAGCCCACACGTCAATGCCTAGGGCACCAAGTACGCCAAACAAATGCCCCACCCAACCAACCGTCGATTAGGTCAGGCCGTTTGGTCATGCCCACGCACAGGCCTAGTCCAGCCTGGAATATATTGTGCTGCAGGCCCTGGGGGCGTCATGTGTACGTCGGCACGTGGCTGTGACGCAGTGGAGGGGGCCAACCGGTGCCCCTGCCACCTTGTGACACATAGCTGACAGTAGGAACTAAGTAAGGCAAGTTCTACAAGTTGTCTACCAACATGTCGGCTCCGTTGCTGTTAGCGCGAGCTCTCGGGACGAGTTGCGTCTGCGGGTCAACATCGGCCGCGCCTTGGGCAGCCCTATCTGGTGCAGGCGCAGCAACCATTGGCAACAGGGGATACGCTAATCAAGGTCAGCATAACAGGCTAGGCGCTTGATCTGAGCTTCTGCCTTCCTGCATTACAACTTGACAATCGCTTACTCGCGTAGGAGAGGATGGTGCTTCGTCAGAGGGAATGGGGCGGAGGCGCTTGAGACCAGCACGCCATGGGTCTAAGTTAGCACTGCGCGACCCAGAGCGCTTTCAGCGGATGCGTGCCATTTTGGGGTACCCGACCGAGGAGGAGCCGGTCAAATCCAAACGCGTGACCATCTCCACGCTTCAAACGATGAAGTACTTGATGGTCGACAATCGCGAGGTCCTGGACGGGCTAGCAAGCTACAAGGTCACTAGCCTCAACCGGGAACTGTTGCCTCTGCTCCAGAAGACACGGGCTGCGCTCGTGGCACCCAGCAGGGAGTGAGCAGCGGCACCATAAGCTTAGGGGTGATTCCCTCCGCATACATTTTACTCACAAGGGGAGGCTAGAGCCGGGAGGGGAACGTTAGGGGCTCTGGTGGGGCTTCCACCCTCGAGCCTGAGGCCGTCTAGGGACGTAGGGTTTTAGCCTGGCAACTGAAGCATGCACAGTGCAACGAACGTTATGCATTAATACACATACGGGAGTGCAAGTAGTGAGCACTGACTTATGAGCAATGTTTGTGCAGAGGTCCCAAGAGGGCAGGCATGACGTGGCAGGCGCTGCAGGATGGGTAGGTGCTGGGCACGTAGGTAGAACGTACCACGGCCATGTCCTCCATGGGACATGCTGAATGTTGTGGCAAGGCCTACCGCAGACCTAGATGCAGGTGGAAGGGTGTTCGGAGCACGGCCCGCACGTCAGGATGCTGAGGAGTGTGCTTGCGACTGAACTGCCCCTTAATGAACACGTGCGTCACTAGTGGAGCGACTACGCGGTGGTCCCGGTGTACCGGTACCTGTGATGGAGTGTTGTGCGGCGAGGGTGTAAAGACACAGGATTGGAAAACTGGGCAGTGGAGTGCAGATTTTGTATGGCCAGCGAGGTGAACACCAGTACGGAGCATCTGTTGCCGTACGGTAGCAACAACGAGGGATTTTGGTACGGAGCGTGTGGATGTAAGGAAGATTCCGTGATGAAATTTGCAAGGTTGTCGCAGGCTGCAGGGGGCAAACGGCAAAGTGTGCGGAAGCTGCGCTACCTGCGTGCACAAAGCACGAGTCTACATGTACTGCGTCCAGCAGCCCGGGGCCAACCTGAATTCAAAACACATGCTACATGGGCCGAAAACTCGAAAAGGCAGTATCACAACCTCAGCAGCCCTGGGTGTCCTGCAGGCTGCAGCCCTGCGCTCCAGCCAGACTACGATATGCAGTTATGCGCTACGACATGCAAGGACATGTGATCACCGGAGGAAAGAGCGTACGGCACGCGCAAGATACTCAGCGTCTGACCGGTCTGAGGCACCCAAGTCAGGCCTTGTGTCCCCCAGCCATAAAGAGTCGGCCGTCAACTGAGCACCCTTCACCCCTCAACCGAAATGGTAAGCTACAGTGAAACAGGGATGAGCACTCGGCGGAGTCGGCACTGCTCCCTTCATGTCGTCGCATCCTGCACAGACGATTTTTGCGGCTGACCCTGCAGCCTGCACCGCATGCGACCACACACTTTGTGCGGCACGACTCGACGCTTGGGCCCGGAAGGCCAGACACACTGACCGAGTTTCGCCAGCGCAGCGCTCAAACCACAGCAACAGCACTGCATTGGGACAACAACAGCTGCTGTAATGTAGTGTACCGTACTGTAAGATGACCCCCCCGAGCCTATGAATACCCGCTCAGTGTACACCTCCCTGCATGCGCAGCAGCTAGCACGCTAGTCCCTCCGTACAACCACCACCGTGTGCGGTAGTGCCTCGGCCAGCCGGCCCGCCAGCGACACTCCAGCCCCTGCCGGCCCCGTTTCGCCCCCGGCCCCCGCCCCCGCCCCGGCCCCGGCCCCCGCCGCCACCGCCCCGGCCCGCGCCGCCGCCGCCGCCAAACCCGCCACCGCCGCCATCCTACACGGCCCGTGCCCCGTCGTGACGGCCAGCCGCGTCAGCCCCGTCAGCTGCCGTACAGCTTCCGCCAGCTCCCCCGGCGTGACCACGTGGTCCAGGCCCAGGTGCACGTCCAGGTTCCGGAGCCGTGGAAGGTACGACAGGGCGATGATCTGCGGCGGGCTCATGCTGCTCGACATGAACGGCGCCCGCCACGTCAACGAGCGCAGCTGCTGTAGCGGCGACAGGTGTGTAAAGCTGTACGCTGCCGGCAGCGCGGGGGGAACGGCACGTGGGCGTCCCACATCTACACTGCAGCCGCGAGCAGCCTGCTCCGCTCGGAAACTGGGGTCCGTTAGGGCTGCCGTCCGGGGGCTGGGTCCAGCGCGTGGAGGTGCCGGGGTTGCAGCCTGGGCGGCGTGGAGTGCCACCAAATCCTTTACGTCGGCGGACCTATCCACGTGCAGGTGTACCAGCTCGGGCCAGGCAGCTGCCAGGGCAGGCAGCGGGGGCAGCAACCCGTTGCCGCACAGCTCCAGGTGTGTTAGGCCACTGCACGGTGACAGCGCGGGCAGCAGCTGCGAGCCGAGGGGCAGCAGCTGGCACGCGCGGAGCTGAAGGCGGGACAGGTGCACCAGCGAGCAGCTGTGGTCGTGTGGACCTGGCGCTGTGGTGCTCATGCCGGCGCCTGCATCGCTGGCCAGGGCCCCTGCACTGTCATCCACCCTATGCGCGCCGCCAACCTCGCCGGCGGGCCTATTTAGAAGGGCGAAGACGTTAGGCTTCTTGCCGCCGCGAGATCCGCCGCGGCGTTTGCCGCTGCCGCCTCCAGCGCTGCCTCCACCAGGCCCCGTGGCAGCCGCCGCCGTCGCCGCCGCCGCCGCTGCCGCTGCTCCCACTGCCCCCACGTGAAGGTCCACGTGCTCCAACTCTAAGGAGGTCAGCGCGGTCGGCAGCCACGCCACGCACACGCGGCGGCTGTAGCGCGGCGGGCGGCAGCTCTGCAGCAGGCCCAGGTGTAGGTGCCGCAGCCGCCGCAGCGAGCCCAGCGCACACAGGCAGTCCGGGCCGCAGCTGCAGCAGCCGGTGCCTCCGCAGCTACCGCCGTCACCGCCGCCGCCGCCGCCACCGCCGCAGTTGCCACTGGCGCAGCTGCAGTTGCCAACGGCGCAGCAGGGTGGGCGGGGGTAGCCCCCGCTGAAGTAGAGTTCCGGCATCGATAAAGGGCGGGTCCCTGCTGACCTGGCTCCGGACCTGCGAAGGTTCGCACACGCAGCAAGCGTAATTTGTTGGATCATCGTCCTTTCATTAAATTGCAATTAACTTTGCGTGTTGTGTGCATGCAGTTCCCACTGTTTCAGTTTCGCTCACGCGCTATGGCCGCTGCCTGCCTGCCCACCTTGCACCATGGCCTCCAGTGCCGCCCTGGTCCACCGCCGCTGCAGCTGGGAGCACAGCGCCGTCCACCACCAAGCTGGTCAATAAGGGCGCCGCCACAGCCATCCGCCTCAACACACGTGCACTGAGCTCCAGGGGCGGAGCCGCTGCATCGCTGGGTAGCAGGCGCAGGGAGCACAGGTTGGACAGGCCTCCCAGCAGCAGAGGGCAGCCACGGCTGAAGCTGCGGGACGCTGTGTCGCAGAACAGCCGCAGCGTCATGTGTGTTAGCTGCGGCAGCTGCCCCAGGTGAAGCACAAGGGGCTTGCTGGTGGCCTCGCGGCACAAGACCAGGTGCAGGGAGGTGACCCACACGGGTGCCAGGTGCTTGCCAGATGCCATGTGTTTGCTGCTGCCGCTGTGGGTCTGCGTGGGCCCATCACTCGCACCCTGCTGCTGCACAATTCGGCCACTGCCTGTGCAGCCGCCGCTGCCGCTGCCGCCGCCGTCACGACCTCCCCTGTACTCCAGCCGCAAGCCGTGGGCACCAAGCAGCTCTGCCACGGCACACACGACGTCGTCCGTTAACCCACACGGCGTCTCCGTGTCGTCGTCTGCCGTGGCAGTGCAATCGGCCGCACGCATGCGCTTTTCGCTCCCGCCCCCAGCCCTTTCAGCCCCCGGCCCCGCCCCCCGCGTCCCCTCCTCGCCTTCCCCCCCACCGCTGTCCAGCCCACTGCTGCTGTCACTGCCACCATCACTGTCCTCAGCACTACCCACCGTACCGTCACTGTCCCCATCTCCATCGTCGGCAGCGCTTCTGCCGCCGCTTCTGCTGCTGTTGCAGCTGGTGATATACGGGCTGCTGCTGCGGCTGCGACTGCTGCTGCTTGCCTCGGGCTCACCACCGCTGTCTTCGTCCTCGCCCTCTGAGTCCGTCTCCTCTGCTACCACCATGACCCTGACCCCCACTCCCGGGCAACCCCTGCTCCATACACCACCCACACCTGAGCCGTCAGCACCAGCCCGCCCAGCAGCTGCCCCACCTGCACCGCCCGCCCAGCTTCCTTCGCCTCCATCTCCCGCAACTATCTCCCCTCGCACCTCCCCGCTCAAGCCCACACGCCCAGACTCCTCCACGCCCACCCAATAGCACCTTCCGCCAGATTCTGCATGCGTCAAGTAGTCACACTCGTCTGCTGCTGTGTCAAACACCAGCTGCCACCGCCGCCCCGCCACCGCCCCCACTGCTGCCGCTGCTGTCGTACACGCCGCTGTCACTGCAGTGGTTGCGGTTTCCGTTGCCATTGCGGTAAGTTCCCGCAGCAGCTCCCCGACCCGTGGGTCATCCGAGGGGCTGGGCAGACCGCCCAGCCGCACCGCCGTGCGCGAGGGCAGCTGCCGCAGCAGCCAACGCGCCACCTCTGCCGGGCCCAAGGAGCAACCAGGCTCCTCTCCTGCCCCCGCCCTTCCTCCCGCCTCTGGTATGTGCTGCTGGCTTGCTGTGGCTGCAGGCGATGCGTCAGCTCCAGCACGACTACCTGCTGCTGGATCCTGACCAGCCGTCGCCTCCCCGGGGCCCACCGCTGGTCCACCGTGGCACACCTGTTGTGCACCAACCGTGCGGCCTCCGGGAGCGTGACTGCTGCAGCCAGGTCCCTCATCTGCACCGGCGCTTGCGCTGCCGGAGCTGCACGCATGGCTGCAGCTGCTGTGGCTTAGCTGCAGGTCCAGGAGCTGCAGGTGTATTAGTTCCCGCCAGGGTACGGCTTGGAGGTGTTGGTACGGCAAGCCTGTTAGCGCCAGGCGCGTCAAGGCAGTGAGTTGCGAGAGCGGCGCCAGCAGGCAGGCGTACGGGCATGCATGGGAGGTGGTGGTTTCTTGTGGTAGTCTTGGATCCGTTTGAGTGTGGTGAGAGGGTGGTAGTGCCGCAGCCGATGCAGCTGCAGCTGAGGCAGCGGTGGTGGCGTCCGGCTCTAGGAAGGACAGGGAGACCGAACGGAGGGCGGGAAGCTCCAAAAGGTAGCTGCATGCCTCAGTGTAGCTGTGTGTGGTGGAGCCAGGGAGGGTTTTGTGGAGGTCGGGTAGGGTGAGGGAGATGTGGGTCAAGGGCCTGCCAGCTCTAGCCAGAGCTGCGAGGTGGGGCCCCGGGAGACTCCATCGCGCGTCCAGGGACACGCTTTGCAACCCAGGAAGGCAGCTGGCGACTTCCTCGGTTTGCGCAGCTGGTTGGAGAGCGCAGATATGCCGGTTTCGGACAGCCAGGATGAAGGCGTCACGCCATCGCACGCAGACGAGACGGCATTTCGCCACGCTGCTTTTCGGCAAAAGCTCAGCGATGCGCTGCGCGGTAGAAAGGAACGGAAGTAAGTATCTTTATCCCAGCTTACAATGGGAAAGAAGCTCGATACACAAGAACGGCTCACCAGCAAGACCCCTTCCGGTAGGGCGTGGACGCTCATCACCGTCAGCGTCAGCGTCTTGCGCTTTGCTCCAAAGCTTGCATGGTCATGGGGAAGTTGAGAGCTAACCGTGAGATGACGTTGGAGGGGTCTTGCGGTAATGATTAGGCCGCAGCACACTGATAGGGCATGGAGTTGCCGGTCATGCAGTACGGAGGCCCCCATGCCGCCAAGGTACGTCACGGTCAAGCAGCGCACCGCCTCTGTCAACCAGGTGCGCTGTCAGGGATACAGTATACTGACACGCCCATCCACACTGGCCTCGTTCCATGTTCAGAATCGTGTCAACGCTTTGCCGCACGCAACCTACACTCGAAGGCGGCGCCCCTCGCCTCGGGAGCCCTTTCTGTTGGCCAACTGGAACGGCCAGTGTGTTCAACACCCAGTTAGGAGGTCCCATTGTTCTAACTTACCGGTACTTGCACAGCGGAGCTGGCGCCCCAGCTGTAGGCAACAGGAAGACGTATGGGTGGGCTAGCAAAGCGTGGGGCGCCTGCTCGCTATGGCCCTATCCTGACCCAGCCATGGTGTCGCAGTCGTTTGGGTGCCGCAAAGCAGGCGAAACGTACACCTCTGCATCCCAGCAGCCTTACTTCGAACTGGTACAAAACGGGGTCTCCTCAGCCCCCAGCCTCCGCAAGGCAACGCCCACTCCAAGTTACCACACAGCCGGGGCGCACCGTGGCTACAGCTCATACGGAATCCTCCACAATCAGTCAATCACCAAGTCACCACATGCCTTCGTGCCACGATCACAGGCCGTGCGACTTGCTTCTCAGCAAGGTCAGTACGGTACAGTACAAGGGTCTCGTCCTCAGGCGAAGCAACGCACTGCGGTTGCCCGGCTGGCAACAACCATCAGTCCTGCTCGTCAAGGTCAGATGGTAAATGCACATGCAGCATGCAAAGGGGCATCACCCCCACGGCACCGAGGGCCACACAGCAGGCAGCCCATGTCACGGATGCGTGGGACTGCGACACAGACACACACGCACTATGTAACAACCCCACGAGGGGCCCTGGGGAGCCTAAACCGGACGGGGGCCAGTGCTGGGCTATAAAAACACGCACACATGAAGCATTGCCAAAACTCATAATGCTCCCAGACACACCACCCGCCCGCGTCACAGTGCTTCCGCTGCCCACACAACAATCCTCACCCTCCATTCCCCCACGCACAGCAACCCCGCACCCACACCGGCGCTACCCCAGCGCACCTTACCCCAGCCCCCTCACGCTGCTGCACCCCCCTCCCCCCTGCACCAGCATCCCAACTACTGCGCCAGCGAGAAGCCTCCCCCCGTGAAGCGCGGCTGGCTGGCCGACGGCGCGGCAGGCACGGGCGCCTTGATGGTCCGTTCCCGCTCCTGCTGCTCGCGGCGCTTGCCCTCAAAGTACTTCCGCTTCATCTCGTTCAGCTCGCGCACCAACCGCTCGATCTCGTACTTGTACTCGTTGACCTGCGCCTGGTACATGTTGAGCTCCGAGGCCATGGCCTTCATCTGCTTGGTCTTCTCGCGCAGGTTGGCCTGGGGTGCAAGGGACACGGGGTACCGGAGCATCAGCACATTGGGCAGGCAACCAGCAGACCAGCCTTCACACCGGTAATCTGGCAGGAGCCCCTGCGTTCCCAGCAATTGCACACTCAGGTATCAACCGTCCTGCAACCCTCTTCACGCTATAACCAGGCTCAGCCCTGTGGGCCCCGGTACCCCACCTGGTATATGCTGAGCTGCTCCGCCACCTCCGGCCCCGGCTGGCGCGCCAGGATGTTCTTGAGCTCCATGTACAGCTTCTCCTTCTCCTGGATGAGCAGGTCCTTCTCCACCACCTCCTCCGTCTTGGTGATGAGCCGCTTCTGCAGCGTCTGGATCTTCTGGATCATCTCGTAGGTGCCGGGGTCGGAGCCCTCCAGCTTGCGCCAGCGGTGCACGTTGAGCGGGTTCTCCAGCTCCTCGCTCAGCGCCTTGACCTTGGTGCGCTCCTGGAGTGGGTTAACAGGGCACCAGGGTGCAGGGGATGAGCGCGGGAACGGTGGGGTACAGGTGCATAACGGCATGGCCTAGGGAGTAATAGAATCACAAATCCGCAGAGACAGGACGAGGAGGGACCGCAGCAAGAGAGAGTAGCTGTGAGCCCAGCCCGGCGGCAGGTTGGGAGGGTTCTGCACCATGGTGGCGAGCCGGTACCGGTACCAAACGCGCAACGCCCCCACGCCGTAATACACCGTTAACCCACCTGCAGCAGCTCGCGCCCCAGCTGGTGCACCTCCCGCTTCAGCACGTCGATGTTTGCCACGCTGGACTTGAGGATGTGCAGCTCGCGCTTGAGGTCGGCCAGCTTGATCTTGAGCACGCGGATCTCGTTGAGCCGGTCGCGGTACTGGATCTGGCCCTTGGACAGCGTGGACTGCTGGATCTTGATCTTCTCGTACAGCAGCGCCAGCTCGTCGTTGCGCCGGATGAGCTGCGTGCCCAGGATGTCGCGCTCGTTGACCACGATGTCGTACTCCTTCTTCTGGCGGATGCGCTCCTGGTCGGCCTCGTTGATGATGTGGTTGAGCTTCTCGATCTCGGCCTGTGTTTGGAAGGAATGGGGAAGAGCGGGAGCAGGGAGTGAAGGGATGGGTCAGGGGCAAGGCGGGGGCGATGGAGGAAGATACAGGACCAGGGCAGGGAGAGTAGGGTACTGTGTTTGCTAGGGCGCGCGGTTGCACCCTGGGCGCGCACAGGCAAGCTGGCCATGGATAAGGGCCTCTCACAAGGTATAGTGAGGAGGATGGAGTTGTGGGCCTGCGCACGGGTCCTACCAAGTCCCACTGCTGTTGCGGGGCCGCGCAGCTTACCTTTTGCGACGAGATTGCCGCGTCCGCCTCCTTGATCTGGCTCTTGCTCTTGTCCAGCTCCATGCGCAGGCTCTCCTTCTCCTTCATCACCTGCGGGGCGGAGGGGGCGCAAGAGGGGGCACATGGACACGTGAGCACGTACCGTATCCGCTATAACCCTACGACCCCGGGCATGCGTTGGCCCTAACCCACAGCCCAGCCGCACCAGCCAGGTGGAGCACTAGTCTCAAATGCAACCGCTGGGCTCTCCACTCCACCCCAGCGTGCACCACACCACCGAGCGCCCAACACGTGAACACACAGCTCCTTCTGCAGCTACAAAGCGCACTGCAGCAGGCAGGCCCCACCCCTCCTTCTGGCTCCTTGCCTGCTACTACCCTTGCTCGCCGCAGGCTGATCGTTTCCGGTTAGTTACCGCACTTTGCTGCTCCGCGGTAACCCACCTTCTGGTGGTCGAAGTGCTCCTTGAGCAGCGCCAGGTCCTTGGCGCTGATCTCCTCCTTGAGCTGCTCGATCTGGTGCTGCATGATCTTGAACTTGCGCTTCATCTCCTGGATCTCGTCCTGCGCCTCGATCAGGTTCTTGCTGTACAGGTTGCGGTCCGCGCGCACCGCCTCGTACAGGTTCTGCTGCTGCTTGAGCTTGGACTCGCCCTCCGCGATGCGCTTCTGCAGGTCGATGATGGCCATCTCGCGCAGCTTGACCTCCTCCAGAGCCTGGGGGCAGCACAGGCGAGTAATTGATTAAGTAAGTAATTAGTTACACACATACATACTGTGTGGCTTACGGCTGGTGATCTCCTCCAGAGCCTGGGGGCAGCAAAGGGGAGTACGTGGCGGCGGGAAGCCTGTGGCTTGACCAACTAGCAAAAGGAAAGCTGCTAGCTGATGGCGTGGCATCACCCGTCGCCAGCACCGGTGCAGCGACGGGCCAACAGCTTAAGGTGATGCTGGTGCAGCCGAAGGAAAACTGCCTCACCTGCGTCCGGTTCGTGCGCCCTTACACACATGCGCGGCCAACACTTGGCAGGTACGCTTGTGACCCAATCCATACTGCGCACCCCATCCTGTACGGCCCTTCCCCGCACTTGCTGCCCTCCCGCCCGCCCACCTGCATGTACTTTGCGGACGCCTCGCTGGCCTCGATGCTGTACTTCTCGCGCTCCTTCTCCAGCTGGTAGATGAGCTTGGACTGCTTCTGAGCCTCCGTCTTGTAGCCCTGGATCTCCTGCTCCAGGTTGCGCTTGGTGTTCTCGTTGATCTTGATCATGTCAACCTGCTTCTGAGTGGCGGACTCGGCCTGCACGTGGGGGGCGAATCGCAAAAGAAGCACAAAGAGAGCCGTGGGTCAGGTGCTGAGCACAATAATGGAGGATTTTGAAGGGTAAAGTACGCAGCGGCTGGGGACGCATGGGGAGGAGCGGGGGCCAGGGCGGGCGTTCCGCTGCTGCACCAGCACTGCAATAGGATGCTGAGGATGCCCCGTCAGACATCTCCCCAAGCCTCCAAGCCCACGCTCCACGGGTACACCTACCCTTCCTCCGTCCCACAACCCCAGCTGCAACCAGCACGCGCTTCGCGTGCTCCCGCCCGACCCCTTCGCACCACCCCCGCCCAACCCCACGTCCCACTCCCCTCCTCCCTCCTAACCCACTCCTCACCCGACCTGCGACCGCACCTTGTGGAGCACGTCCCGCTCCCGTCCCGCTACCCCACCACCACGGCCTTCCCCTCCCTCTTCCCCTCCTCCCCCCAGCCCCCCCGTTCGCCACTCGCCACCGTTACCCCCCAGCCCCCCACCTGCGAGCGCAGCTTGTTGAGCACGTCCCGCTCCCTCATCAGCTCCTCCAGCTTCTTCTTCTCCGCGTCCACCTCCTTCTGCCGCGACTCCAGGTCCCGCTCCAGGGAGGCCAGCTCGGCGCGCAGCGTGTCGCGCTCCTTCTCCACGTCGCCGCGCTGCTCCTCCAGCTGCTTGGTCTTCTTGACCGTCTGCTCGCGCAGCTTGTTGACGCGCGACGCCTCCTGCTTGATGGCCGCCACCTCCTCCTCCTTCACCTTGAGCTCCACCTGCTTGGCGCTGTTCTCAGCAAGCAGCTGGGTGGGCAGGGAGCACGGGGAGGGGGGCAGGGTAAGGTTGGGGCACGGAAAGCAGGCATGTGCAAGCGTCAGAATTATGTGTAGCGGGGCAGTGTCCTGGCAGTGCCCGTGGGAGCAGGTGCACGGCAACTTGTAGGCAGGCCTTGAGTGCGCCGGGGAGGGCTGAGGCTTGCGTGGGTCCCAAGGTACTAGCTGCACCGCCATACGCCAGCGTCCGCATCCGCCCTCGCAGCCCCGCCCCCTCCCTGTACCCCGCAGCTCCGTATCCCCGACTCCGCCCGGCTCTGCCTGCCCCCACCTGCGTGTTGGTGTGGATCTGCTCCTCCAGGTCGTGATGCAGCTTCTGCATCTTCTCGTTGAGCAGGTTGTACTCCTTCTGCACCTTCTCCGTCGCGAACTTGCTCTCGCGCAGCATCTGCTCCAGCTTGGCCACCTGCTCCTCCGTGGCGGTCACCTGCAGCTGCTTCTGCTTGATCTCGCCGCTGCGGGTCTCCAGCTGCGTCCGGAGCTCCTGTTGGCATGAACCATGGAGTACGGGCGTGCGACGTGAGCATTCACGCCAGGCAGGGAAAGCATGTAGCACTCGCCCATGTGGCTTTCATACGCAAGTGCGCCGCCAGCAAGTTAGAGCGATCGTCACCGCCTGCAGCCCCCTGCCTTTAATCCTGTCCAGCCGGTACGAGCATGTACCCCAAATGCATTTCGGGAATGCAATATGTGTCCGCAGGCCGCGTATCCGCACGCTTGGGGTAGGACTTCAGTCAGGACCCATGCCCACTTGGCACCATGTGATGCACCCGTGCACTCGTGGCAGCACCGGTACCCACCAATGGGCACTCGAATTTTTACACCCCCCGGCCGGCTGTGAGCGCAGCCCACGTAGGCCACGTGCCCTCAGCAAGCCCCAACCCCATGCCGCCCACAAGTTCGGCCAACCACCCTGACCACTGCCGCAACAACCCTGGTCCACCGCCTTCGCACCCGCCCGCACCAAGCACCCTGTCCTTCCCCCCCCCGCCTCGTCCCCCCCCCCCCCCCCCCCCCCCCCCCCCCCCCCCCCCCCCCCCCCCCC
>VFQN01006991.1_pt1 | contig 12439 bp, 24 predicted proteins | sample 3512371 | NCBI WGS metagenome assembly VFQN01 (sample SAMN10412370, study PRJNA504923) | tailings metagenome | isolation source: Replicate 2 from Balatoc abandoned mine | place: Philippines: Itogon, Benguet | collected 2017-08-28
GTCCGAACCAAATTTTAGGCATGCGGTCTGGCACTTTTTTCCGTACCCCCCCCCCCTGCCCACCATCACCAACAAACAGACCACCACAGCACCACCACCAAAGGCCGCCTCGCTGCCTCGCCTCCCTGCCGGCACACGGTAGGGGTTACCCCCTTGCCCCTCCCCACCCCTGCTTCTCAGTCCTCAGTCGCCTGGCCAGTCAGTCAGTCAGTGTTACACGGCGAGGGTTCTCCCCTCCGCAAGTGCAACGACCGGTGTACGAGCCGGGGGCTCAAGGGCCATCTGTCTTTATGCAAGAAGCTTTATTTGTCCTGGACCGAAAAAAGAACGTGGGCATACGGCCACGCGCACGCACTTCTCCTCCATGCGGCAACGGTGTCGTTCATACTCCATCAACGGTGTCGTTCATACTCCATCACCGGGACGGAAAGGCCGCCCCCGGGTCAGTGTAGTCCTCAAAGTCATCGTCGTCCCCTCCCTTGCCCCCCCTCCCCAGCCCCCCTCCCGCCCCTCCCTTCCCCGCCCCCCCGTCCATGCTGGCCAGGGACGCCAGCAGCGTCGCCGCCGCGGCCTGCTGCCGCTCGCTCATGCCTCCACCTGCACCTGCTGCTGCTGCTCCTCCCGGTCCCCCCGCCCCCGGCTCCATCACCACAGCGCCGTCCGGGGACACGAAGCCGTGCGTGCGCACCAGCCGGACCTGTGCACACGGACAGTGGAGCGAGCGCTTAGCAAGTGCAAACGAACATGCCTAACACGGGGGCTTCAGTGAGCAGGTTGCAAGTTGTGCGTTGTGCGCACAAGCCGAAGCCGACGCTAACCACGTGTGGTCTCGGGTGGGGCGGGGGTTGCGGGCCATGGCACTGCTGAACCAACTAGGCCCAACCCCAGTCCGCCCAGAGTGCGATGTTGACAGGCCAACGCATCTCCCTGCCTAAACCCCTTCCCCCACGCACCCACCTGGCTCCTGAAAAACACGGCGCGCACCACCCACATCGCATGCCCGCTGACACATACCGGTACCCATCCACAACACTCCCCTTCCCCCTCCCCCTCCCATGCCCTCCCCCCTTCCCACCCCCACCCCGCCCCCCACCTGGCTCATGAGGAACACTGCGCGCACCACCCTCGCGTAGTCTGTGCCTATGGCCTTGAGCGCCAGGTCCACCGCCAGCCAGCCCCACATGAGGGGGCCCAGCAGCGACAGCGCGCCGCGCAGGGCGGCGTAGCGGGCGGTGGCGGCGGTCAGGCTGCGCTGGGCGGCCTGGGGGCAAGCCAAGGCGTGTGTGCAGGTGTTTCCTTACATGCGATATACAGATGCAGTTCGACAACGTCACGGCTTTGGTCTTAGACTGGTACACATACAGATGCAGAGTTAGGAGTTCAGTGACGGCAGTCAGGCTGCGCTGGGCGGCCTGGGGGCAGTTGATAACGAGGGATGGTCGGAAAGGAGGCAGGGACAAGGGAGACAAACGCGGCGCAGGTGGCGGCAGTCAGGCTGGGAGCATGCGGATTATGCATATTGGTAACTGCTTGAGAAGGGCATAGTATCCGTAACAAAGCCGAATCGGTGCCACCCTAGGGGTATTGGGGAAAACAAAGTACTAGTAGCATGAAGGGTGTTTCGTTGCGCAGTAGGATGCAGCAAAGCAGTGTTGTCGGGCGTTGTTCTCCGTAGCTGGTGTCCTACGCGTCCCTCATGCAGTTGCTCCCCTAAGATTTGCGTGCTTTGCACTTGCACGACATGACGCAGCTGCAGCACCGCACACCACCATGTCCTGTGTCCTGCACCCGTTGAAGTGCTGTGTGCATGTGGCGCTGCTTCTGCTGCATCTCGGCCTGCACCTTCTTGGACTCGTCAACGTCCGCAGCGAGCTGCCCGGCACGGGCACCAAGCTCCGTGGGGCGGATCACTGCGGACGTTGACGAGTCCAAGAAGGTGCAGGCCGAGATGCAGCAGAAGCAGCGCCACATGCACACGGCGCTCCGCATCTGAAACTCCTTCTCCACCTCGAGTATAACACCAACGAGCCCCGCTATGCTCGCCTGCTGCCCCTGCAACCCCTGCCTGCCGTCCCACCTCGAGCACCGCCGTCTGGCACCACACCGCGGCCCGCCTTGGCCGCGCCGTGTTTCTTGTTGCCCCTACTGCCCCAACTGCCCCTGCACTCCCTGTCCCCACCCACCTCGAGCACCGCCGTCTTGCCCCACGCCGCCGCCGCGCCCTTGGCCGCGCCGCCCAGCCCGCCCGCCGCCGCCGCCGCCCTCAGCGCCGCCTGGTAGCGCCACTGGCTGCATAGCAGGGAGGAGGCCAGCTGCTGGGCAGCCTGCTGCCCCACCTGCGGGGGGATGGTGGGGGCGTGCGTGTGTGTTAGGGGGGCCGTGTATGTGTGAGTGAGCACAGCAGGGAGGAGGCAAGCTGCTGCGCCGCCTGCTGTCTCACCGGCAGGCGGCAAGGGAACAACAGGCAAACGGGCCCAGCACCATGCGATTAGGATGAAAAGTCTATCTTGCACAGTATGATTAAGGTGCGGCCGCACGCTGCAGGGCGTTGGGGTGTTGACGCATCGTGTTCGCAGGCGCGTCAGCATGTCTGCTCTCTGTCCCCATCGGCCGCACAGGAGGCTGGATCTCGCTTCGGCCGGCTTAGCACAAAGCAGCAAGCCATCAGTGGGGCTAAGGCACGAAGCATGGAAGGGCCGGCCTCATGCGAGCATTCGCAATGGTGCTGTACAGGAGAGGAGTGCCGTACGCGCGGTGTTGCACACCACGCCCTATGCCGTCGTAGTCGTCGGCCCTCCCGCGCCACACTCGTTCCGGTGCACGGTGAGACAGTGCCCAGCCCAGCTCCAGTGCCCCAAGCGCACCTTTGTGACGGTGACCACGCCCGCCAGGTTGACCAGCGTGGGCGCCAGGTCCTTGAGCCCCAGCCGCAGCGGCGCCGTCACGCGCTCCGTCCAGTTGCCGTACGGCACCCGCCCGCCTTGCCGTTGGTGGTTGGAGCGGTTGGCGTGGCCGTTGCTATTCGAGTCGGGGGAGGAGGGGGACGCAGGGGAGGTCCCCGCCGAAGGCGAGGAAGCTGCTTGGGAGCTGCTGCTGCTGCTGCTTTTGTTGTTGTTGCTGCTGCTGCTGCTGCTGCTGTTGTTGCTGTGTGGTATTGTTGGAAAGACGGAGGCGTATGCCGTGGCGCTGCTGCTGGAGTTGAGGGCGCCGGCCGCCGCGCCGCCGGCCCCCGCGCCCACGCCGCTGGGGCACCCTGCCCCTCCCTGGCCCCCGGGGCCCAGGGCGGTGCCGTCGGCGAAGGCCACCGCCTGCCCCGTGTCGGCGTGCCTGTGGACATAGGGGGGCCGTGCATCAAGAAGCTTCAGGGCGTGAAGTGTTGGGGTGACGGCCACGGGTGTGCATCTGTGCCGAAGTAACTGGTACTACCCCAAGCGTTCGCCAAGCGGCGCACTCTTTCCTGGATGCGTGCAGCACAGCGCACACGTTCGCCGCTGCAGGGGCCGGCATGCTCCCCTGGCCCGGCGACGTACACGTAGCCCCAGCGCATCCAGCTTGACCCAATTGCGCATGGCGCACCCCTCCGCCACCCACACGTGACTCAAGGCCTTGCACCCTCCCTCCGCCACCCCTCATGCCCTCGCCCAGCCCATCCTTGCCCCGGGCCGTGCACCATCCTCCCTGCTCCACGTCTCACTCCTGCCCCTACCCCACTCCCCGGTTACCCACACGTGGACTCCGTCCCATGCACCCTTCCTCCAGCACCTCTCATGGCCCCACGTGCCCTCCCAGCCTGTGCTCGGGGCTGCGCGCCCCACCCCCACCCCCACCTGTGCCCGGGGCTGCGCAACCCCACCGCCACGTGCCCTCACCCCCACCTGTGCTCCGGGCCGTGCACGTACTCCACGCAGTTGTGCAGCACGTGCAGGAACACCTCCGTCTCCAGGTCGTAGGTGGCCAGGTTGCGGGAGCAGCGCACGTCCAGCCTGGGGGTGCGCAGGGAGGGAGGGCGCCAGGGCGTGGATGAAAGGGAAAGGCGGGATGAGTGGGTAGAGTGGGTGGGCACGGGAGAGAAGCAGGAGGGCAGAGGGGAAAACGGCAGCTGCGTGTCATGAGGTCCCCTGGGTGCTTGCTTCCTTCTGTCACCGTGGCACAGCTGTGGCTGTGTTAGGGATTGCCGGCTAACCGCAGACTGCGTATGGGCCCACAGCACTATTGAATTGCTCCTGAGTGCTCTCGCCCTTGCGCTTACTTGTCCACGATGTTGAGCAGGGCGCAGCGGTAGCTGGGGCGTGCACCCCGCAGCAGCGTGGCGGAGTCAGCGGCCAGGAATCGGAACTTTGACTCTATTTTGTGCATCACGCTTCGTCTGCCGCGCTGAGATATGAGCGCAGGCTCCTTGTCCTGGACAACCAGCGACTTCAAAACGGGCGAGAACGGCGATGAGGAGTGGAGGATGTTGTACAGGGACTCGAGCTCGTCATCAGAGCAGAGGTCCAAAACAGCCCAGAGCTCTGGGTCGACATCCATGGGGCTGAGCGGCTCATCCACCACCGGCGCGAGCACGTCGGCTGTCCCGCGCGCAATCGACCGCCTGGGCTGCTGGTGCTGCTGGCTGCCAGCTGTCGACTGCAGGTTGTGCGGCTTCTTTCCATTGGCATCTTCTAGCTTGCATGAGACATGGCAAGCCTGCCGGGGCAAGCGGCATGAAAAGCCCTTGCTCCCCCGGAACAGCTCCTGGTCGCGAGACAAACGCGCGCTCTTAACTACGCTGCGCAAGTCCATGTCCAGTATTAGTACTTTTATTCAGGTGGTATCGCAGTCCTCATGTGCTTAGCTACGCCGGCGACACAAAAATTGCGCGACCTTTTCCGCCCTCTGGTCACGCTTGCGGCCTCCAGCGCAAGCAGTTGCACCAGCCTGATCAGCGAGCAGGACAGTAGTCGCTCAGGCGCCCTGCACGGTGTTCCAGGGACTCAAGCTTTGCCGTACACAGTGTGGATCCACCCTGCTCCCCTGGTGCGCGCGGAAACAATGGCTCTGAACACGCCTTTGTCTACGGGGCAAGCGTAAGGTACGGTAGGGGCACGTGTTACCTTCAGGCGTAGTGATGCTCTCCGGCGTGTAGGGCAGGCAGGGGCAGGTAAGGGTGGCCTTAGTAAGACACTTCCTGTCGTCAGTTGCTTTATATCAAGCCTAACTTACGCCCTACATTCGGCTAACAGGTCTGAACCTGTCATTCCAAGTGGGCCAATCCCTGTGCTAGGGCGACAGCCTGTGTCGGAGCGCCGGATGGTGCCTGCGCCAACATGCACGTCGGCCCCTTGCTACTGTACGGCGTAGTCCTGACGCGTTCTGCCCTCGACCCTTGTTCCCAGAACTGTGCGTGGATGTCTGAGTGGATGCAACGGACAGAGGATGCCACTTCCGTACCCCAGTAGCTGTTGGCCGATGCTGGTCAATCGGTTCAGGGGAACAACTCGGCTGAAGGAACTGACCAGGGGAGGCCCCCAGCAGCTGACCGACAGTCAGACCTGGTCGATGCGCACAGCTTCACTAGTTACCGTATCTCATTGCGACCCGTGCCCCTCGCTTGCCCAGCTGCAGGTGCACGCCGATACAACAGTTACGACAGTAGTACCGTCACGCGTTACACGAGGGCAGTGCTCTGCCGTGATGCACAGGTCGCAAGGTCACCCGGCACGCACAGGAACCCCTATCGCGTCCACAAGCCGCCCTGCTGCAAGGCACCCACAGCATACATGTCCTCAGCTGGTCCACACACCGGTACTCGTGTTTTCTCGTGCATGCCAAGCCCACCGCTAAACCCAATGTACGCGTGGGTCATGCACCATCCCTGCCCTAGTGTACAGTCGACCGCATCCGCGCACATGCACGAACGCTACATGAGGTGCGCCGCTCCGGTGCCAACCAACGCCCTCCGCACCACAGCTCCAGCGCTAACACACTAGACCGTGTCTTAACAGCGTGCGTGGTTGTCCGTCATCCGGCATATTCGTCTGGAACCAGCGCCTTGTTCGTGGCGCAAGCATAGTGTACACACATCCACGCCGCTTTAGGTAGGATTACGCGGGAGATGGTGGGAAAGTGCCGCAATTGTCGGCTGGTCCGAATGCCATGGGAGCCGCAAAGACAGCTAGGGCAAATAGGTTGCGCCCGTCTGCGTCACGCGGTGACCAAAAACAGATACAGGCGAATGCACATGGGTCCTGATGATGTCCTGTGACCACTAACCGACACAACCAACACCACCACGCAACAGCGCAAGTCGCTCCTGTGCGGGGGCCCTTGAGACCACGGTTAAGTGTCTTGTGGGCGCCACAAACAAACATCTTGAACATGCAACCCATACAGTGACGACGACAAAAAGGCTACAGATCGACCGATCACCTCCCGTGTGCCAAATTTAGCGCCAGCAGCTAACCCCGGTCCCTGTTTCCTTACGCGCCTGGCAAACAGCTGTACACACACGACCATGAATGCTCCTGAGAACTCACCGTTCGGCGCACAGCCGTCTGCTCACCTCCCAGCGGCACAGCGACCCAGCCCTCGCCACATCCACCCCGCGCGCATGCCCTGGTCTCTGCTCCCCTGTCCACAACGCGGCCCAAAGGGCACTGCGCCCCAGTACACAGCCGAGCGCGCACTGCTTACTGCTGCTCCACCTGGCGCTGCGGCTTGGTGATCTTCCCGCGGCCAAAGATGCGGTCGAAGATGCTGGGCCGCGTGCGGATGGCGGGGGTCTTGGCGGCCCACGGCTTGGAGCCGAAGTACACGCCCGCGCCCGGCAGGCAGCGGCCGGCGTCCGTGTCGCACACGGGCAGGTCCGCGGGGCAGCAGTGCTCGTGGTCCTCGCAGCAGGTGGCCTTGGGCATTGGGCAGCAGCCCCACTGCGGGCGGGAGGGGAGGCGCGGAAAGGGGGGCATGGTGAGCACGGGGGGCGGACTGGCTTCAGGTGGCCGGGGGAGTGTGGCGACGGATGCATTGGTGCAAACGGTGCCCCGAGTCGCACAAGGTGCTGCGAATGCGTTGGGTCACAGTCCCCGCGCTGCAGAGGAAGACAGTGCTCGGTTGCGCCGAATGCACGTCAGCACAAGGCCAGGGCTGAGGGCGTGACAGCTGGGCGCTCTGCGTAATTGACTCCGTTGGTGCTGTCCCTTTTCATTTGCGCCTGCAGGCAAGGGTAGAGCGGCGGCGCAGGGCCCACCACCCGCTAGCCCACCTGGAAGAACGTGCCCAAGCGCGCAGTGCGTGCAAGGAAGCCGCTTCCGCAGCCTCAATGTCGTGCCCTTTCCACGCCGCAACCCGTGCGGTCCCACCCCAACGGCTCCACACCGGATAACCCACCTGGAAGCACATGCCGAAGAACTCCTGCACGCAGCAGCAGGTGCTGCCGGCGGGGCACTCGTTGTCCTGCGGCGCGGACGACGGCATGGCAGCGGCGGACACTGTTTAGCAGGATTGGACTCACGTGTCGATGTGCAGGCGCAGTGAGGTTGGGCCGTTGCTGTTGAGAGTCCTACGGAGACGTTTTGTCAGATCGGCTGGCTGGCTGACTGTACACAGGCAACACCGCGGCTGCTGTACAACTTCCAGTAAGCCACAACGCCCCTCCCACCCTGCACAGGCACGGGCGGTCAGGCATCAGCGGCTACACCAAGCGCCCCGGGCGTAGTACCACTCACATCGTCGCACTTGACGGGGCCGGGCTTGGGAGGGGTGGGGCCGGGCTTGGGGCCAGGCTTGGGGCCGGGCTCGGGGCCGGGCTTGGGCGGGTTGGGGCCCTTCTTGATGGGGTACGAGGGAGCCATGGCGATGCCGCACAGGCCCTGGGAGTCGGAGATGCCCATCTGCGGAGGGTTGCGGTGTAGCATGCACTCGGGTGAATGTTGGGCGTCAAGAAGGACCAAAACGAGTGTGGTAGCACGGTCAGGATAGCGGACGCAACGGGCACACCATTTGCTTCACTGACCATGGCAACAGACAGACGCAGTTAGTGCGCATTGGCGGGCGGATTGGTGCAGCAGCAGCCGAACTGGAACTGAGCATTGGCTCATAGGCTGGGTAAGTGCGAGTACACTGTACACCGTACGTCAGGGGAAGTGGGCGCCGCTGGGTAACGCAGCTCGCACCTTGATGCGGATGTAGCCGTGGTCGCCCCACTCAGCGCCCCAGCTGTTCTTCACGATCCAGTAGTTGCCGCCCTTGGGATCCTTGCCGTACCCCACGACCAGCACGCCGTGGTTCAGGGCGGTACCGCAGGAGAGGTCGTCGTACACGCCACCGCCGTACAGCTGGAAGGACTTGGCGTCGGCCTCGATGGCGACTGCGACGGGCTGGTGCGCGGCGGCCTTCTTGAGCGCAACCTCGTCGTTCTCGGGCACGTCCTCGTAGGAGGAGATGGTTACAACGCGGCGGTTCTTCTTCTTCTCGTCGCAGACGTCATCCTGGGCGGTGTAGGGGTAGTCCTCCTCCGTGTCGAGGCCACCGTTCTTGATGATGAACTCGTAAGCGTAGTCCATCAGGCCACCGCTGCAACCTTGGTCCTTCTCGGTGTCGCAATCAACAAGCTCCTGCTCGCTGAGCGCAACAAGCTCATTGGTGACGAGGGCGTTGATGCCCTCAACCGCGCCGGTAGTTGCGAAGGCCCAGCACGAGCCGCATGCTCCTTGGTTCTTGACAGGAGTAACTGCGCCCTGGGAACGCCAGTCGATGGAAGGCGGAAGGCTGTCGGCGTCCACGTCCGCATAACTGAACTTCGAGGACCGGAGGCGGTTCTGAGCCATACGGGCCTTGTTGTCGTAGCCCAGCAGACCAGTGCTGTACTCAACGGTCGTCAGATCCGCCAAATGGTTCAGGTGGAGCCAGTGCGAGGTCGTCCGAGCATTGTAGGCAACCACATACTCCAGGTTCTCCAGCCAAACCTTGAACCGGTTTTGAAACTCCACAGCATCGTCCAAGTAGGGCTTGCTGTAGCGGACGGCCCAGTCACGGAAGGCCGAAGCAGGGTTGGCAACGGATTCTTGGAGGAGCTGGTGGTGCTGCGCGCGGAGGCGCGTGTCCTGCACGGCCCCGACGCTGCTGCATGCCAACACAAGGGCTACGCCCAAAAGGGCTAGTCTGCAGCCCATGGCAGTCACTGCGTCGCGCCGCAGAGACAAAAGCTACCGAGGACTAGGGTTACGCTGGCGCCAAACTGGTCACGAAAGGCCCCAGATCGCGGGCCTTGGATGCTTATGAACCCTAGTAATATACAATGGGCAGGTTAACCGTTGCATGCAGCTCTTGTTAAGGCTTTATTGGCCGGCCGAGGAGGCGAGGTGGTTAAGCCTCTTGTAATTGCCCCATGCACGGGATCCTCTCAGACACACTCAGCATGCCAGCGCAGAGTGCAAGGGAGTCCAAGCAGTTCAGGTAGAATTATATAACAACTTGTGGCCTGGCCGCGCTGGCAGTTCTGGTGACACACATCTATCCGCAGCAGCAGCTTCTTGCTGGTTGAACATGTGCTGACGAACTTATCAACAATGTTTCTAAGCGTCCCATGCACCGGTGAGGTAGATTCCCTCACCTCGGTCGAGCGTGTCGGAGGCCAGCGACACCGCACCGCACGCGTCACCGCTCGCGGCCTTCAAATTGTACAGGCGCGATTGCAAGGATCGGCGCACGGACTGCCACAGCCTTGCTTGCGGGGCCTTCTATGTCGCAGGTCAGTGGCACAGGTCCCGGGACCTTTCCGTTTGCCCTTTATGCTCGCCGTTGCGGCGGTTGGGACGAGAAAGTGGACCGTGGGTCGTGCTTGTGGCAATGTCCTCAAACTGAACTGCTGGCCATGCCCGGGCCTAGGAACCGCCAATCCCATGACCAGCGTAACCACAAGCTTTGGTCTGCATAAGCAACACACGCTCTTCCCGGGCCACCCCAACACTTCCCCTTCGTGCACGGCTAACAGTACCTCTAATCCATCAGCCAACGCATCCGCCCGCCTCGCTACGCAGCTCTTGGAGTTCCCCACCAACGCGCCAACCAATCCCACCAGCAGCAACGCCCTCTACAACTACACGCGCCTCCAGCACTCCGCCGCCGCCGGCCTAGGCCTCCTGTGCCGCCGCTACGCCGCCGCAACAGCATCTGGGGACACCAGCCCGCCACTGCCACCAGGGGGTAGGTGCTGGGTGGAAGTTGAGCCCGGTTGCGCTGCTGTTATGCCTGGTAATTAAGCAAATGCACTTTTAGGCTTTGCACGGCTCGGGAAGTGGGTGGAGGGTGGGTAGAGGGTGGGTGCAGGGTGGGCCAGGAGGTGAGCAGAGGGTGGGCCCTGTTCCGCTGTTGTTCTCTCCGGCGCAGCTTAGACAGAAAGACATGCCCCCAACGTCCACAGGAAGATCTTTGCCGCCCTTGTATGCGCGTGTGTACACTTGTGTGCAAGCTGGGCGTGTGTGTGCTGGCCTGGTCATCCCACGCAGGGGGCTCGCCCTGCCCAACTCGCTTCTGTTACCCTCCTGCTGCACTTGGCCGCACGCTGCTGCAGGGACGGGCGGCGAGGCCCACGGCCTCCGCGTGCGTGCCCTGACCCACCCTGCCTTACCACCGCTTCCACCACCCCCACCCCTTAACGCGTACCCCCACCCCCACCCTTCTCCACCCGGCATGCTCCACACGGCTGCAGGACCGGGCGGTTGGGACGCGGACCCCGCATGTGCCCCTCGACCCACCCTGTGTATGTCAGCGTCGTTGCGACAAGTAACACCCCGTCCTGCCTTTGATGCTGCCCACTGCTGCAGGGCCGGGCGGCGAGGAGGACGACCCCATTGCCCCGTCCCATTTCCCAACCCATTTCAACGCCACCACAAAGCATAACCCCACAGCTCTTGTTCACTGCTGCAGGGCCGGGCGGCGAGGACGAGGACTCCGCCGCCATTGAGCGCTTCCGCACAGCCAACAACTTCCGGCGGCGGGCGGACGGCCGTGTGCTGCTGTGGGGGCGGGGCAGCGGGGGCTGGATGGAGGCCAAGCTGGACGGATACGTGGAGGGTGAGGGGCAGAAGGGGGGAGGAGCGGGGGAGGTACGGGGTTTGGAGCGGAAGGTACAGGTACGTGGTAATTGAAGGGGATTGCGAGGAGGTCAAGTGGGCCAAGAAGCACATGGGAGGGTGGGATCAGGGGCGGGGGATGATCAGGTACCAGGCTGTATGCATGGGACGATGGATGCAGGTCCTGTACCGGTGTTGCGATGGGGGGATGCAGGGGGGGAAGGGCTTGCAACCCCGCCGCGCAAGGCAAACAAAGCCAAACAGGACACACCCCATAAAACGGGGGCTTGTCCTCTCCGGCTTTGTTCGCATTGCGCTGCGGCAGCCGTGGTTGCAAGCCCACCCCTGTGAAGGGTGGGTGACCTCTCGATGGATGGGTTGTGTGCCTCACCTACCCGCAGTGCCGCTCGTCAGTGCAGCAGCGGCATTCGGCATGACACGGTATGGCATGGCGCATGGGATGGGGGAGGCATGCATGGAGGCCGGGGCAACAGGGGTATGTCACCCACCCTGCAACCCCACGGCCCCCGCCCCCCCTCCCCCCTTATGCCCTTTGCTCGTCCCCGCACACCACAGCAGACCTGCACCCCCACCCGCACACCCCCCCCCCTAACCCACCCACAACCCCCAGGCTCGCTGCTGCTGCAGCGCCCCGGCACCCCCACCCTGCAACCCCGCACCCGCACTCCCCACAACCCACCCACACCCCCACACCCCCACAACCCACAACCCCCAGGCTCGCTGCTGCTTCAGCGCCCCGACGACGGCTCCATCTTCTACCTGGTGTCGGAGGACCTCAAGCAGATAGACCTCAGCAACGACCAGGTGCGGGGGGGGGGATGGGGGACACCCGGCAGATGTACCACACAGCACCGTCCGAGGTACTGACGGTGTAGCTCCCCTGTGCCCTGCGGAGGACATAGCAGCCCACAGTGTACGCCGCCGCCTGCCCTAACCGCCCTAACTGCCCTAACCGCGCTAACTGCCCTAACCGCCTCCTCCGGCCTGTGCGGGGGGAGCAAGCGGGCCGCCGCAGCCCCTGCCGGCCGCCGCAGCTGTGCGCCACACAGGCCGCGGCCAGGCACATGCGGGGGAGGAGGGACAGCGGCCGCCTTGTCCGCGTGGGGTTGCTGCCGCCATGAGGAGCCAGTCGGGCCCTCCCTGACGTTGTCCGGCCGTGAATGCAGTGGTGGCGCCCAGACGAGATGTTAATGCACATGTACCAAAGCAGCACGCAGGGCTTCACGCTTGGCCCCGCCAGTCGGTGGCAAAGAATCAGCATGCGGAAAGGGCGACTCCGTCAACTGCACGCTCTTACGGACTTGGCCAAGTTGGCCTGCGACCTTCAACCCCAAGTATCATCCTGGTAACCCCCTCCCTCATGCTCC
>VFQN01006964.1_pt1 | contig 12438 bp, 12 predicted proteins | sample 3512371 | NCBI WGS metagenome assembly VFQN01 (sample SAMN10412370, study PRJNA504923) | tailings metagenome | isolation source: Replicate 2 from Balatoc abandoned mine | place: Philippines: Itogon, Benguet | collected 2017-08-28
TGTTTTGAAGTACTTCGTTCATGTAACTGATGATAATGCTGTCATCTGTTACTATTTCTTTTTTTGTTTTTTTTCTAGTTGTTGCCATTTTATGTAAAAATTACTGTATGTAAATTTACAACACAACTAATTTTCAAAGGCTTAAACTAAATATAATTTAATGTTAAAGTTCTTTCAAAAAAAAAGCTACCCAAAATGGGTAGCTCAACCTTTATAACTAATTAAATAGATAAATTATTTTCCTGCTTCTTTTTGAGCTTCTTGAACCATTTTTTCATTAGCTGTAATAGCAAACTCAACTCTTCTGTTTTTACTTCTTCCTTCCGGAGTATCATTAGTAGCAATTGGATCTGCAATTCCTAATCCTGTTGTTACAAAACGTGATGCTACCAATCCTTTACCAACTAAATAGGCTTTTACAGATGCTGCTCTTTGGTCAGAAAGTTTAAGATTATAATCCGCCGCGCCTGTACTATCTGTATATCCATAAATTTGAATGTTTGTGTCAGGATATTGGTTAAAAACCGGAACTAATTTATCCAAATTCGCTTTTGCCGTTGCTGTTAGAGTAGATTTATTTGTATCAAAACGAACTGCATTTTCTCCTAAAACCAATTTAATCCCTTCTCCTACTCTTTCTACCTCAGCGCCTGGCAAAGCCGTTTCAATTTCACGAGCTTGTTTATCCATTTTATTACCGATAACGCCTCCGGCAACTCCACCAACAACTCCACCAAGAACGGCTCCTAAAGCTCCGTTTCCGCCTTTTCCTAAATTGTTACCTAAAACAGCTCCAAGAATAGCTCCACCAGCAGCTCCAATAGCCGCACCTCGTTGTGTATTGTTTGTGTTTTTTACAGCTTCACAACTTGTAAAAACTGTAGAAAACAACATCAAACCTCCTAAAATAATTGTACTATACTTTTTCATATTTTTTAATTTAATTTTTCAAATTGATATACAACATCTGTTAACTTTCCTCCTACATTGATTTTATCAATCAATTGGAAAGCGTTTCCTGTTTGATTAGCTACAGTTAAAACGTAACCAGATTTTACTGTTTTTGCTTTTGCTTCATCCAAAATCTTCATTACAAATTGGCCTTCTTTATTGATAAACCAAGTAATCGGTGTTGAATAAGAAGTACAACTCGGACTGTTCAACGCAAAGTTTCCTTTGTTATTATTAGAAACAAACTTCCAAGTACTGCCAATAAAACATTTTGAATCTGCCAAGTCAAAAGAAGTTACTTTTATTACATCTGAACCCGGATAAGTTACCGATGTTATCTGCCAGTTTCCTTTGATTGCAACCTCTGACTTTGTATCCAATTTTGTACTTGTCGCGGAATTTTTTGATTTACATCCTACGATAATTAATGTAAACACTAATAGCAATGATAAAATACTTTTTTTCATACTCTGTGATATTTATAATTTATAGTGCAAATATACGTCCATTTTTATTTGAAGTTTACAACATAGTTCTATTTTGATATAGAATTATTACTACGACAATTTGTCACTAAAAACATCTTTGGTATTAGTTTTGAATAACGCAATCCATCAAATTTTTATTAATCAAAAAGAACATAATATGACAACAGGAAAAATCAATGTATCGGTAGAAAACATCTTTCCGCTAATTAAGAAGTTTTTATATAGCGACCACGAAATTTTCTTGAGAGAATTAGTATCCAATGCTACAGATGCTACTCTAAAATTAAAGCATTTAACCAGCATCGGTGAAGCCAAAGTAGAATATGGTAACCCTATCATTGAAGTAAAAATCGACAAAGAAGGTAAAAAAATCCATATCATTGACCAAGGTTTAGGTATGACTGCCGAAGAAGTTGAAAAATACATCAATCAAGTGGCATTTTCAGGAGCAGAAGAATTTTTAGAAAAATATAAAGATTCTGCCAAAGATTCAGGAATCATAGGTCACTTTGGTCTTGGTTTTTACTCTGCTTTTATGGTAGCTTCAAAAGTAGAAATTATAACTAAATCATATAAAGACGAACCGGCGGCACATTGGGCATGTGACGGAAGTCCTGAATTTACTTTGGTTGCTCATGATAAAACTGACCGAGGAACTGAAATTATACTTCACATTGCCGAAGATTCTGTTGAATTTTTAGAAGAATTCAAAATCCGTGAATTGTTGACTAAATACAACAAATTTATGCCGGTACCTATTAAATTCGGAACTAAAAAAGAAGCTTTACCAAAACCGGAAGATGCTACGGAAGATTACAAAACAGAATATATTGACGTTGACAATATCATCAACAATCCAAATCCGGCGTGGACAAAACAACCAGTTGATTTAACTGATGAAGATTATAAAAACTTCTACCGCGAGTTGTACCCAATGCAGTTTGAAGAACCATTATTCAACATTCACTTGAATGTAGACTATCCGTTCAACCTGACAGGAATTTTGTACTTTCCAAAAATGTCAGCCGATTTGCAACTGCAAAAAGATAAAATTCAATTATATCAGAATCAGGTTTTTGTAACCGACAATGTAGAAGGAATTGTTCCCGAATTTTTGGGAATGCTAAAAGGTGTAATTGACTCACCGGATATTCCGTTGAATGTTTCACGTTCTTATTTGCAAGCTGACGGAAATGTAAAGAAAATTTCAAATTACATCACTCGAAAAGTTGCCGATAAATTGAAATCTCTTTTCAATGAAAACCGCGAAGATTTTGAAAAAAAATGGAACGATATTAAAATCGTTTTAGAATACGGAATGTTATCCGAGCCAAAATTTTATGAAAAAGCAGGTGACTTTGTATTGTATCCAACTGTTGATGACAAGTATTACACTTTAACAGAACTGAAAGAAGCTATTTCAGCTAATCAAACGGACAAAAATGGAAAATTGGTCGTTTTATATGCTTCTAATAAAGATGCACAACACAGTTACATTGACATTGCCAAAGCAAAAGGTTATCAAGTGTTGTTATTAGATTCGCCTATTGTTTCGCATTTAATACAAAAATTAGAAGCTGATAACGAAAATCTAACGTATACTCGTGTTTATTCTGATCATATCGATAAATTAATTCAAAAAGAAGAAACCCAAATTTCTAAATTATCTGAAGAAGAATCTACACAACTGAAAACTGTTTTGGAAGAAATTGTTCCAAAAACAAACTATTCTGTTCAGTTGGAACCAATGGATAGTAATGCTGCACCGTTTATCATAACGCAACCTGAATTCATGAGAAGAATGAAAGAAATGAGTCAAACCGGTGGTGGTGGCGGAATGTTTGGTATGGGTAACTTCCCTGAAATGTATAATTTAGTTGTAAACACCAACTCAAACTTAGCTACGACAATCCTAAAAGCAGAAAAGTCAGCACAAGAAAGTTTGGTAAAACAAGCTTTAGACTTGGCAAAAATTTCTCAAGGATTATTGAAAGGCGAAGAATTAACCGCTTTCGTAAAAAGAAGTTTTGAATTGATTAAGTAAAAAGTGAATAACAATAAGTAAATAGTAACCTGCAAGCATAAACTTGCAGGTTTTTTTTATATATTAGCTCAATCAACACATTAGTAATCATGAAAAAAATAATTCTTTTTTTACTGCTACTTCCATCAGTGCTATTTGCTAAGTTTTATGATGGAACAATAAATTTTAACGATGGAACATCAAAAACAGGTTTAATTGAAATTCCCGATGCTGATAGCCAAACTATCAAATTCAAATTATCTGAAAAAGAAAAAGTTGAAAAACTGGATATAAACAATATTAAAGGTTTTCAAATAAAAAATAAAAATTACACATCTGAGTTTGAAACTATGTTTTTGGCGGAAGGTAGTCTGTTTGGCGGAAAAAACTATAAAGTTTCAGAAAAAAAATCATGGGTTAAAATTGAAAAAAAAGGAAAAAAGATTGATTTAGTTTCAAAATATTATTCAAGTTCAGGAGTTTTAGGTGCAGCAGGACAAACCTCAGAATCAGGTAGAGTAATATATATCAAAAAACATGAAAACAACTTTGCCCTTATTTTAATGCCAATTATGGAAGGTGGATTAAATTTTTCAGTGAATTTCTACAACACTTTGATGAAAGTATTAAAAGGACATTTTGAAAAAGACTGCCCAAAACTACTCGAAGTCGTGACTAAAGAAGAACTAAAGAAAAAAGGATTAGATCTTATTGTTGATTTACACAATGAACATTGCGCTACTGATTAAAACAAGGCTATTTTGACATAAAAATATCATTTGATATTTCACTCATAAAAATCATGACTTTATCCATAGAAACACCGGCATTACTTTTTTCGGCAACATCTTTAATTTTATTGGCCTATACTAATCGGTTTTTGACAATTGCTCAAATCGTTCGCAGTTTGAAAACCCATTATGATGAAAATCACACGAAAAGCATTTTACTTCAAATAAAAAACCTCAACTTAAGATTATCATTAATCCGATATATGCAGCTTTTTGGTGTTTTATGTTTGTTCCTTTCAGTTTTTGCTATGTTGTTGCTTTTCCTTGGACAACAAACTGCCGGAATTTACCTTTTTGCAGCAAGTTTACTTTGCTTATTGACATCATTAGGAATTTCTTTTTGGGAAATTAGTATTTCGGTAACCGCTTTGCGTCATCATTTGAGCGATTTGGAAGAAGAAGAAAACAAAATAAAAAACCCTCAAAATTGAGGGTTTTATGTTATTATTAATAATCTAAATTATTTGCTTAAATACATTTTTCTGCGAGAATACAATTCATAGAATTGATCGTCTTTTAAATCATCTATGAATAAAATACTTTCTCCTGTCGATTTCATTTCCGGTCCGAGTGCTTTGTTGACATTCGGGAATTTACTGAAAGAGAAAACGGGTTGTTTTATAGCATAACCGTTCAGTTTTGGATTAAAAGTGAAATCGGTTACTTTATTTTCTCCAAGCATTACTTTCGTAGCATAATTTACATACGGTTCGCCATACGCTTTGGCAATAAACGGAACCGTTCTCGAAGCTCTAGGATTTGCTTCGATAATATAAACTGTATCGTCTTTAATAGCAAACTGAATATTGATTAAACCAACCGCTTTTAACGCCAACGCAATTTTCTTCGTATGATCTTTGATTTGCTGCATTACAAATTCGCCCAAATTAAACGGTGGCAATGTTGCATTACTGTCGCCTGAGTGAATTCCGCATGGTTCGATGTGTTCCATAATCCCGATGATGTACACATTTTTACCATCGCAAATGGCATCGGCTTCGGCTTCAATTGCTCCATCAAGATAATGGTCAAGCAGTAATTTATTTCCCGGAATATTTTTCAGTAAATCAATTACGTGTTCTTCCAATTCTTGTTTATTAATAACAATCTTCATGCCTTGTCCACCCAAAACATACGACGGACGAACTAATAAAGGAAAGTCCAAAACATCTGCTAATACTGAAGCTTGATCTGCATTTTCGGCTACGCCAAATTTTGGAAACGGAATATGCAGTTCTTCCAAAAGTTCTGAAAATCTTCCTCTGTCTTCGGCTAAATCCAATGCATCAAACGATGTTCCTAATATTTTTACACCGTATCGATCTAATTTTTCGGCTAGTTTCAAAGCGGTTTGTCCGCCAAGTTGCACGATTACACCTTCCGGTTTTTCATGACGAATGATGTCATAAATATGTTCCCAAAAAACCGGTTCAAAATACAATTTATCAGCCGTATCAAAATCGGTGGAAACCGTTTCCGGATTACAGTTAATCATAATCGTTTCATAACCGCATTCCTTGGCTGCCAAAACACCGTGAACACAAGAATAATCAAACTCAATTCCTTGTCCGATACGATTTGGTCCTGAACCTAAAACAATAACTTTTTTTCTGTCGGAAACAATACTTTCATTGGCAACAAACTTTTTGTCATTGGTTTCAATTTCGGCTTCAAAAGTGGAATAGTAATAAGGTGTTTGTGCTTTAAATTCAGCGGCACAAGTATCAACCAATTTATACACACGGTTGATATTCATTTCTTCACGCAGTTTATACACTTGACTTTCCAAACAACCCATCATGTGAGCAATTTGGCGATCGCCATAACCTTTTTGTTTGGCTTCCAAAAGCAATTCTTTTGGTAATGTGTCAACTTTATATTGTGAAATTTCTTTTTCTAATAAGTATAATTCTTCATATTGCTTCAAAAACCACATGTCAATTCGTGTGATTTCGTGGATTCTAGAAAGCGGAATTCCCATAGCAATGGCATCGTAAATCACAAAAACTCTATCCCAACTGGCAAAAGTTAGTTTTTCGATGATTTGCTCGTAGTTTTTATAACCTTTTCCGTCAGCGCCAATTCCGTTACGTTTAATTTCCAACGACTGTGTGGCTTTGTGTAAAGCTTCTTGGAACGAACGGCCAATTCCCATTACTTCACCTACGGATTTCATTTGTAATCCCAAAGTTCTGTCTGAACCTTCAAATTTATCGAAGTTCCAACGCGGAATTTTTACGATCACATAATCTAAAGTTGGTTCAAATAAGGCGGAAGTCGATTTGGTGATTTGATTTTGTAATTCATCCAAGTGATAGCCTAAAGCCAATTTAGTTGCAATTTTAGCAATTGGATAACCTGTGGCTTTGGATGCTAATGCCGAAGAACGAGAAACACGAGGATTGATTTCGATGGCAACAATATCTTCTTTTTCATCGGGAGAAACAGCAAACTGCACGTTACAACCGCCAGCAAAATTTCCGATGGAACGCATCATCAAGATTGCCATATCACGCATTTTTTGAAATGTCGTGTCTGATAATGTCATTGCCGGAGCAACTGTAATTGAATCTCCCGTATGAATTCCCATTGGATCCATATTTTCGATAGAACAGATGATAACAACATTATCGTTTTTATCTCTAAGTAATTCTAATTCGTATTCTTTCCAACCCAATAATGCTTTGTCAATTAACACTTCGTGAATTGGCGAAGCTTCTAATCCGCGAGTTAATAAATCGTCGAAATCTTCTTTTTTGTGAACAAAAGCTGCTCCGGTTCCGCCAAGCGTAAACGATGGACGAATGACTAACGGGAAACCAAATTCTTGTGCAATTTCTTTTCCTTTTAGGAATGATGTTGCCGTTTTGGCTGGTGCAGTTGGCACATTTATTTTTTCTAACAATTGTTTGAATTGTTCTCTGTCTTCGGTAATGTTGATAGCGTTGATGTCAACTCCAATTAATTTTACTCCGAAATCTTGCCAAATTCCTTTTTCGTCGGCTTCCAAACATAAATTTAAAGCCGTTTGTCCACCCATTGTTGGAAGAACAGCGTCAATTTGTGGATGTTCTTTTAGGATTTGAATGATGGATTTGGTTGTCAATGGCAATAAATAAACGTGATCTGCCATCGATGGATCGGTCATGATGGTTGCCGGATTGGAATTGATTAGGATTACTTCAATTCCTTCTTCGCGAAGTGAACGTGCTGATTGTGAACCTGCGTAGTCGAATTCGCAGGCTTGTCCAATAACGATTGGTCCAGAACCAATTATTAAAACCGATTTGATTGAGTTGTCTTTTGGCATTGTAGTTAGTTTTTTTTAGACTTCTTAGATTTTTAAATCGTTAGATTTCTATAGTTGTGTTATTTAATGTTGTGTTGTTGTATGCTTCTTGAAACTGTGTTTAGCAATTGCAATGAACATTGTTGTTTTTAGCCCCGATAGCAGTGGAAATCCTTTTTAATTTTGCTTTGGGAATTGCAAGGGTAAAATTAAAAAGATTAGAACGGATAGCGGGAAATAGCTCCTTCAATTTATTAAAATTTATGAACAGGTTTAAAAAAAAGCCGCTACTAATAAAAGTAACGGCTTTATTTATGATTAATTACAAATCATTATTTTTTGTGTCTTGGCTCAGAAGATACAGTTAATTTATGTCTTCCTTTTGCTCTACGACGAGCAAGGACTTTTCTTCCATTTGCAGAAGCCATTCTGTCCATAAATCCGTGTTTATTTCTTCTTTTTCTTTTCGATGGTTGAAACGTTCTTTTGCTCATTGCTTTGTATCTTTAAAATCGTGTATTATTTTCTTTAACAAATGGTTCTTTCAAAACCGAGTGCAAATATACAAACCTTTTTTTTTCTGGCAAGTACTTTTTTAAAAATATTTTTTAATTGATTTTATTACCTTTGCGAACTAATTTTTTAATCATGTTTCACAAAAATATCAAAATAGTTTTAGCGGTTTTAATCTTTGCAACAGCGATTTGGCAATTCACGGAAAGTAATATAGGTAACGGAATCTTTCTTATCCTTTTATCATTAATTCCGATTTTTCTATACTTTAGAAATGAATACATCTTATTAGCGTTTCTTAAACTGAGAAAGCAAGATTTTCCCGGCGCAAAAAAATGGTTGGACAAAATTTCGAATCCGGAAACGGCTTTGGTTAGAAAACAACAAGGTTATTATAACTATTTAAACGGACTAATGCTTTCGCAAACTAACTTAATTCAGGCTGAAAAATATTTTAAGAAAGCGATTGAACTTGGTTTGAACATGGATATGGATTTGGCTGTTGCTAAATTGAATTTAGCCGGAATTGCAATGTCAAGAAGACGCAAAATGGAGGCTACAAACTTATTAAACGAAGCTAAAAAGCTAGACAAACAAGGTATGCTGAAAGACCAAATTAGTATGATGAAAGAGCAAATGAAGAAAATTTAATTAGATTTTTAGATATCTTAGACTTGCTTAGACAAACAAAAAAAGAGTTTCAAAATGAAACTCTTTTTTTGTTTGTAGAAATAATTAAAATCTAAGAAGTCTAAATTAATATCCTTCTGTTGGGATTTCGATTTCGTATTTCTTTTTGCTTGGATTAACTAATTTTTTGTCACGCAACCAAGGATTGTGGATTTTTAAAATTTTATAGTTAATTCCTTGTGTTTTGGCAAAACTTGCTAAATCGGTAATGGTGCTGTCAATTTCGATTTTCTTGGTTGGAATTGGCGAATACAAATCAGTTGGATAAATATTAAAACCATACTTTCCCGGATTCTTCATGATTTCTTTTAATGCCAAAATTCTGAAAACATAGCGCGAGGTTTCTTCAGTTAATGCTAAATCATAATAATTGGAAACTTGTTGTTCTTCAATTTTTTTGTTTACGCCGTTCATTCCGCCGTTATAAGATGCGGCAGCCATTGTCCAAGAACCAAATTTATTTTTGGCAGCCAATAAATATTTACATGCAGCTTCGGTTGATTTTTCCAAATGATAACGTTCATCTATAAAATCGTTAACTTCCATTCCCTTTTCTTTAGCAGTTTCAGGCATGAATTGCCAAACGCCACGCGCTCCGGCAGATGAAACAGCATTAACCAAACCGCTTTCGATTACGGCTAAATATTTAAAATCATCGGGAACGCCATATTTTGCTAAAATTGGTTCTATTATAGGAAATGCTCGATTGGCTCTTTTTATAATTAAAGTGGTTGTGGAATGCAGATTTGCATTGATTAGCAATTCTCTATCCAATCGTTCTCTGACATCAACAACATGCAATGGTGCTGTTTCACCGGCAAAATCGGTTGTTGTTGGGAAATACATTGCTGTTCCTTCATGAAAGAGTTTGTCTTTTTTCTCGCCCGAAATTCCGAAAACGAAAATCCCAGAAATTAAAACTACTCCAAGCGTTGTCAATAGTGCATTTGTCTTTTTCATAATAAAAATTGTAATCGTATAATGGTAAAGCTACAAAAATCGCTCCAAAGTAATTAATCTTCTAACAAAATTTTGGGTAAATTTTCATTAAGCCATTTGTATTTATTTATAATCATGATATGAGTTCCACCTTTTACAGGAATGAAACCCTTTATATATTTAGGCGGAAAAATTTCATCTGCATCACCATGAATGTGGATAATCTCAGGATCAGCATCCGTTCGTTTCCAATTAAGTATTTGATCAATTGCCCAATCGAGATAATGCTTATCGCGAACAGAAAGAAATTTTTCATAAAGCACCATTCGCTGTTTTATCATAGATGATCCTAGCGTAAATTTTGCCAAAACTTCGATATTTTCAAAAAGTTTAGTTGGGATAAGTTTATAAGCTTTAGTCGTCTTAGCCACTTTCATTCTTCTTGGCAATTCTGCATTAGACTTTACACTAGAAATAATAACCACTTTTTTCGGCTTAACATATTGTTTCATTTCCTGAACTAAAATACCACCAAAAGAGACACCAACTAATATAGAATTTTCGTGTTTTATGTTTTTCACCATTTGTTCTGCATAAGCTGTGAGTGATTGATTATTTTTAGGAACAAACCATTCTAATAAGTGTATTTCAAATTGGTCTTCAGGCAATTTAATTCGTTCAAAAATAGTAGAACTTGCCGCCATTCCCGGCATAAAATAAACATGAATTTTAGACATTTTTAACTGTAAACTCGTTAATTATTAGTAATTTTGCCTAAAATTAAACCTTTTATTTTACTTGAAGATGAACGAGACATTAATTTCAGAAAAAATGGAAATTAAAGACAACACTTTTGCACGTCAGTTTGAAACGATGTTCGATGGAAAAATGATTTCTGTAGAATATTCCTTTCAGGAGAAGAAAATATTCCTTACAAGAATAAATACTTTTGACGGCTTTGACAACGAAGATTTCATCAATGATTTATTAAAAAACATTATGGAAATTGCTTATGAAAGAAAACTAAAAGTAGTTCCGATTTTACCAAAAATCGCTGCTTTCATGAGAAAAAACACTACTTATAGAAATTTACTTCCTCCGGGAATTAAAATATAGCTGGAAATTCCAAATTAGAAATTCCAAATTCCAACTGTTTAAGCTTGGGATTTGGAATTTTTATTTTTTTACCTTTATCAAATGAGTTCCGAAAATCTAAATTCTGATGTCATTCATTTTTTTGAAGAAATTCAAAAATATTATGGTAGTAAAACCGAAATCACGCAAGGATTATTTACCGAAGTGGACAATCTTGATGCGAGTCAAACTACTTGGAACTTATCGGAATTTGAATTAATTCGTTCTGCTTATCGCAGTTCTGGAGGAAAATTTATGCTGGAAGGCAACGGAACGTATTATGAAATCGCAGCGGATAAAATCATTCATTTTAATCAAAAAGGAAGAAATAAATTTGAATTTATCGAACAATACAATGAAACCTTTTTCAGAATTACTAAAATTAGGTTTCATTATAAGTATTAGAAATTTCAATTTTTAAATTCCAAATTCCAATTCTAAACAGTTGGAATTTGGAATTTTTCGTTTTGGAATTTTATGCGTACACTTCCATCTTCATCTATTCTTGTCAAATTGATTTCGTGTAATGTGTTAACTAATTCTGGGTTCCAAGGTGTTTTTACTTTTACATAATTTTCAGTAAATCCATGAATGTAACCTTCTTTGTTTTCGCCTTCAAAAAGTACTTTGTGATTGGTTCCAATTTGACTTTCGTAAAAAGCACGACGTTTTTTGACCGATAATCCACGAAGCATTTTACTTCTTTTGGAACGTACATTCATCGGAACTACATCGGGCATTTGAGCAGCTTCCGTATTATCTCTTTCTGAATAGGTGAAAACGTGCAGATAAGAAATATCAAGTTCGTTCAAGAAATTATAAGTTTCCAAGAAATGTTCATCGGTTTCTCCCGGAAAACCAACAATTACGTCAACACCAATACAAGCATGTGGCATTACTTCACGAATTTTTGCCACTCTATCAGTATAAACTTCACGCAGATAACGGCGTTTCATTTTCTTTAAAATATCGTTACTTCCACTTTGCAACGGAATATGAAAATGAGGCACAAATGTTCGGCTTTTGGATACAAATTCTATGGTTTCGTTTTTCAAAAGATTAGGTTCAATGGACGAAATACGCAAACGCTCAATTCCTTCAACCTTATCCAATGCTTTGACTAAATCGAGAAATGTATGCTCATGCTTTTTATTACCAAACTCTCCTTTTCCGTAGTCTCCAATATTTACTCCGGTTAGCACAATTTCTTTAATACCTTGTTGTGAAATTTCGTAAGCATTTTTCAATACATTTTCCAAAGCATCACTTCTAGAAATTCCACGCGCCAATGGAATGGTACAATACGTACATTTGTAATCGCAACCATCTTGAACTTTTAAGAAAGCACGCGTTCTATCGCCAATGGAATAACTTCCTACGTAGAAATCGGCTTCTTCAATTTCGCAAGAATGCACTTCGCCCATGTCATTTTTGGACAAATCATTGATGTAATCGGTAATTTTGAATTTTTCGGTAGCACCAAGAACCAAGTCAACACCATCAACGGCAGCCAATTCTTCGGGTTTTAATTGTGCATAACAACCTACCGCCGCAACAAAAGCTTTGTCGTTGAGCTTCATCGCTTTTTTTACTATTTGCTTAAATTGTTTATCGGCATTA
>VFQN01006992.1_pt1 | contig 12438 bp, 13 predicted proteins | sample 3512371 | NCBI WGS metagenome assembly VFQN01 (sample SAMN10412370, study PRJNA504923) | tailings metagenome | isolation source: Replicate 2 from Balatoc abandoned mine | place: Philippines: Itogon, Benguet | collected 2017-08-28
GATCAGGGTCTGGGTCGCCAGCACATGCTCGACCTCGGACGTGCCGATGCCGAACGCCAATGCTCCGAACGCGCCGTGCGTGGAGGTGTGGCTGTCGCCGCAGACGATGGTCGTGCCGGGCAGGGTGAAGCCCTGTTCCGGCCCGATCACATGGACGATGCCCTGGCGCTTGTCGCGCATGCCGAACAGCTGGACGCCGAACTCGCGGCAGTTCTCTTCCAGGGTCTCGACCTGGATGCGCGAGGTCGTGTCCTCGATCGGCTTCGACCGGTCGGTCGTGGGCACGTTGTGGTCGGGAACGGCCAGCGTGGCTTCCGGGCGCAGCACCTTGCGGCCGGAGACCCGAAGACCCTCGAAGGCCTGGGGGCTGGTCACCTCGTGGACGAGGTGCCGGTCGATGTAGAGGAGGCTGGTGCCGTCCTCCGCCACGTCGACCAGATGGCTTTCCCAGATCTTCTCGAAGAGGGTTTTCGGCCCGCTCATCTTTCCGTTCCCGAACTTACTTCAGACTGGCCTCAGGCCTTGGGCGTGTCCATGCGGCGCTCGGTGATGCGCGCCGCCTTGCCGGTACGACCGCGGAGGTAATAGAGCTTCGCGCGCCGCACCTTGCCGCGCCGCACCACCTCGATCGAGGCGATGCCCGGGCTGTAGAGCGGGAACACGCGCTCGACGCCTTCGCCATAGGAGATCTTGCGGACGGTGAACGCGCTGTTCACGCCGCGATTGCGCCTGGCGATGCAAACGCCCTCGAAGGCCTGCACGCGCTCACGGGTGCCCTCGATGACCTTCACGCTGACACGCAGCGTGTCACCGGCGCCGAAGTCAGGAATGGCCTGACCGCCGCGGCCTTCGATGGCTTCTTCCATCTGCTCTTTGTTGAGCTGTGCAATGAGATCCATGGATCAATGTCCTTCGAGGTTGAGTTCGACGTTCTTGGCCCCGATCAGGTCGGGGCGGCGCAAGGCGGTGGTGGCTTTCGCCTGTTCCCGCCGCCAGTCCCTTATCCGCGCATGATGCCCGGACAAGAGAATCTCAGGTACCGGCCGGTCTTCCCAGACCGCCGGACGCGTATAATGCGGGTATTCGAGCAGCCCGTCCTCGAAACTTTCCTCAGCCAACGATGAGGCGGAGCCAAGGACGCCGGGCAGGAGCCGGACGACCGAATCGAGGAGCAGGAAGGCCGCGAGCTCGCCGCCGGACAGCACGAAGTCGCCGATCGAGACCTCGTCCAGGCCGCGGGCCTCGACGACGCGCTGGTCGACGCCCTCGTAGCGGCCGCACAGCAGGACGACGCCGGGGCCGTCGGCCAGACGGCGGGCATCGGCCTGGACGAAGCGCCGGCCGCGCGGGGTGAGGTAGATCTTCGGGCGCGCGTCGCCCGGCGGGGCGGCGGCATCGAGGGCCGCCGCGATTACGTCCGGGCGCATCACCATGCCGGCTCCGCCGCCGAACGGCGTGTCGTCGACCGACTGGTGGCGGTCATGGGTGAAGCTGCGCGGGTTGACCGTGTCGAGCGACCAGTCGCCCCGCTCCAGGGCCCTGCCGGTCAGCGACTGGCCGAGCGGGCCCGGGAACATTTCCGGGAAGATCGTGACGACCGAGGCGGCAAAGCCCATCACTCGACCTCCGCCGGCGGGTCGATCACGACCCTGCGCCCGGGAAGGTCGACCACGGGCACGACCGCCTTGGTGAAGGGGAAGTCGCGCACGCTGCCGTCGGGTGCGCGGACTTCCAGGATGTCGCCCGCCCCGAAATCCTGGACGCTCACGATCTCGCCGAGCAGCGCGCCTGCCGGGTCCTCCGCACGCAGGCCGACCAGGTCCTCGTGGTAGAACTCGTCCTCCCCGGTGGCCGGCAGCACGCTGCGCGGCACGTAGAGGGCGGTCCCGCGCAGCCGCTCGGCGGCGTTGCGGTCGGTGATCCCCTCGGCCTTCACGATCAGGCCGTTGTCCAGCACGGTCACCACGTCCATGCGGAACAGGCGGTTGCCCTTCGCGTCATAGACGGGGCCGTAGGCGGCGGCGTTGCCGGGAAGCTCGGTGAAGGTCTTGAGCTTCAGATGACCGCGCACGCCATGGGCCGTCGCCACTGCGGCGACGCACACCATGCGCTCGGCGGCATCCTCACCCATGAACCCTCACCCGACATCATCAAGCGCCAGCCGCTCAGGCGGCCGCTTCGGCCTCGGCCTTGGCCTTCTTCTCGGCGATCTCGGCGGCACGCTTGCCGGTGCCGCGCTGGACGGTGGCGCCCGGCAGGATGCCGGCCTTGTCCAGGAAGCGGGCGACGCGGTCGGTCGGCAGGGCGCCCACGGACAGCCAGTGCTTGATCCGCTCCTCGTTGAGCACGAGGCGGTTAGGGTCCTCGGTGGCGCGGATCGGATCGTAGGAGCCGAGCCGCTCCAGGAAGCGGCCGTCGCGCGGCGAGCGGCTGCTGGCAGCCACGATCTTGTAGTAGGGGCGCTTCTTCGCGCCGGCGCGGGCGAGGCGGATCTTCACCGACATGACTGAACTTCCTAAAGGTTCGACGATTGAGGGGAGGAAGCAGAAAGGGAGACTACATCCGGGGCAGCATTCCCTGCGGGATCATTCCCTTGGGGAGCTTGCCGATCAGGTTCTGCAAGCCGCCCATCTTCTTCATCTGCTTCATCATGTCCTGCATCTGGCGATGCTGCTTCAAGAGCTGGTTGACGTCCTGGACGGTGGTGCCGGAGCCCTTGGCGATGCGGCGCTTGCGCGACGCGTTGAGCTTGTCCGGATCGCGCCGCTCCAGGGGCGTCATGCTGTCGATGATCGCGGTCTGACGGGTGAACACCCGCTCGTCGACCTTCTTCTCGTCCAGCTGCTTCTTGATCTTCTGCACGCCCGGCAGGGCCGACAGCATGCCCTGCATGCCGCCCATCTTCTTCATCTGCGCGAGCTGCGCCCGGTAGTCGGCCAGGTCGAACTTGCCCTTCTGGACCTTCCTGGCGAGCTTCTCGGCTTCCTCGCGGTCGATGTTCTCGACCGCCTTCTCGACCAGGCTGACCACGTCGCCCATGTCGAGGATGCGGCCGGCGACCCGCTCGGCGACGAACGCCTCCAGCTGGTCCAGCTTCTCGCCGACACCCACGAACTTGATCGGCTTGCCGGTGATGTGGCGCATCGAGAGCGCCGCACCGCCACGGGCGTCGCCGTCCATGCGGGTGAGCACGATGCCGTCGACGCCGATCTCGTCGTTGAACGCCTTCGCCACGTCGACCGCGGTCTGGCCGGTCAGGCCATCGGCCACCAGCAGGGTTTCCTGCGGCTCGGCCAAAAGCTTGACCTCGGCCAGCTCGTCCATGAGCTGGTCGTCGATCTGCAGGCGGCCGGCCGTGTCCAGGATGACGACGTCGTAGCCTTCCCGGTGGGCGGTATCCAGCGCGCGCTGGGTGATCTCGATGGGCTTCTGGCCCGGCACGATCGGTAGGTGGCCGGTGCCGGTCTGCTCCGCCAGGACCTGGAGCTGCTTCTGGGCTGCCGGACGCTGCACGTCGAGCGAGGCCAGGAGGACCTTCTTGCGCTCGCGGTTTTTCAGCCGGAGCGCCAGCTTGCCCGAGGTCGTGGTCTTGCCCGAGCCCTGCAGGCCGCACATCAGCACGACCGAGGGCGGGGAGCCCAGGTCGAGGCCGACATGCTCGGTGCCGCCCAGAAGCTCGATCAGCCGGTCGTTGACGATCTTGACGATCTGCTGACCCGGCGTGATCGAGCGGATCACCTCCTGGCCGATCGCGCGCTCCTTGATGCCGGCGACGAAGTCCTTCACCACCGGCAGCGCGACGTCAGCCTCCAGCAGGGCCACGCGGATCTCGCGCAGCGCCTCGCCGACATCGGCTTCGGACAGCGCGCCGCGCCGGCGCAGCCGGTCGAACACGCCACCGAGGCGGGTGGTAAGGTTCTCGAACATCTTCCCGGTCAGTTCGCTCGCCCGGATCCACGGATGGATTTTCCGGACACGCCAGCGTATAGAAAACCGCCTCCGCGAGACGGACCCGCGAAGCGCGGCTCTCTTGAGCACCATGACATCCATATGTCAAGGAATCGCGGGTCCGTGGTTGCGCAGCGCTGGATGATCTGCGATCTGGCCGCATTATGACCATTGTGCCGTTCACCAAGATGCACGGGCTGGGCAACGACTTCGTCATCCTGGACGAGCGTCGGATGCCGGCCCTGCTCGATCCCGCCTGGGTCGCCCGCCTGGCCGACCGCCATCGCGGCATCGGATTCGACCAGCTCGTCGTGATCGACGAGGACCCGGAGCTGGACGTGCATGTCCGCTTCTTCAACGCCGACGGCAGCGAATCGGGTGCCTGCGGCAACGCCACCCGCTGCGTGGCCCGGCTGATCCACGACGAGACCGGCAAGGACCGGATCGCCATGCGCACCGGGCGCGGCATCCTCCATGCGGTGCGCGACGGGGCGCTGTGGGCGGTGGACATGGGCCGGCCGCGCTTCGGCTGGGACGAGATCCCGCTGACCCATGAATGCGACACCGAGCAGGTGCCGGTGGACATCGTGGGCCTGCCGCGGCCGTTCGCGGTCAACATGGGCAACCCGCACGCGGTGTTCGTGGTCGACCACCTGGAAAGCATCGACGTGGCCGGCATGGGGGCGATGCTGGAGCGCGACCCGATGTTCCCCGAGCGCGCCAATATCGGCTTCGTGCAGGTGATGGACCCGCACCATGCCCAGCTGCGCGTGTTCGAGCGCGGCGTCGGGCTGACGCTCGCCTGCGGCAGCGGGGCCTGCGCCGCCATGGTGGCCCTGGTGAAGAAGGGCCTGGCGGCGGGCAAGGTGCGCTTCCAGCTGGATGGCGGCGAGCTGCAGCTCGCCTGGGATGGCGAGAACGGCGTGGTGATGACGGGGCCCGCCTCATGCGTGTTCACCGGCGAGATCGCGGCCGAGCTGGCGCCGGACCTGCCATGAGCGCCATCGACGTCCTGACCTTCGGCTGCCGGCTGAACATCTTCGAATCCGAGGTGATGCGCCGCCATGCCGAGGAAGCCGGGCTTTCCGACCTGGTGATCGTCCATTCCTGCACGGTCACCGCCGAGGCGGAGCGCCAGGTCCGCCAGGCGGTGCGCAAGGCCAGGCGGGAGAACCCGGCCAAGCGGATCGTGGTCACCGGCTGCGCCGTGCAGGTCGATCCCGCCAGGTGGACCGGCATGGCCGAGGTCGACCATGTGGTCGGCAACGAGGACAAGCTGAAGCCGCTGACCTGGACCAGCCTCGCCGGCGACGGGCCGGAGCGGGTCCGGGTCGGCGACATCATGGCGGTCAAGGCCATGGCCGGGCACCTGGTGCCGGGCTTCGACGGGCGCAGCCGCGCCTTCCTCCAGGTGCAGAACGGCTGCGACCATCGCTGCACCTTCTGCATCATCCCCTATGGCCGGGGCCCGTCCCGCTCCGTGCCGGTGGCGGACGTGGTGGCGCAGACCAGGATGCTGGTCGAGCAGGGCTATCGCGAGCTGGTGGTCACCGGGGTCGACATCACCTCCTACGGCAAGGACTTGCCCGATTCCTCATCGGATGGGGCGCCGACCCTGGGCGGGCTGCTCAAGGCGGTGCTGCGGGACGTGCCGGAGCTGCCGCGCCTGCGCCTGTCCTCGATCGACCCGGCCGAGATCGACGGGGACCTGCTGGACCTGATCGCGGACGAGCCGCGGTTGATGCCGCACCTGCACCTGTCGCTGCAGGCCGGCGACACCATGGTGCTGAAGCGGATGAAGCGTCGCCATTCGCGCGACGACGTGCTGGCGCTGACCCGGCGGCTGCGCGGGTTGCGCCCGGACCTGGTGTTCGGCGCCGACATCATCGCGGGCTTCCCGACCGAGACGGCCGAGATGTTCGAGAACACGCGGCGGATCGTCGAGGAGGCGGGCCTCACCTGGCTGCACGTCTTCCCCTACAGCCCGCGCCAGAACACGCCGGCCGCGCGGATGCCGCAGGTGGAGCCGGCCTTGCGCAAGGAGCGGGCGGCCAGGCTGCGGGCCGAGGGCGCCGAAGCCGTGGCGCGCTTCTATGCCGGCGAGCAGGGCCGGGTGCGTGAGCTGCTGGTCGAGCGGGGCGGGGCCGGGCACACCCGGCACTTCGCGCCGGTGAAGCTCGCGGCGAACGACGACCTGGGGGCGGGGGCGCTGATCGACGTGCGCATCACCGGCGTGGACGGGCAGGTGCTGCTCGGCGAGCGGGCGGCCTGACGCCCCGTTTGCGGCTGCTGGCCGGCAGGTAATGTAGGACAGTTCATCAACTGTCCATTACAGCTTGCGCTGTCCGAATGTGGCCGGGGGTGCAGGTGGCGAACGTGATCGGTACGGACGGCGACGATGTGCTGGCCGGCGGTGCCGGTCCGGACGTGATCAGCGGTCGGCTCGGCGACGACCGGCTCGATGGCGGTGCGGGCGACGACTATCTCTCGGGTGGTGACGGGACCGATATCCTGTTCGGCGGCAAGGGCGACGACCGGATCTTCGGCGGGCTCGGCAACGACGCGCTGAACGGGGCGGATGGCGACGACCTGCTGCATGGCAATGGCGGCGACGACCAGCTGCAGGGCGGGTTCGGCAACGACGTCCTCTACGGCAACGATGGCGACGACCGGATCGAGGACCTGCAGGGAAACGGCTCGATCTATGGCGGGCAGGGGGACGACCGCATCCAGGCCGGCCAGGGCAGCCATGTGATCTTCGGCGGTGCCGGCGACGACATCATCTCGCTTCCTGTAGAGGACTGGGAGATCGACATCGCGCAGCCCAACGAGATCGACGGGGGCAGCGGCAACGACCAGATCGTGGGCGGCCTGAATGACGATTTCTACCGGGGCGGCGACGGCGACGACTATATCAGCTCGAGCGCCGGCAGCGACCGGCTGACGGGCGGTGCCGGCAACGACGTCCTGCTCGGCTCGGCCGGGGACGACGTGGTGATGGGCGGGCCAGGCAATGACACGCTCAAGGGTGCCGCCGGCCAGGACGTGCTGGTTGGCGGGTCGGGGCAGGATCTGTTCCGGGTGGACTTCACCTATTCAAACGGCTTCCAGTACGATCCGGACTTCGTGACGATGATGGAGGCCGACGACCTGATCCAGGACTTCGTCCGCGGCCAGGACAAGCTGCAGATCACCTATCACGACGAAGGCCCGGAGCATCCGGACCCGGGCCAGGGGCCGGTCAACCTCACGGTCACCTTCGGCGACCTGGACACGAACAGCGATGGCCTCCTGGACGGTGGCGACAGCGGCGCCGCGCTGCAGTCGGTGATGGTGGAGGGCGATGCCCGGATGTCCCTGGTGCTCGATGTGGCGCAGTTCGCCTTTGGGGCGCCCTACATCGCGGAAGGCACGATCACCCTATTCGGCGTGACGGCGCTCGATGCCACGGACATCGACCGGCTGACCCCGCAGCCACCCGCGCACGGCATCGCGGGGTGACACCCATGGGAGAGCCGGCCACGGCGCGGCCGATGCTCAGTCCGGCCCTGCGCCGAACCAGTCCGCGATCTCCGCCGCCGCGCGGTCGGGGGCTTCGCGGTGGGGGAAGTGGCCGACGCCCGGGAAGGGGGCGGCGTCGAGGTCGGTGAAGCTGTCGCCCAGGCGGTCCAGCCATTCGACCTTGAGCACCGGGTCGAGCGCGCCCCAGCGGACCCGGGTCGGGACGGTGAGCGGCGGCTCGGGCGGGAGGTCGCCGCGGATCGCGGCCATGCGGGCCCGGTTGCGGCTCAGGTACCAGTCGAAGCCACCCTGCAGGTTGCCGGGCTTGAGGAAGTTGTCGACCCAGGCTTCCAGCACCTCGCCGTCGAAGGCGGACGGGTTCCCGGCAGCCCAGTGGCGCAGCATGTTGCCGAAATAGATGCGGCAGGCCTCGCGGGAGGAGCCGACCAGGGCGGCGGCCCAGGGCTTCTGGTGGAAGAACTGGTACCAGATCTCGCCGAGATGGTCGGGCTCCGACCAGCGCCGGCCGATGCCGCCATAGGGGCAGTCGAACAGGAACAGGCGAGCCAGGCGCTCGGGATAGGCTGCCGCGAAGGACTGGGCGACGGCGGCGCCGACATCGTGCGCGACGATGCCCACCTGCCGCAGGCCAAGATGGTCGAGCAGGGCCAGGAGGTCCGCTGCATGGACCTCCGGGCCGACGCGATCGGAGGGCGCCTCGTCCGGCTTGGGGCTGTCGCCGAAGCCGCGCAGGTCCGGGGCGATCAGGTCGAAGCGATCGGCCAGGCGCCGCATCAGCGGCTCCCAGGTGAGCCAGAACTCGGGCCAGCCGTGGAGCAGCACGAGCGGGCGGCCGGCGCCGAGGCGGGCATGGTGCAGCCGGACGCCGTTCGCTGCGATCGTTTCGTGGCGGATGAGGTCGGCCATGGCACTCCTCCATGCTGCCGGTCAGCACGACATGGTACGCGGCAGGGCGGCCATCCAGCCCGTCGGCCCGACGCCACCGCAACCAGGTCATGCTGCGCCGCGCCGTCGGAGGTCGCGGGACCGGCCGACCGGCCGACCGGCAGGCAAGCGGGCAGCGCGCATTGCCGCCACGCGCCGCCGCACCCTTGCCGAAATCCTCGGGTTGCGCGAGTTTCCGCCGCGCCATGACCCAGCCGAACACCAGTTGGTGGCAGCGCCTGAAGACCGGTCTGTCGAAGACCTCGGGCCAGCTCACCGGATCGATCTCTGCGATCTTCGTGAAGAAGCGCCTCGACCAGGACACGCTGGACGAGCTGGAAGAGGCGCTGATCGTGGCCGACATGGGGGTGGAGACATCCCAGCGGCTGGTGGCGCACCTCAAGAAGGAGCGCTACGGCCGCGACGTGACGGACCAGGAGGTCCGCCAGGTGCTGGCGGGCGAAGTCGCCCGGATCCTCAAGCCCTATGCGCGGCCGATCCCGTCCCGGGACGTGGTACCGCAGGTGATCCTGGTGTGCGGGGTGAACGGCACCGGCAAGACCACCACGATCGGCAAGCTCGCCAAGATGGCGACCGATGCCGGGCTGAAGGTGGTGCTGGCGGCCTGCGACACGTTCCGGGCGGCGGCGGTCGAGCAGCTGCAAATCTGGGGCGAGCGCAACGGCGTGCCGGTGCTCGCGGCGACGCAGGGCTCCGATCCGGCGGCCCTGGCCTTCTCGGCGCTGGAGAAGGCGAAGGCGCAGGGTGCCGACATCCTGATGATCGACACGGCCGGGCGGCTGCACAACAAGGCGGCGCTCATGGACGAGCTCAAGAAGATCGTCCGGGTCATCAAGAAGGTCGATCCTTCCGCGCCGCACGACACCGTGCTGGTGCTGGACGGCACCACCGGGCAGAACGCGCATCGGCAGGTCGAGGTGTTCCGCGACATTGTCGACGTGAGCGGGCTGGTGGTGACCAAGCTGGATGGGACCGCCAAGGGCGGCGTGGTGGTGTCGCTGGCCGAGCGCTTCCACCTGCCGATCCATGCGCTGGGCGTGGGCGAGGCGATCGAGGACCTGAAGCCGTTCGAGGCCGATTCCTTCGCGCGTGCCCTGCTGGGGCTGGACGAGAAGACCGGGGAGTTGCCGGCCCACGGTTGAGAGATTGGCCGCCAGGCGCTACCTGACGCCTGGATCGCATGAAGATATCGGAGAATGGCGGCATGGCCCGCAGTATCGTCGAGACCGCCCTCGGGGCGCTGGTGCTGCTGGTGGCGTGCGGCTTCCTGTACTGGGCGTACGGGCGCAGCAATATCGGCGCCCCTTCGGGCTATGAGCTGGTCGCCCAGTTCGACCGCGCCGACGGAATCGACGTCGGCGGCGACGTCCGGATCAGCGGCGTGAAGGTCGGCACCATCACCGCCAAGAACCTGGACCCCCAGACGTTCCGGGCCGACGTGCGCTTCTCGATGCAGAACGACATCAAGCTGCCGACCGACAGCTCCGCGGCGGTCGCCAGCGCCAGCCTGATCGGCGGCAAGTACCTGTCGATCATCCCGGGCGGCGACGACCGGAACCTGGAGCCAGGCGGGACGATCACGCTCACCCAGTCCTCGATCAGCATCGAGGACCTGGTCGGGCGCTACATCTTCAGCCAGGGCGGCGGCGGCCAGGGCGGCGGAACCGGCCAGGGTGCGGCCGGCGGCCAGGGCGGCGCCAAGCAGCCGGCCGACGACATCTTCTCCAGCCCATGACGCTCCGATCGCGGCTCGTCGGCGCAGCGGCCCTCCTCTGCCTGCTCGGCGGCGCGCCAGCGCTAGCCGCAGGCCCCAGCGTGCCGAACAACAAGGCCGAGATGCAGGGCCTGGACAAGGTCACCGCCCGGGTGGTGCGGATCGAGGTGACCCTGGACCAGCCGGTGCGCTTCGGCACGCTGCTGATCACGCTGAAGGCCTGCTTCACCACGCCGCCGACCGAGGCGCCGGAAGCCGCTGCCTTCGTGGAGATCGACGATCTCGACCAGGACCGGCAGGAGCGGATCTTTGCGGGCTGGATCTACGCCTCCAGCCCGTCGCTGCACGCGCTGGAGCACTCGGTCTACGACGTCTGGCTGACCGGCTGCGCCGACCCGCTGCCGGACCCCGCGGAAGATGCCGCGCCGGCCGGCTCGCCGCCGGGCTGAGCCATTTCCACCGGGAAGTGCGCGGCCTGCATCACCGCGTGCTGCAGGCGGCGCTGGTATTCCCCTTGCGGGATCTCGATGGCGCCAAAGCGCGTCAGGTGGCTGGTGACGAACTGGGTGTCCAGCAGGACGTAGCCGCCCGCGCGCAGACGGCCGACCAGCTCGACCAGCGCTGCCTTGGACGCGTCGGTGGCGCGGCTGAACATGCTCTCGCCGAAGAACGCGCCGCCGATCGACACGCCGTACAGGCCGCCGACCAGCGCGCCGTCCTGCCAGGTCTCGATGCTGTGGGCGTAGCCGCGGCGGAACAGTTCGCCATAAAGCTCGATCAACTGCGGGTTCAGCCAGGTGCTGGGGCGGGTCTCGGTCGCCTCGGCGCAGGTGCGGATCACCTGGTCGAACGCCATGTCCGCCGTCATGACGAACCGCCCGCTGCGCAGGGTGCGCGCCAGGCGGCGCGGGACATGGAAGCGGTCGAGCGGGATGATCCCGCGGCGCTTGGGGTTGATCCAGTGGATGACCGGATCGTCATGCGCCTCGGCCATCGGGAACACGCCCAGCCGATAGGCGGTGAGCAGGATCTCCGGCGTGATCGTCCGCTCGTCCTGGTCGTCCTCGGTCGCCGCCGGATCTTCCATCACACCACCGGCGGTTCCCAGTCGGCGATGAACTTGCCGAGCCAGCCCGTGTCGTACTCGCCGCGCCGGAACGCGCTGGTGGCGATGACGGTGCGCAGGAGCGGCAGGTTGGTGTCCACGCCTTCGATCACGCATTCCGCCAGGGCGCGCTCCAGCCGGCGCAGGCATGTCGCCCGGTCGACATCGTGGACGATCAGCTTGGCGATCAGGCTGTCGTAATAGGGCGGCACCGTGTAGCCGGCATAAAGGGCCGAATCCATCCGCACGCCGGGTCCGCCCGGGGCATGGTAGCCGGTGATCCGTCCCGGCGAGGGCGCCAGGGTCTTCGGGTTCTCCGCAGTGATCCGGCACTCGATGGCGTGGCCCTTGAAGCGCACGTCGGACTGGCCGAACGCCAGCCTTTCCCCGGCAGCGACCCGGATCTGCTCGCGGACGAGATCGGTGTCGGTGATCAGCTCGGTCACCGGATGCTCCACCTGCAGGCGGGTGTTCATCTCGATGAAATAGAACTGGCCGTTCTCGTAAAGGAATTCCAGCGTGCCAACGCCGCGATAGCCGAACTTCGCCATGGCCTTGGCTACCAGCACGCCGAGCTTCTCGCGGTCGCCTTCATCCAGGATCGGCGAGGGCGCCTCCTCGATCACCTTCTGGTGGCGACGCTGCAGCGAGCAGTCGCGCTCGCCCAGGTGCAGGACCTGGCCGTGCGTGTCGCACAGGACCTGGACCTCGATATGGCGGGGTGCCGCCAGGTACTTCTCGATATAGACCCGGTCGTCGCCGAACCCGGCCTTGGCTTCGCCGCGCGCCATGCGCAGGGCGTCCAGCATCTGGGAGGGGTCGTGCACCACGGTCATGCCGCGCCCGCCGCCGCCGGAGACCGCCTTGATCAGCACCGGCCAACCGATCGCCTCGGCCGCGGCCAGCGCTTCCTCGTCGCTGGCCACCGGCCCGTCCGTGCCGGGCACGCAGGGGATGCCCAGCTTCCTGGCGGTGTCCTTGGCGACGATCTTGTCGCCCATCAGCCGGATATGGTCCGGGGTCGGGCCGATGAACACGAAGCCGTGCTCCTCGACCATCTGGCAGAAGTCGGCGTTCTCGGACAGGAAGCCGTAGCCCGGATGGATCGCCTCCGCCCCGGTGATCTCGGCGGCCGCCAGGATCGAGAGCTTGTTCAGGTAGCTTTCGCCGACCTGGGCCGGGCCAATGCAGACGCTCTCGTCGG
>VFQN01006994.1_pt1 | contig 12437 bp, 6 predicted proteins | sample 3512371 | NCBI WGS metagenome assembly VFQN01 (sample SAMN10412370, study PRJNA504923) | tailings metagenome | isolation source: Replicate 2 from Balatoc abandoned mine | place: Philippines: Itogon, Benguet | collected 2017-08-28
GCGTCTACTCCCTAAAGTTTGTCAGGAATCGTTGTCCTATTATGAACATCTTGAGAACACTCCTGTCGCTGCAAGAGGAAAGTATGAAGAGCTTGTGAATGCGATCAGTAAACCATTTCCTGAAGAAGGAGTTTCTTCGGAAGAGGTAATTGATGATCTTATTGAAGACATGAGAGATGGATTACATGCTTCGACTGGAGGAAGATTTTATGGATGGGTGGTAGGAGGAAATTTACCTGCTGCTCTCGCTGCAGATTGGTTAACTTCTGTCTGGGATCAGAATTCTGCATTACATACTGTGTCTCCGGCATCTGCAATAGTTGAAGATGTCGCTGGTAAATGGTTGAAAGATGTCTTACATCTTCCAGTTGACGCGAGTTTTGCAATTGTGAGTGGCTGTCAGATGGCTCATGTTACAGCTATTGCAGCTGCTCGTCATGAGCTATTATCTCGCAGGGGTATTGACTTGGAAGTGGAAGGTTTGTATGATGTCCCTAGAATCAGAATCGTCTGCAATGAACAGGTTCACGGCTCGGTGGATCGAGCCGTTCGTCTGTTAGGGTTAGGAAGTAAGTCGATTCTTAAAGTTCCTAGCGATAAAGAATGTCGTGTGAAGAGAGAAAGCTTTGAATCCGTGTTAATTGATAATCCGAATCAATCTCCTACTCTTGTTATCTTGCAAGCAGGAGATATTAACACCGGATCATTTGACAATTTTGAAGAATTAATCCCTATAGCTCATCAATACGATGCATGGGTTCATATTGATGGAGCATTTGGATTATGGGCACGAGCATCTTTGAAGTATTTCAATTACACTAAAGGTGTTGAATCCGCTGATTCTTGGGCTACTGATGGTCATAAATGGTTAAATGTTCCATATGACTGTGGTTTTGTGTTTACTCGTCATCCCTCTGCACATTCAGCCGCTGTCTCGCATCGCGCTTCTTATCTGTCTCATGATCAGAATGCGAGAGATCAAATTGATTGGAATCCTGAATTGTCACGGAGAGCAAGAGGGAATGCGGTCTATGCAGCGCTTCGTTCATTAGGAAGAAATGGTGTGGCAAATTTGATCGATCGGTGTTGTGACCATACGAAGAAAATGATTGCTGCGTTAAGAGAGATTCCAACTGTTGAGATTTGTTCTGAGCCGATTATTAATCAAGCTCTCGTTTGCTTTCACTCTCCTATGACCAACGATGATGATGATCGATTCACAGAAGAAGTGATCGAGAAGATCAATGCGTCAGGTGTTGCTTTCTTTTCTCCCAGCACTTGGGATGGACGAAGAGTGATGCGTGTGAGCGCAAGTAATTGGAGATCGAATGATAAAGACATCGAGAAAGTGGTTAATGTTATTCGCTCTATTGTGTCTTCTTATACTACAGTATAGCATTACCAAAGCCAGACATTGAATATTTTAAAAAGTATCAGTTAATAATATATTTATAGCTCGTAGTATAGAATAGTAAAGTATAGGGTAGAGCAGAATACTCTCAAATCATCGTGAAATTTAGCTCAATATTTTTTTTTATTTTAAGATTGTTAGCAAATTAAGTTAATCTTCCTCAAACCTTGCATTCTGAGTCTATCCTGCCTTATTTTGAAAAAGATCTCTCTCATTCTTCCTCTCAAAACTTCGAAATTTCCATTTTCCGAAAAAAATCCTTTTCGCGTCTTCATTTGTCAAAAATGAAAAAGAAAGCTTGTTCCCTCAACCTCGCTCACGAAATCTTGTAGAGACATGATTGATGACAGGTAAGAGAATGACTAAAGAAGTCATAAGAACAATCATAATTAATTACAATTCTTCTGGTCTCATTGTCGTCTGTGATTTGATATCTTGGGGTGTTTCGATTTGTTTTCTATAAATCAAGCATAAAGGAGAAAATATGAACAACGTAGCGAAGGATCCTAAGATGAGAAACAACCTCATAGTTGCAGGGGTGGTGTATCTTGGTTCAGTATATGGAGCTTATGCTTATGGTCAAAAGAATCCAGACAAAAACTTTCTAGATATTCCACCGTAAGTCTCATCCCTTTTATTTAAGCATCGTTGGCCTTCTTTAACATACCACAACGATAGAAAAAAATACCCTCAAAAGGCTTACGAATCAGCGGATGATGCACAAAAATACCTCAATGATAAGGCGAACAAAAAATAATTCATTTTCTCATTAGCTAATATATAATCTCTTCGAAGGTTGTTAAAAGGAGCGACAGTTTACCATTTTCCATGTAAATCATAAACAAATATAACTAAACCATCATCTTAATTTACATCTTGATCAAAAGAAAATACATGATAATTACTGATAATTCAAAGTGTTGATATAAACATTATCAGGTGCAACAGATTGGAGGATTTGAATCCATTGAACTCGCTCATTTGCTGTAGTAGCGAGTAAGGTTACTTTGATCCAAGTCTTTGCTTTCATCTTCTTACTGCTTAATGCTAGTCTTGCTTCCTCTGAGGGATGGTGAGCATTCCCAGTGTTTTTCCCGTCATTCGTAGTCGGCACAGTGGTTCCTGAACGATAATAATAAAATTGCTCCGTTGCATTTTCATCTTCATCATCCTCTTCCTTTTCATCCTCTTCTTCATCTTCCTCGTCGATTTCACCATCTGCGATCTCAGTGGAAGCTTTATCAAGATTAAACTTCTTCTCTGCTTTGTTTTGACTCTTCTCACGTTTGATCGCAGGGCGGCTCATTGTATCTCCACTCTCACTCTTTATTTCAGTGTTAGAAGTGGGTTGGGATGAGGCAGTGTTATTCGTCTTTAGCAAATTATCCCCAATTCCATCTGAACTTGGGACAGTTTCATCGATATTCTTCACTCCTTCTAAATTTGCGACATGTCCCATAACCTTCCGATCGATAGGAACATCAGCATCAAGCTCACTGCCAGTAATACGAAAGCAGATAGTAAACTCCTTCCCTTCCTTCTTCATATCTGAATTCACAAGAATATATAATAAATCTTTTAAATAGTAATACCTCTTAATTTGTAATGGAATCTCACCCCATGCAGATTCTACCATACGACGATACTCTACTAATATATACTCATTCGGAGCCGATGATGACGAAGGCGAAGACGATGGAGATTCAGAAGTCTCCATCCCATCAACTTTCATTAAAGTAGACGATGAACTCTTACTAACTAAAGCACTAATATTAGGATTATCTTTTGGTAAAATCATTAAAGTGAAAAATCTTTTCTTATAACGTGTATTCGAAGCAGGATTTGATGATAATAGATATTTCAATAAAAACCCTGAATACTTTATACCTAATATACTTTGTAATTCAGTATAAAATAAATTTTGATGGATTATATTATATAATATTTGTGGATTAATCTGATATTGTAAATGGGTATATAATGTTTGTTCTTTACTTGTTTGAGTAGTAATCATTGCGTTATTACCACTACTGTTATCATGAGTAGTCATTGGATTTAATAATAAATGCTGTTTTCTTTCTTCTTCTTTTCTTTTTTGTCTTTGAAATTCTTGTAAATGTGATAATAATAAAGTTGTATTAAAGATATGTAAACCAAATAAAGGATCTGGTATATAATGTATTGGACTATAAAAGATCTTCGTCTTTCCATTGCCTCTTCCTGTTGATTGCGTCATTGTCATTGGAGCGGATATTGCTATTCCCTGTGCAACCACTTCATCCTCTTGTTGATGTAATACATCTAACATTCTTTGAACAAATGGTGAAATATGATATTGTTGTACTTTATCATAATAGATATTTAATTCTTCATATTTATAGATACGATTACCTTTCCGTATTAAGGCACTACCCCCTTCTTCCATCATAGTGACAGTGGATGAAGGTGGAGTAGATTTAGCTTGATCAATTAATTGTTTATAATAAGTAATATCTTTTGGTTTTAAAAATAATGATCGTGGTTCTTTATTTTCTTTTAATTCATTCCAATAAGATAATAGTAAAGGTAATGATTCTTCAATGTCATGATCATCATCTATATCTTCTCTTACTTCTTCACCCTCTGTACTACTTGTACTGGATGTGAAATGAGGATATTTCCTTAGGAAAGGTGATGGAACCTTCTCTTTATGATCGTTATTACTTGTATTTGGATGGTTATGCTTGTATAATGACTTCATATCATCGATTAATCGATCAGCCATCGTCTTTTTCTGATTTGAGCCGTTTTGACTTGGTAAAGCATTAGCCGTTGATGTTCTTAATAAAGCGGGAGAAACAACCTCACGTAATGAAGATTCAACAGAAGATGCGCGGTTTGCTAAAGAATGATTAATTTGATTTGATCGATGCATTAACTGAGACAGCCTCTGACTCGTGCTAGGAAGAGGTGCATTGTATGCACCAGAGACTCCATTAACTGTCTGCCTAACAGTCTGTGGGATCTGCGGCGGAGTTGCACCGCCTATTTGATTTGTTTTTCGTATCCGTGAAGCTAAACCACGACCAGAAAAAAATCGATTTCGACTATTTCCTAAATCAGCGGGAGATGCGGAACGAAGAACAGGCGGATTAACTGATGTGAGAGAAACCGATTTTTGAGCTTTAGGAGGAATAGCGACAGAGACTGAGGTTGAGTTTATACGCTTCAGAGGCGGTAGAGAGCTCTCAACTGCTGTATTTTGCTGCGGCGTGATGGCGGGAGTCTCATCACTCCCCACGGAAGCTGCTGAAGAGAGAGGGACTTGAGCTAACAGAGGCTTCTGCAAAGAAGTCGGAGCACTACTGCTGCGATGTAAGACTGGAGGTGGTATTAATGCGGTGTCAGCGTTTGTCAAAGAAGGGACACGATCGGCGATACCGATGCCTGTATTTCCCTGATAACCGACATCTGTCGGCTTCTCTTCATTAATCATAACTAATGCCGGATCCATTTCTTTATGAGTAAGAGCGCCTTGCTTCTCTTGTTTCTCCTGTTGCTTCATTTGTACCGTTGCAGCAACAGATAAAACAGGTTTTTTCGGGTTTGCATTCTTTACTGTTTTCTCTTCAGCCAGAGGAGGAACCGTCGAATCATTATTCTTATTGAGAATAGGGGCGGGTGTCGGTGCCTTACTCGTGGTCTCTTTGGGAGATAAAATAGTGTCTCGAGGTAAAGGTGGTGAGGTCGAAGGAGGAGCAAAGTCCACTGGATTTAATTCAATTCTTCCTGATGAAACCCGCAACATATGAGGATCATTTGTTTTGCTATTTCGAGGATTTCCGGATAAAAAGGGGAATTTATTCGGTTTGGATTGAACTGAGGTATCGTCACCGGCATCACTGGAGACAGTTGCAGCGGAGAGAGAAGCAATCCCTCCTGGCGCAGAACTAGAACTGGGATTGGAGCTGGTATTCGGTGTTTCTGCAGGAGCGCGACTTGGAGATGAATTTCTAGACATAGATGTAAATTTAAAAGCATCTTTCACCTTGCTAAAGATGGCACCGGCTCCTCCCGTTAAGCTGTTGGAACGATCTCTTCCTCCTGATGAAGTCGTCGCGGAATCTGTGCTACTTGGTCTCTGAGGATCAGCGGATAGAACAGGGGCGGGCGTAAATGGAGTCGATGTTGTCACAGTTGACTCAGAAGAAAAAGAATGACGACGATTATCTCCGCTGATGGGTGGTTGCGTCACTGGTAAAGGTTGTTCAGTATCGGAAGGACTTGGTACATGAGCTGCCTCAGTCAAATCAGAATCCTTTTTATTATGTTTGTTCTTTCCAATGAAATATCCTAAGATACTTTTCGCGGTTGTTCCTTTTTTCTTCCCATGATTTTCCGTCTCTGTTTTCTGAGCTGCATTGGTTCCGCGCTTTTCAGGAGAATCCAAAGAAATAGATTCAAATACACCATGTTCATGAGGATTTCCTTGTTGCTCGTTCGTTTCTAATGTCAATTGTTGAGAATCCATGCGATTCATATCATAAGTCGAATTATTCGCGGATGACACAGCAGTCATCGCACTGTCGGTAGACAGAGCACGTGAAGGTGCTGGAGGATTGCCAGAGGCCGCCGGATGAGGTACTGGCGGCGTCTTTCTTTCCATCATTGACTCTAGAATCGGTGATTTAGAGTGAAGCTCAGGTACAGTCTCTAAAGGGACAAAGGAGGAAATACTCTCTGTCGCAGTTCGTGATTGTTTCACCGGACTATGCGTGGGGGAACCAGAATCACTCTCAGGATCAATGGATGTCAGGGAAAAGGTACTTTTCTTGTCTTTTCGTGGATTTTCGAGTTTTATTGACCGTTTTGAATCAGCATCATTGTTGGTCAAATTGATTCTTTGATCACCTCCATCGATTGGGGAGAAATCAAAGTCATCGTCTCCATGAGGCGAGGGAGACACGTCACTCACAAATGAAAACTTTCCTTCCATCTTCTTCTCCTCTTTCTTTGAAGAAAAGCTTTGCTTTTTACCAATTCCTGAAATAATTTCCTCTTCAACAGGTACATCTGCTAGATCAACACGTTTCCGCCATTTTCTGCCACTTCCTCCAGCTCCCCCACTACCACTACTCAAACTCATACTGTGATCGTCATTACCTTTATCTTCCTCATCTGCTATTACAGGAGAATTAGCCACAGTGTTTCTAATAGTTGAGTTCGTATTTTGGTATTGGAAGTATTGCAACTCTGATGGCGTCGTAGTGGAAATAAGACGAGAATCACGCTTCGGGACAGTAGCAGAGGCAGCTTGATTGATAGTAGCAGTGGCAACTGATCCGGTGAGATTGCTAACAGTGGATTCCGTAAGACTAAAATTAGAATAATTACTCATGGAATGAGTTGAGGAATTATTGCTTGATTTCCTCTGTAAACCATCTCGATTATTTGCATTTGTACTTGTCAGACGAGCTTTCACCGATGCAATAATATCATCAGGAAAGACATCATCATCGTCCTCTAAATCAGAATGATCGGACGCGTTTCTTTTCTTCTCTTCTTGTTCTTTGCGAGGATTTTGTGGTTTTGCTTGTTCTTTTCTCGGATCGATGTCACTGTCGTCATCATCCTCTAAAATGCTCTTTGCTGGCGCGTTTCTTGCAGTAGGCTTCGCATCATCCCAAGAAGACTTCTTATTTAACAGGCTCGCAGCACCTCGACCAGCGTTAAAGGAGGAGTTATTCGTTGGAAGTTCAGGAATAGAAATAAATGAGGAATTAGATTCCTCTAAAGCGCTATCTTCGTCATCTTGGAGATGCTGTTGCGGAAATCGACTCGCCCCCGCTTTATTCGTAGTTGACTGATCGAGCATCATCACACTGGTATCTAAATCATTGTCATTAGATTTCGTTTCCGTTCGCTTTGCGTTATTGGTAGAACCTCCTTTCGTTACTCCTTTTGAATCGGCTTTAGAATCAATTTCATCCATAGAATCATCATCAAAGTCATCATAGATTGAAGAAGCTTGAGGTTTGTTCGCAGCGCCTTTTCCCGTGTTTTGCACCGAAAGAGATGCTGGAAGATCATCATCATAACCCACACGATTATTTCTAAGGTACTCTCGATCCGCATCAGAGAGTAATGCCTGGGAAACTTGAAGAAAATCAGTCCAAGAAATGTAACCATGCCTTGCCGCTAGAGAAATAAGATAATTTAGACTAAATGAAAGAAGATATCACAATTTACTTACTTGCATACTTTCCATTTGTATCTAATAAAGTATTAAGATGTTTATTACCAATAAAAATATCAATATTCTTTCTCAAAGCTCTACAGAAAGGAAAGGAAAGGAAAGGAAAGGAAAATTAATGAAAAATGTTTAAGAAATAAGGGCATGAGAGGAACTTACTTGACATCAGCATAGTCTTCACTAAAATCAATATTCCGAAAAGAACGATATTCTAATGACGATGCTGAAACTAAAGAAGAAGAGAAAACATTCTGTAAATCTTTTAATTTCACATAAATTGAAGGGGAGGATGAAACGGAAGTTGGCGTCGTTGATTGTCCAGAGTTCTTCTTAGTATTATCACTAGAACTGCGATTTGCTTGATTCATCGGAGGCATCTCCTTACTAATACTATTTTCATCATCTTCATCATCATCCCAAGACTCTCCAGCATTCCAACGCCCTTCTGTAGCACGATTATTTCTGTTGTTATAGTTCGTCGTCACAGTGTCTTTAGTGAGGTTCTCAGAAGATAACTGCATTGCTATACCACGCGTCTGAGTGTTGCTCGAAGGAGGATTAATACCGGCGTTTGGGTTGTTAATATTCCCAGAAATCGGTAAAGGAGGATCTAATAACGCCGGACTCATTCGTGTAACCGATGGAAATGTATACTTATTAGGGTTAGTATTCGAATCTTCGAGAGATAATGCGGATTTCTTATCAAGGGTGACAGGGCTGTTTTCAAGACTTGGTGCAGCACCCAAGTTAGGAGTATTGGAACGTTTATCAAAAGACATCATTCCTAATAAAGAAGTATCTGGTGATGAAATACTTAATAAGGAATCATCTTGTTTTGATATACCGGTATCACGATCACGATTACGAACCCTCCCACCTTTATTAGGTGATGGTAACCAAGGCTTTTCCTCAAGAATTTCAATTCTTGAATTTCCAGGAATAGTTGATAAATCAACAGATTTCATTAAACTACTGGAATCCGCACTAAGAATGGAAGGATCTGAAACTCGACGAGAGATTCCTCCTCCTCCTCCACCACCAGGATTATGACGATAATCAGGGTTTAAAGCAGCACTATAACCAACAATGACACCAGAATTACCCTCAGATAATATTGCCATCCACTCATTCGAATCAATGGGTTTGACTAATAACCCCATTCGATCAGCAAAGGTATAATAATAAGGAAAATTTTCACACTGATTGTGAATTAAATTACAGAATGCACGATGATTACTCGAAGAACCTGGAGCAGAGTTCCAGATTAAAGCATTTGAAACTGAATCAGCAATAGCTGTTGCTGATTTTGCATCTAATCGAATCATCATATCGGATGCGGAAAAGAGTGCTCCGAGAAGTCGTTGGTGGTAAATCGGAAGACCATTTGTAAGGTTTTGGTTGGTATTATCAACAGGATTATCAGGTAAACCCATGGTTTCATGTTTCAGTTTACCTAAAGATTCACATGATTTCGCAGAAAGGATTGGATCGGACATATGAATGATCTTCATCGCCGCTGACCACAGGTTGTTCATCGCATGTTGTTCAAGGAAGATCTTCGTACAACCACCTGAAATAAATTGATTCACAATGGACATAATCTCTGGATTATCTTTAATTTCAATTACTATATTGGGATTTGCCATTTTTTGTTTGACAGTTTGTTCTAATATGTCAACGAAGGCAACGAGGTTTGTTGAGTCTAGGCGCATGCCTGGACCGGAACGATGACTGGCACCACTAGATGAACTACTACTTTGATTTAAATCGATGTTACTAATACTATTATTATTTATTGAACTCGTACTTAAATTCGCATTCGGGGCAGAGGCAGCAGCAGCAGGAGCGCCAGCATACTTACTTCGATTAGACTGTAAACTATTAAAAAAAGATTTCATTTCTTCTATTTATTCACAAGGAATATTTCCCATAAATTCAAATTCCCAAATAAGAAGAAAGAAATCAACTAATCTTGAACGAACTTTAACTATAAATCACTTCAAAAACAAAGGATGAAAATGGAAATCGAAAGTTCAAACTTCTTCTCTAAATTTTACATCATAACCTGTAGGTTTTCAATATTTGGCGTTACATGAAAGATGGTATTTCTCAACTTTTCAAAGATGAGTGTTGGACACCAACTTGTAGCGGTCACCATTGATCAACAGATCAAGTATATCATTAGTTCGACGATTATTAAAGTATTTGAGTCATTGAGATGGCACTCGGTTGATGAATTTGTCAAGTTAGATATTGAAACAGCAATTGATATGATCTATTCATATCTATCCTTCTACCCGGAGGTCATTTCCAGTTTCTTCCCAGTCTCCCCAAATCTTTTCCCAAGTTCTACCGTTGTGACATCACATACATGCACTCCTGGTATGCGAGTAACAGGTTTGAGATGGGAAGAACGCGGAAATTCTCTCCTCTACATTATGAGTTTACTCGGACATACAATTCTCACACAATTGAGAAAGGTCTCTTTAATTCAAGGTAATTAATAGCTTTCGTATTGTAGACCCTATATATATAAAGACTTTTTTCGGAGGGTGGAGATCAGATGAGGAGGAGAACTATAATCAATCTTCTAACGATGAAAATCGAGAAGCAGGAGGGCGAAATAATAGAAAAATGTATTATGACATTATTAAATACCTTCTTGCTGCAGTTAAATGTTCTTCAATAATTAATTCTTTGTGTTTCTTTATCACGGGAGAATATCCAAGTTTAGCTTATCGTATAGCAGGTTTTAAAATGGTTAGTAAACCTCTTCTCCCTCTTCATTTCAACTCATATCTCATTATATCTTTATGACCAGAAACGAATCGATAGTGATCCTAAGTATAAGAACTCTCAATTAAACTTAGAGAGTCGAAAAATGTTGTGGTATACTATGATCGTACGTTATCTTACTTATGACTCTATTTGAACTCACCCTCTATGTATGTTCTAGGGGTTGGTTACTGCACTCACAATATCTTTTGATTGGCAATATTATCGTAATTATATCTATTTTTATATTTTTTCTATTATCAAACAGATGAAATCACTGACATCACACTTTCACCGTTATCAACAGAAGTTTTGGCGATCATTTACCTCTGCACTGGGTCGTGCGATACCTTTCCTTCAGATTTCCGACTTATCTGAAAGCATCACTGATTCAGTGTCGTTATCAGAGCAAAATGAGAGTAGTAATACCACTGTAGGCCGGACTGACATGATCTGTTCAATATGTGAGATTAGTGCACCTCAAGTAAGCGTTCCTCGTTTTCTCTCCATCTTCAATTTACTTCTTGCTGTAGAATCCTTATATGATGAACTGCGGCCATGTTATTTGTTATCTATGTTATTATCAGTGTCTCCCTCCCTCTCTAGTCGCAGAGAAAAGAAATAAGAAAAAATCCTCAAAATCTGCTGCCAGGAAAAAGAAAAGAAGATCTGTGAATGCTGACACTCAAGATATGGAGAGAATTACTTTCTTGTCATCAACAGGCGATAACGAAGAAGAAAGCTTACTTCATGATGAAGATGATCAGCTTTATGATGACGAGAGTGAAGATCAAGCACCTTTCTACTGTTCAAGTTGCTATCAATTGATAGCAGTTTGCAAACCATGGAGGAAACAAGAAAATGAAGAGGATTAATTTACATTTAAATGTAGTTAATAGTAGCTTTTTAAGTTATGTGCACAGTTTGGATTTCCTAACATTAAAATGTAAGTTCGGTTTCATATCGAGTGCTGTCGAACATAATCTACAATCTCTTGGTGTAAAGGAGCAGCTAACTCTTTTCCTCGCTTTGTTTTGATAAAACCTTCAGGTAAAATACGTAATAACTTTTCATGACAGTGAACAATCACGTCTTTTGGAACTTCACCACCGTGTTCTCTGGTAAATATCTCACAGCGTTTAATACCAATAGCTCCGATAGCTTCAAGGCGATCGGCATCACCAACAATTTCCAACACCGTCTGATATGGTTCTTCTAATTGTTTTCGAAGTCCTTTATTCTCCTTTGAGAAGGAAATATTGTCAATTATTTGTTGGATATGAGTAGCCTCTTCCTGAGTTTGTGCTATGTGTCGTAAATAAGCAGTAAATTCCTCTTCTGAGATGGATTCCGGGTATTTATGATCTCTTACATCATGCAACCAAGCACTGATTAAGACTAATCTTGCAATTTCAGGGTGATTTTCACATTTGGATTGCACATTAGTATCAAAGTGTAAAATATTGAAAGAATTTTTCACAACTTGTAACATATGTTCATCATTATGTGATTCATCAAAATGTTTTGTACTCTCTTTTACAAATTGAAAAAGGTCTTCATGTAATGATAGAAGGCTTGCATCTAACTGTAATTCACTCATTCTCTTCTATTCTATTCTCATCAATTCAAATTCAAAATTTAAAAAAATTAAAAATTAAAAAAGCGCTTTTCTTTTCGGACTGGATTATCATGTAAAATAACGAAAAATATCTATGATTTGGTCTTTCCGCTGTGTAGGCAGGAGGTAGTCTGCTGAAGTATGAAGAAGACAGGAGGAATTGCAGTCAGCAAAGTTCGTGATGAGGTTGGAGGACAGCATTAACTTTTTCCTTTTCGACCAAGATAAGATGGCAAATACATCTTTGGATCTATTTGGTCGATTTATCGATCAGCAATTACAATAGGAATTTGTTTTATATTGTCTGGATCAACGATCAAAGATTACTCTCGCAACCATGACTTTTATTATTTTAGCATGGTCCTTGTTTGAAACTTTTACGATTCTAAATGATGAGAATC
>VFQN01006995.1_pt1 | contig 12436 bp, 17 predicted proteins | sample 3512371 | NCBI WGS metagenome assembly VFQN01 (sample SAMN10412370, study PRJNA504923) | tailings metagenome | isolation source: Replicate 2 from Balatoc abandoned mine | place: Philippines: Itogon, Benguet | collected 2017-08-28
GTCTACCCTGCCTTGTTTGCCTGCCTGGTTTGGAGGGATGCTTTTGTGTCGGGGGCGGCTATGGGACAAGTGGGGCCGGTGTTCGTGGGAGGCCCTTGGGTTTTCGATGGAGGAGGTGCGAAGGCAGCATCCGGGGGGCCGCTACTGGCTAACTCCCCCGTACAGCTGCCTCGTATCCGGTTCCTCCTGGGCAGGAGGGTGGTGGGGAGCCACGACAGGGTTTTGCTTGTGTTCTGTGGATGCGTCTTGGTGAGAAGCTATGTAGGGGTGGGACCAGGCTGTGGTAGGAGAACTTAAGGCCCGCTCGGCGTGGCCTTTCCTTTGACGGAGCTGGTTGCTCCTGTCCATACAGCGAGATGGGTGGGAAACCCCGTGTCCTTGATTCCCTGGATCAGCTCTGTTTCCCGAGTGGGACGGGGCTGGGCTCCGGAAGGGGACCAAAACGGTAAATCCATCCAAAAACCTACACCACCCTACGCGTGTGTGCAGCAGGTGGACACGTGGACTGTTGTGTTAGGAACGCTGAGCTAGTGTCCAGCCCTCGACCTGTCATCTGTCGTCATACAGACACGTCTGGACACGTGCGTGGGCGCCGCAGCAGCTATGCAGCCTACGATCCCGAGCAGCCCCCTGGGTGTGGTGACGCGTCAGGATGCGAATATAAAATTCATATCTTTACACTCATCGCGTCTTGCGTGTAAGTACTAGATGACAAGGCGATCAGGCGACACGAGAGGTCCCAGGTGGGGCGTTCCGTCCGTCCAGGTCCTGGACCGTTCGAACCTGTGCGGGAGATCCCAGTGGATTTCAAGTCCACCGCCTTAACCACTCGGCCACGTCTGCTCTGCGAAAACTTAGCAACTCGCTTCCGCCACATGCCAAACATGCTTCAAATAATGTACATGTGCCGCTTAAATTGCTCGGGGGGTGCGGAAAAATTTCCGCGCAGCGCGTTCGCCTGGTGTCCTGGGGCAGAGGAGGCAATTAACAGCGTCCGGCGAAGTGGAACCAAGTTTCAGACTCAAATCGATCTGACACCAGAGCAATCCATTAGCCTTGCCCACTTCAGGGCTTTCCTGTTGGTAAAGGTGTCAGAATTCGAGCAAAAGCAAAGCGTGGCTGGGCGCTACCGTACTGCCGCCGTACCAGTATGCGCACCTCGATGCGTGCCTCTACCGGCGTGCCGTGGGTTCACTGCCTCATCGTAGTGCACTGCAGGAGAGGGTGGAGGTGACTCTGCGGGGTATCGTAGAGCGTATGGTGCAGGTCAGGAAGGCTGCGCATAGCGTTCCTTTGGCGTTCGGGCCATCGGGCGTTTGGACCTGTGGTGGAAACAATGGGATCACTGATGGAGCTGTTGTGACGTGGCCAAAGTAAAATGGGGGCCAGCAGCAGGTTGCGAAGTCACCCTGAATGATGAACCACTGCCCAGCCGCGGGTGAGACCGGCTTGGTTCCCCTTACGGGCAGGGGAAACCCCCGGCTTAAAGGGGTCTGCTGTAAACAAAACTCGGAACAGCTCCACCCGGCACCCAACCACCCATTACCCCGTTGGCCACACGGCCCTTACTGGTTACACTGGATAACGCCGCATGTGAACCAACGCGCACCTCACACCGTCTGACACACCGGCAGGGGTGGTTGGCATGGCGCAAACCAACGAAGAAAAGAAAACGTGCATTGAGCAACGGTGCGACACCCTCGCTGGCACCCTGACGGATGGGTCCCAGGCTCTACCGTACGTTACGCGGTTACGGTGCCAACACAGGCTCAAAAGGCGCGCGCCAACCCCACTCCCAACCCCGCGTGGCCCTACCTGGCCCTTCAACCAATGGGGGGGAGCAGCAGCAATACCGGGAGCGCAGGCCACCAACACCCTGGACCGCCACCCAACCGCCACCTGGAAGCCACATTGTGCCGTACGGTACGGGTCAGTTACCCAGTTCAGCAGTCCCAGTCATAACGTCTGATGCAACATCAGCAGTAGCAGCAGTAGCTGCTGCTGCTACCATCAGGTTCCGTCGCACCTAGGTACCGCTGCGCAGGGGGAGGGGACGATGGTGTCCAACTTGGTCCAATGGCGTCGTTGACAGCAACATGGGGCGATGTTTGGGTGTTAAGAGGCCGCAGCAACATACCAATGGCATTCTTTAATTGACAGGCGCACATTGATACCTTGGCTTACCGCCGATTCCCAACACTGTCGATTGCGCACGGGTGCAGTTGTTCGTGTAGCAGACTACTGCCCGCGGGCTTCCAGATTAGCTACTGGCAGTGTATGACATAAGAAAATTGGCAAGAACGGCTGGCTGCGGGGAGCGCGCGGGCGACTCCCCGCAGCATTCCTTTACCTGCTGACGCTGCTGCCCTTGCTAGCAGCCCAAGGACACGACCCACAATTAGAACCAGATTATGAATGGCCCAATCTGCTATCTGTCGGGGGACCCTTGTTCTCTGACGACAAGGAGCTCGCTTCTCAGTCATGCTTTGGGTTGTTCCTGCGATTGCAAGGAGCAGCCTGCGAAAAGCATAGCAGCTCAAGTACGCCCTTAAAGCTACACAATTGCGTCGACCGGGACGGCGATCCGGGCTTGCGCTCGGGCACGCTGGTGCTGCAGCGCACGGGGCTCACACCCAGGCAGGATGCCCCCGGCAACAGCACCAGCTCCGCCACCACCGGTGCCAACATCAACAGCGCAGAAACCGACGGGCCAAGCGATATCTCTGCTGCGCTTGGAACCGCCATCTACCGCCTCCGCATGACCGGCCCAGATGGCCTGCGCATACTGCAGCCGGTGTACTGCCGCCCGGACGTCGCGCTCGTGCCGTACAGCCTTGCGGCGTACGGCAGCTACTCTCTGGAGGTGCTCATGCTGTACAGCAGCTACGATCTGGGTCAGCCCAATGCCAGCAGGGCTCTGGCGGCGCCGTGGGCAGGGTACCTCACCCTCACGTTGACACCCCTGCAAGAAGTTGCACCCGGTGCACGTCAGGGGGACGGCCATGACAGCAGCACCAGCAGCAGCAGCAGCAATGATGCCGCACAGACGCAGGGCCTACGCGACCACATCAGCGCCGACAGCAACAACACCTCCTCCTCAGCCCTGCCCCACAGCGCGGCCTCCCTGCACCAGCACTGGTCGGCCGACCCCCCGTCCCTCCACACCCTCCTCGCCCCCACCCACCAGCCCACCTCCTTCCACCAACACCTCCCTACACCACCAAACCCGGCCTCCCTGCCCCTGTGCCCTAGCTCCGGGCCCCGCCCCGGCCGCTGGGCGTTCCCCTCTTGGCCCCCGGCAACCCCAGAGCTGGAGCTGCTCCTGCGCAGCTGCGTCTGGGGACATCCCCTGCATGACTGCGGCCGCCCCGAGCGGCGCGTGCTGCACAAGGGATGGCCCATGGCCCACGGGTCAGTCCCCGGCCTCTTCGCGGACCGCCACATGCGCCACCACCACCAGCACCACAGCAGCTCCCGGCACTACCACCAGCGGCAGAGCTCCCGCAACCTGCTGGCGGAGTGGCCGTGGCGACCGGGGCTGCCAGGGCTGCCAGGGTTGGGCGATGGACATAGGGTTGAGAACAGTGGGAGCAGCGCTGTGGGTAGCAGCAGGGAGGCTGTGCATGGCGGTGGGGGCTGGACCAGCGGCAGCAGCAGCAGCTTTAGCAGCAGGCGGGGGCTGAGGGGCGCGGAGGCTGACGGCGATAAGCAGGCGCAGGAGCAGCAGCAGGGGCAGCAGCAGCAGGGGGACGCAAAATCCGTTGCTGCTGCGGCTGTCGCTGCGCCCGCCCACTCCCCGGCTGCCTTGCTGTACTGGCAGCCTGACGGCTGCCGCTTGCGCACCATGCTGCACCCCGCGGTGCCTTTGCAGCTCCCAGGTGCGCTAAGCCACAACCAGCAGCAGCAGCAGCAGCAGCAGCAGCAGGAGCAAGACGGTGGGGCCTCTGACGTTGGTGGTACGACAGGGCCTGGCGCCAGTGATGGAGGCGGCGTGGAGATGCACCCTGCCACGTGTCTGCCCCCCGGCCGGCGGCACGTGTGTTTCGTGGGCGACTCGCACACGCGGTACCTGACCAACAGCCTGCTGCTGTGGGAGAGCGGCTACACGCGGCAGCTCAACAACAGCGCCAAGGAGCTCCTGGGGTCGCCGTACGGTACGGCGTCGTACTTCACGCTGCTGTGGGGCCACGACTGGCCAACCGCCGCCAACCAACCGACGTACGGCACCGGTGCGGCGAACGGCAGCAGCGTCGGGGCGGGCGGAGGCACTGCTGGGACGGTCGGGATGGGTGGAAAGGGGGATGGGGCTGGAGGTGGGGACGAGGAGGACCCGTTGAAGCCGTTGTACGGCTGTACGGATGTGCTTGTGAACTTTGGGCAGTGGCCGGCGTCGTACAGGGCGGGCAAGGCGCCTTACAGCCTGGCGTGGTACGTGCGGCAGCTGGTTGCCGTACGGCGGCAGTTGGCAGCGCTGCGGGCGGCGCGCGGCGTGCGGGTGTGGTGGTTGGCGACGGTTATGTCGTCGCTCAAGGCCCGACTGGAGGCGGCGGGCATCGACTGGCGTACGGATCCGCTGTTGCTGTCGTACAATCGGTTGGCGGTTGAGGTCATGGGCGGCGGCGCGGCGGCGGCGGGGCTGCTGGCGAACCTGGAGGGCGAGGCAGCCGCTGGGGGGCCGGGAAGCAGCGAGGGCGCATCCAGCCAGTCTGTGCATGTGCATACCCACACCCACACCCGCATGCACGGGAGGCGCTTACGTGGGCAGGGCCAGGGGCAGCAAGAGCATAAGGGTTTAGCGCCGCAAGGTGCAGGGGCAGCGGGGTCGGGGGCAGGAGCAGGGACGGGGGCAGCAGGAGCAGCGACGGGGGCAGGAGCGGACGCGCCCATCCCTGTGATCGACCTGTGGAGCCCCAGCCGTGTGCTGCCCGAGGCCACACGGGACGGCGTGCATTTTGCCAACACGGGGCTGGTGGGAGGGGCGCTGATCAACACGCTGCTGCACGCGCTGTGCGACCCGGAGGTGCTGGCGCAGCTGTGACACACAGGGTTGGGGCCAGCCTCTCGAGGTGATGTGGTAGCACTGCAACTCGTGTGTAGTGCCGTGTTGTTGAGTGCGCTGTTACACGTGCTGTGCGCGACAGAGGTGCTGGCGCAGTTGTAGGGGGGTTGTGCGAGGGTGTCGTACAGCTGCTGCGCGAGGCTGTGGTGTTGCGGTGGTGGTGGAGCATGAGGGGCGCTGCTTAACACGCTGCTGCAGGCCCTGTGTGTGTGCGCGGGACATGACCCAGCAGCTGTGATGGGCGGGGTTGCGGGGAGGCTTGTAGGATAGGCCACATGAGGTTTTGCGCAGTTGCGGTACTCCCTGCAACTGGAACACACGTGGTGGGGGTGGCGGGCGGCGTTTTCGTAAACGTACTGCACTGCTGCAACCGCTCTGCTCGCCCGAGGTGTTGTGCCAAGGTGTCGCATTCATGCCCGTCGCGATAAATTGTTTCCGTGCGGGCCTGTGACGTGCAGCGGTGAGGCACTGATGCGGTGTTCCGTTGTGCTGTCAGTCGCTGTCTTGCCATGCAGTGGAGCACTTGGTATGTGCGTTTTGCATGTTGTATAGCAGTGGGAGACGCGCCGCACCTCATGTTGTGTGCGCCTCATGGGCCAATAGGCATGGCTGCAGGCCGCATGTTTGATGACGGTTGTTGCATTAATCTGTGGTCCATCTAAGCCTTCGGGCTGTGGCCTCTGGCCCGGGGACCTACACGGCTACAGGCGCATCGGATACCTGTAGTCAACTGAACCCTTGATGACGCAAGCTGCGGAGTACGTGATGCATGCTTAGCAGCTGCTTAGCCCGTGGTTGCTTCTTGGTAAGCTGAGGCAAAGCGGAGCAGTGGAAGGACATGTCGACTGTAGAGGTGGGAAAGGCGGAAGCTGAATGCAGGTGAAACCCGTGCAACATCATGATGGTGACTGCGCCTTGCTCCGTTGCTTGGTTGCTGCGGTACGACGGTAGCCGCTGCACACCATGCAGCACCATGCCACCCGTATGTCTGAGCAAGCTACCTCCTACAATTCAGCCGGTTTGGCCACACACAGCCGCATGGCCGTGCCAAACTTTAGCCACGCTAGCCGAACGCCTGTACCAAATGGTCGTGTTGGTCCCGACCAAACCGTACCGCCGAAGACAGAAACCGTACAGCCATCCGTCGCTGACGACCTCTGACGAACAGCGACCAAGCTTCCATGCACGTCCAAACATTGCACGCACCTCGGAACAGGACAAGCAGCTGCCCTCGCAAGCGAGTGTGGCGTCAATCAATGCGTGGCCCCTTGCGCCCCACCAGCCCTCCGCGTGCTCCCATCCAGCCCGGAGCCCCCTCCTACGCATGTACCGATACAAACCTGGATACACATACCCACGAGGCGCGCTGCCACCCGTCCTCTATTTATACTTCACTTCACTTTCCAACAATCATATTCCACCTCACCATTCAACATGCTGAAGTTGCCGCTTGGACTGCTACCTGCCTACTCAGCCGCCTCACCTGCTACGTGCAAATGCCTTCAGCTTCGCCCAGATTAACGAACACCCTGCCACCTCAGCCTGCCAATGGAAGTGCTGCACTGTACTCTTTCGTCCGTCCGTCAATCCGTCCATCTGCAGCTGTCTACACCCTGGTCGGGCACAAGTGGCACCGTCCGTATTCCAGCCGGGATGGTGTACCCCACGCATCACCCTGACAGGGCGCAAGCTGCCCCGGTGCGCGCCTCCAGTGGCTGCCCCCGCCTTTGCCGTCCCCGTCCGTGCCGTCCTCACACGTCCGTACCGTCCGCCGCCTGCTGCCACTACCACCGCACCGGCCTATGCTATAGCTGCCCGCTGCACGCCGTTCAGTTGCCGCCCCCGCCGCTGCCGCTTCCGTCCGAGCCGTCCTCCCCCGGCCGGTACACGTCCCGCCGCTGCACGCTGTGCTTGTCCCGCAGCTGCCTGGGGTTTGGGGAGGGACGCAAGGGGGGAAAGAAGTTACTAAAACGAACGCAAGGGGGGGGGGGATAGGCGGTAGGACGACAGACGAAGGGGGGGGGGGAGTAGCATTGTACGTAACACACGTAACAGGAGGAGGTGCGGGCTGCACGCTGTGCTTGTCGCGCAGCTGCCCGCGGGTGGGGAGGGGAACAGCGGCAAGGAATAGCTACATAGATACGTACATATATTTAGACTGAGCCAGAACACGTGCATGTGTTACGTGATGAAACGAGGAACCAGCGATACGGTGTGCTTGTCGCGCAGCTGCCTGCGGGTTTGGGAGGGGAACAGCGGCAAGGAATAGCTACATAGATACGCACATCATGTGTTACGTAATAACAAGAGGAGCCAGCGATATGTTGTGCTTGTCTCGCACCTGCCTGCGGGTGGGGAGGGGAACAGGGAGGGGAGGGACAGCATAATGCTTAATATGCGACGTGCAATAACAGAAAGAGGAGCGGGCCGCATGTTGTGCTTGTCGGCCAGCTGCCTGGGTTTTGGGAGGGACAGAGAGGGGAGGAGTAGCCTTGTACGATACGTGATGTAACAGAAGTAGCGTTATGTGTAATACACGCAACAGGAGGAGATGCGGGCTGCACGTTGTGCTTGTCACGCAGCTGCCTGCGGGGGGCAACTGTAAGCGGGTGGGTCAAGCAGGGCAGGGGTGGATGGGCGTGTGGCTTAGCAGGCAGTGCGTAGGGAGGTGGTAGGCTGCAGTAGCTGTGCTTTCAATGCAGCGGGCGGGCAATGGACGAGCAGCTTCGTAGCATGGGAGTGACTTGGACACACACACACAACAACCCGGGCATATGCACCAGGGCCTACCACTACCGGCAAAGCTGAAACGGACCTGGGCCACTGGACAGCCGATAGCGCGCACGCACAGCCGTATGCATGCTGTGTATCAATAGCTTCAAGCAATTCCGCATTCCCTCTGCATCCTTTCAGCAGTAATCGTTGTCGTACCGCTGCCGTACAGTCCTGTCCTGTGCCGTACCTGCACGGCACGTAGTCCCCCCTGCCGTCCATGCCCAGGAACAGGATGTACAGGTAGGGGTGCTGCAGCGGGTCGTTGCCGTACGCCTCAACCCAGCTCTTGCCGCCCTCCGACTCCATCTCGGGGGCGCGCAGCAGTTCTGCGGTTAAGGGACAGCATACACGTTGATGTACTTATCATTGAATCTGCACATTATTGCGTCAGTGATGTGCCGTACGCCTCCACCCAGCTCTTGCCGCCCTCCAATTCCACCTGGGCGGCGCGCAGCAGCTCTGCAATTGTAGGCATCATGGAGGAAATTTGATACGGGTTGGTGTGGCGTAGGCGCCTCCACCCAGCGCCTGCCACCCTCCGACTCCATCTCACATGCGCGCATCACGTACACCTTCGCCCTACCCACGCCTCTGCCCCACCCACCCACAACCCACCCTCCGCCACGTACGCCACCGGGGGCAGGTGCGGGTCGTACTCCCAGTCGCGGGCGTCCACCAGCAACTGGGGGTGTAGGGGCAGGGGAGGATAGGGCGAACAAGTGTGTGGCAATGAAAATCAATGACAGGCCGCATTCCCAGTCGCGGGCTCTACAGGCGGCTGAGGGGAACGGGGAAGGAGAGGGGGCAGGGGGCAGGGGGCAATGGGATTCAATCAGGCCAGCCACGAAGTAGAGGAGGTATGCTGCGGGCCGCACTTGAGAGCACCCCCGCAGGTTGCCCGCCCCCCGGTCGTCTCCCATCCCCCTCTTGTAGGGTGTGCCCCGGCCGTGCCTAAAGCTCATTACATCGTCTAGCTCCCATGTCTTGCAAAGTCTGACCCGGCCGTGCTAAGCGCCGACTTCTTGCCCCGTCTCGACCACCCACATGGTACGGCAGATGGAGGTCTCCCTCGGGCCGCGCTAAGTGCGAAGAGCACGTTTTGCCCCCCTTCCCAATCGCCCGCATGGTAGAAGGTCTGCGCCCGACCATGCTTCGGTGCTTCCACCTTGGCCTTCTGCAACTCCCGATCCCTACAGTGCGAGTGCATAAAATCATCGCTTGCTGCCGCATACCCCAGCACCGCACCCCTACTTACGTGGTAGAAGGTCTGCCCCCGGCCGTGCTCCACCTTGGCCTGCTGCAGTTCTCCAAACCTGTACTATCACAACGTTACAGATGCCATGCCTGGTCACTCACGTGGTAGAAGGTCTGCCCCCGGGCCGTGCTTCAGGCCCTCCACCTTGGCCCGCTGCGTTCCTCGATATGTGCACTGCTACACCCTGAAAGGTATCCTTGCTTGCACTCCCCTACCATCGCATCACAGCCGGTACTCACGTGGTAGAAGGTCTGCCCCGGGCCGCCCTTGAGGCCCTCCACCTTGGCCTGCTGCATCCAGTCCTCGCTCTCGCAGCAGCGCGAGTCCCAGCCCACCACCACGCCCCTGGGGGTGGCAGGAGGGGAAATGCAAGGGAAGGAAGGTTGTGTGTGGTGGTCAGAAGGTATGCAGTGCGAACGAATGTTTCTAGAGGAGAGGCAAGATGACAGCGGCTGGCGGAGTGGGGCGAGTTGAGACGAGACATGGGATTACCCCACAGGCGCACCCCACAAGGGTGGAGCCAAGGTAAGAGTGCCCCAACGCAGTGCCCCAACGCAACGATTTTTCCAGAAAATAATATTGTATTTTAGCAATATTAAATAATGGTACGGCACTGTACTCCTGAACTTGGCATATGTGTCCAAAACCAAGTTTTCTACCCCCCCCCCCCTGCCCAACGTGTTGTTATGATGGGCATCAGGGACACTACCCCTATGCTCAAACATGGCCATGCCCCGCGCACGGCGCCGCTCTCCGCCAACCGCATTTGGGAATTTAGGTACGATGATACGAGAGTCAACCCGACACGACCTGTACCACTGCCCGTTGCCCCACCACCCGCCTGTACCCCAGCTCCGCGTGCGTGACCCGCTGCCCCAGCCGCAGCTTGGCAGGCCCTGCCCCCTTCCTCCATGCCCCCCAACCCACACCCTAACCCACCCGCTGTCCCACCACCCAACTGTGCCCCACCTCCGCGTGCGTGACCCGCTGCCCTAGCCGCAACTTGGGCCCTCTACCCCTTAACACACACGCTAACCCACACCCAGCTGCCCTGTTACCGCACCTGTACCCCAGCTCCGCGTGCGTGACCCGCTGCCCCAGCCGCAGCTTGGGACCGGCCGCCCCTCCGCCGCCGCCACCGCTGCTGCTGGTGTCCCACTCGGCCGCCAGCGCCGCCGCCTTCTTGGCTTGCGTGTCCAGCTCTTTGAGGAGGTCCCGATAGCGGGCGGCCTCCGCATAGCTGTGTGGATGAGTTGGGGAAACAACTTACTATTGAGAGGGTGTGCATGTACGCGGCAGGGGCCATTTCTGTCCGTAGCCGCAGCCCCTCCCCGTGTGTTCTGCCCACATACGCGCAATGCCCCGCACCCACCCCGCAGGAATACCCACTTCTCCGCCTCCCCCGCTCGCGCCATCTCTGTCCGCAGCCAAAGCCCCACGACAGACACACAACAACATCCTTGCATCCCCCACAGTCCGCCGCCATTTCAACAACAACACTCTTTACTTCTCCGCCTCCACCGCGCGCGCCATCTCCGTCCGTAGCCGCAGCCCCTCGCCATGTGTTCTGCCCACATATGCACAATAATGCCCCGCACCCACCCACTTCTCCGCCTCCCCCGCTCGCGCTCCATCTCTCCCGTGCCCCCAACGCAGCCTTAGACCCACATACCCTGCAGCCCTGACCCTTGAAGTGCCCCAGGACCCGCTGAGCGGTTGCATTGTTCCGCACCCAAACCCCGGAGTACCCACTTCTCCGCTTCCACTGCTCGCGCCATCTCCGTCCTCAGCCGCAGCCCCTCCCCATGTGTTCTGCCAACACATGCAAAATGCCCCGCGCCCAACCCCCAAGAATACCCACTTTTCCGCCTCCACCGCGCGCGCCATCTCCGTCCGCAGCCGCAGCCCCTCCGCCGCGTAGTCCGCCACGGTGAGGGGCCCCGCGGCGGCCGCCGGGCTGCCCGTGTTGCGCGCCTTGCGCTCGCGCATGGAGGCAACTGCCTCATCCACCTGGACGCGTGGGGGTGACGTGCGGAAAACACACGTGTCAGTGTGGCACACGTGTCAAGACACATTGCGCTCGCGCATGGAGGCAACCGCCTCGTCCACCTGGACGCATGGACGATGTTTGCAATAGGGGGTAAGCTATATCGCAACCGCCAAAGCAGCCAACCGCTAACAAGCAAGTGTGTGGGCATCGAAAGGAGGCATGGAGGCAAATGCCTCGTCCGCCTGGACGCGTGGGATTGGTTCTGGTTGGCTTATAGCTGTTGTTCACCGTCTTCAGGGCCCTGCCCGCTGCCCCTTCGTGCGCACCTCCTGCGCCACCCCCACCTGAGCTTCACGTTTCCTGGTCACTTCGTGCACGTTTTGGTTTGGAATGTACGTCATGTTTTGAGTGTACGAGGCCCTACCCACTGCCTCTTCTAGCGGACCTTTTACACCCGCCGAGCCCAGGCCGAGCCCCTTCGAACCGCTAATACAAAAACCTCATTCGAACAGTTGCTAACACCTTCAGGGCCCTACCCGCTGCCTCTTCTTGCGGACCTCCTGCGCCGCCTCGTATGCTTCATAGTTGAGGCAGCGCTGCAGTTGGGTGTCCAGGTCCAGCTGGAAGATGAAGTACACCACCTCCTGCGTGGTGTGGGTTAGCAGCGTGGGGGTGTGTGGGTTAGCATGTGTGTGCGGGTGAACGTGGGTGCGTGACGTGCAGGCAGCTGGGTGTCCAGGTCCAGCTGGAAAGTGAAGTACACCACCTCCTGCATGGGTGTGGGTTAGCAGCACGTGATGTGTGGGTTAGCATGGGGGTGTGTGGGTTAAGTGAGTATGGCGGGCAGCTGCGTGTCCAGGTCCAGCTGGAAAGTGAAGTACACCACCTCCTGCGGGTGTGGATTGGCAGCACTTGGATGCCTGGGTTAACACACATGCGTGTGTGTGGGTTAACGTGGATGCGTGACGTGCAGGCAGCTGCGTGTCCAGGTCCAGCTGGGGAGATGGAGCACACCGTCTATGTGAATCAGCGGCATACGTTCGTGGCACATGTTTATATGTCACGTGGAGGTACCGTGTGCATGGCGGGCACTTGCGTGCGCTACCGGTTGACGGTTGACGGTTTGCTGCCTGCGGGTAACGCAGTGCCCCTTGCATTCCCCCTTGCCCGCCACCACATCGCCCCGCTTACAGCAATAGGCTTGTTTGCAACGCCAACGTCATACAGAATATGGGATCCGGCAGGGCAGCGGCTCAGTTATATCCCCCCCCCCTAGCAACCCCTAGGCAACAAGGCTATCTCTTCTGGACAGTTTCCGCCGCTTCTTACCCCGCACCTACTGGCCCAAGCCTCACCC
>VFQN01006996.1_pt1 | contig 12430 bp, 17 predicted proteins | sample 3512371 | NCBI WGS metagenome assembly VFQN01 (sample SAMN10412370, study PRJNA504923) | tailings metagenome | isolation source: Replicate 2 from Balatoc abandoned mine | place: Philippines: Itogon, Benguet | collected 2017-08-28
CACCCGCACCCGCACCCGCACCCGCACCCGCACCCGCACCCGCACCCGCACCCGCCCTCCAAAGCCTGCCAAAACAGCCGCCCGCCAGGTAACAACGGCTCGGCAAGGCAGCACGGGAGGGACAACGTTGTATCTGCATCTGCGTACCTGCAACCACCGCCCCCACCCCCCTGTCTCCGTACCGCACCAGAGCGCTGCCACGGCTGTGCTGACCGCACTGCCCCCCTGCCCGCCTACACGGCCCGCCACTGCTGCACCCCCAGACCGGTCATCTTGATGTAGGCGGCGCTAAAGTCGGCGAACCACAGCGCCTGGTCCTCAGCGTACCTAGGGGTGGGAGGCCGGGGCAATGAGGGAGGAACAGGGCAAACTAAGGCGCCATCTATGTGCGTCAAATGTATGACACGCGCAAAGCCCAAAAGCGCAAACCAGGCTCAAACTCATCCCGCTTGTGATGCAGCGTTGAGGTATGTCCACCAACTGCTCGTGCGCATACGGCTACCGTATTACACCAACACCCCACCTCCTGATGATGTATCACACAAACACCCCGCCCGCACTCGGCGTCGTCCGGCAGCACGTGGTCCGAGAGCACCACATATGTCACCGTCCGCTAATACACAGACTGCTAATACACATGTTCCTGCGCACCTCCTGATGATGGGCTCGCACTCGGCGTCGTCCGGCAGCACGTGGTCCGAGGGCAGGCCGATCATGGAGGCCATGGGGTCCTGGGGGAGGCCAGATTATAGTACTGCACCTGATAGTTGCAAACTAGCCGCCACGCACCGCGAGATCAGTCCCATGAGCAGCGAGCTGCACCGAAAAGGCAGGTCCAGAGCAGCTCCATCCCAGTGCAAAAGATCCAGGCTATGCTCGCAAGCTCCCCAAGCTGCAATCATTGTGTTGCCCCGTCCCTCTTGGGATCAACAATCCAGGCACGGCCTTTGCAGCCAGGCAGCCAGGTGCGGCAGTGCCAGCACTTAATACGCAAGCTCCATCTCTGCTCTCTATGATTAAATCCTCGCCGTTGCGCACCTTGGGGTCCAGCCACGGCCTCCGCAGCAGCGCCCGGTAGTACTCGTTGTCGAAGGTGTAGGGGTCGCCGTAGCCCTTGGAGCCGATGGTGTGGGAGCCTGCCGGGCGCAGGGGAGAGTGGGGCAGGAGGTGTCGACGAAACGGCTTGACGCCGATCAGTGACTGCGCCAAACCGCCAATACCCGCTAGACACGGCAACCAGCTAGAGCAATGTGGAAACATCTCGAAGCGTAGCGTAGGGCTAGTTCCTGACCAGCGCTGAGCACCATACCATCCTGTTTGCACCAACATGCGGTGCATCCCAGCTCAAGGGTTGACGAGTACGTCTTGCATGTACTGCGACACGCACGCACCCGACAGCGCCACCATCTCCTGCACGCTCAGCCCCTTGTCCGCAAAGTTGGCTTTCAGCTCCGCCGCGCTGGCGGTCTGGCTGGGCAGGCGGCCCTCGGGGTCCGCCGCGCCCGCCGCCGCCACCGGTCGCCCGATGGGTACGGCGATGTCCGGCCCGCCGCAAACCCGTACGGCGTGCGCGCCCGCCAGCGCCACCAGGTCCGCCTCCGAGACCACGCCGGCGGCAGGGGTGTTGCGCAGGTCGTCGCGGATCTGCGGTTGGGTGGTTGGAGGTTGCACAACCCTGGTTTGGTAAGTTGGTTTCCGGCCATGCTTGTCCATGCGCGATGGACGAAGGGGCAGACAAGGACGGCCCGCCGACCAGCTGCCCTTGACACACTTTCCCAGCACCGACGACCACAAAACGCCTGGTATGCGTGATGCACATGTATGCATGCACGCAGGGTGCACACGTCCGCCCCACGCGCCTGCTCAATGATCCTCCACCCGCGCTTGAGCCCAAAGTTCTCCGGCCGCTCCAGCTCGTACTGGATGGAGGCGTTGAGGCCGCCGCCGCCGGCAGCTGCCGAGAAGGTGCCCGCGTCGTGGAACACCAGGCGCAGCGCCACGGGGGCCTGCGGGGAGGGAAGGGGCCAGACCCGTGGGTCAGTCTGACGGCTCTCAACACCGACGTGATATGACACGGCGAGGAATCATGATTGATAGTCTCGGAAGATGCAATTCAAAGAACGCAAACAACAACAGAGGGGCAAGGTGGAAGGGGGAAGGCGCAGCAAGGCGTGGCGGGGCAGGGCGCGAGGAGGAATGGGCGTGGGGCGCGTCCAGCATTTAAAGACAAGGGGTTGTAGCAAGGCTGCATGGGAGTGGGAGAGGTGATGGGTGGACAAAGCAACGGGGCGGCACGCAGGGAGCGACATGAGGCAGACTGTGCCGACGGTTAGGTAGGCCAATTTGGGCAGGACGTGCAGTCTCCTGAGCCGTAGGCTGGCAGTGGTGCTCGGCAAGGGCAGTAAAAGGGGCCCTATGTGTGCGCCATCGTGGGCTGGAGGGGCCGCCCTCCCCTCTCCCTCGGCCTCGTCCCGCTCCGTGCTGCCCACATGTGCGTACGCGCCAGCCCCAGCTACTGCACGCCTATGAGGCCATGTGTACCTACGTCATACCATACCTGTACTACAACGGCACCTTGACACCACGACGATAAGCTACATTCGCCTCACATATGTACCCTATCTCGGTACTACGCTACCTTTTGTTGTCATGTTGACCGGGCGCCGGAGCCTGGGTGTCAGCGTGGCATCGATACCACAGTTCTGCCCAATGCACCCGAAACCCCGCCACCAACCCTTGGCCCGTCGCCGCATGCACCAGCTGCACGAACCGGATCCATACGGTATCAAGGTGCTAATATGCACGCATTCGCTTGCTGCGCCCACCTTGGTCTTCGGGATGGCCTTCGCCAGTGCCTTGTCCACCGCTGCCTTGACCGCAGGGGAGGGCAGCACCGGCTGCCCGAGTTCCGCGGCTGCAGTGCGGTCAGGAGCCAGCAGCTGCCCCGTTGGAAGCCCCGCCAGCAGCAGCACCGGGGCCGCTAGGCGCAGCAGGTCGCGACGGCTCAGGTCCGCTGGTCCATGCCCTCTCGTCGACCCCGCTGGTGGCATGGCCCGCAAGACAGCCGCGCGAGCATCCTTGTGCGTAAAGGCCCTATGCGCGGTCTTTGCAGAGGCACGTGACATAGGCTGGCGCGGCAGTGCCCCGGGACGTCCCGATGAAACGGGCTGCGTTGCGAAAGGCTGCATGGCCAGGCACTAGACAGCCAGGCTACCGATGTCGAGATGGAAACGTATGCTCTAATGATAGCAGCACACAGGCAGCAAGGTGTGGTCCGTGGTTGCGTTCTGGGATCGTCTCATTGGCCACACCGGCTCTCCGGTTCTGGAGGTTCTCGGTTGGGCGTTTCCTTGGGATGCATCGTCTCCAGCACATGTTGCATTTCGTAAACCTGGACATACTTGGCGTGATCACTTGATTTTCATTCACATACATAGTACACTTCCATCGCAACGGAGGTGGAGCGACCCCGCAAACACACCTCCAGTCATCTTCCGCGCGCGCTTCGCGCAGCGGCATGGCCCTCTCTGGCCATTAGTTCAGCCTACCAGTTATCCCTCCATGGCAGCACTGCAACGACACCTGCGTCGCTACCTGCGCACCCTTGCACAGCCGGCCCGGCTTCCCGCTCGCGGGGCCCTCCCCCACCGCACCACCGTCGGCACCCCCAGCCGCGCGCCTTCCCGCCAGCTCCAGCCCCTTGCGTCCCCACACCTCCCAGATTCTGACTCGGAAACGTACCCTTGGAGCAGCAGCTCGCCTTACCGACGCGTTGCTACAGCCGCTTGTTTGCGAGGAGGCCACGGGTACCACGCCCCGGAGGCACATTCCGCACGGCCAGGGGCACCAGGCAAGGACAGCACCAGCAGCAGCAGTGCGCTAATACACAGGCGCCTGTCTCGCCGGGCTCCAGAGGCTCCGTTCGGCTCCAGCAGCTGCACGCGCGGCACCGGGCGGGGGGCTGTCAGGGCCATGGCGTCGGGGACGGCACCGTCCGCTGTGGCAGGCGAGGGGGCAGGGGCACCAGCACCAGCACCAGCACCTGGCGTGCAGCAGCAGCCGGCAGTTGCGGCTGCAGCGTCAGGGCCGGGAGCAGGGGCTGAGCAGCTGAGCGCAGAGCCGCCGCTGTGGATGCAGAAGATGAAGGTCAACTTCTGCAGGTGCGCATGCCGGCGCCTTTCCACCGCCAGCACCCACTACCAGCAAGTCCAGCACCATGGCCTCGTTCACAACAGTGCCGTGGATACCTGCGCTGAAGCATCTTGCCCCTTGCCGTGTGGAGGGACCTGGCCCTTGTTGTTGGCGCGCGTTGCACAGCTCTTAAAGGGTCAGAGGGCCAACGGGGTCGAGCGGCGGGTATTGGACTGGTTGGGTGTCGTTGAGCCGTTACACGTCTACAAGGCATGCTGCTGTGGGGTGGCAACAGGCGCCCATTGGGACTAGCTTGAGGAGACCTTTCCCTCTTGGGGGAACGTGCCCCTGGACACGCACGGCCAGCACCTTTCCCATGGGGCCAGGGTGTGCAGCGCGCGGTGTGTCACTGGTCTGGATAAGGAGCTCGTGCTCGTGCTCGTGCTCTGTGCCTGACACGTGTCGTGTGCCCACGCGCCACGTGCAGGGTGTGCGGCGGCAAGATGTCGCTGGTGCGGCCCGAGGGGGACAAGGAGTGGCGCCACGTGTGCGGGGCGTGCGGCTACGGTGAGCGGGGCACAAGCTGCGCAGGATGGCCGGGTGTGTTCGCAAGTCTGTGCAGGGCGTGCGGGTGCAAAATATGGGGAGGGGCTACCCGTGTTTGTGATGCGCCGTCTAGTGTTGCGCCGTCTTCATTTGGCACGCATACTCAACATACACTGTTGTCCTTCATCGCAACCGTTGACTCTTCCCTGTACGCTTCCTGCCCTGCAGTTGACTACCACAACCCCAAGATGGTGGTGGGCTGCATCGTGGAGCACCAGGGGCAGCTGCTGCTGTGCAGGTGGGCGGGGGGAACGGGAGGTCGAAAGTGCAAAGGGGGCAGCCATTGCTGTGCAGGTGGGCGCGTTGGGGAGTTCTGGGCTGCTCAATTCCATTGAACGGACTGGGTGGCAGCGCCGGACGTCTCAAGCGCCCAGCGGGTCACAGGGCGGCGTCACGCACCAACAGCACCGAGGCCCGGGTAGGGACGGTCAACGGCTACGCGGCAGAGCCCTTCCCGGTGGACGCGGGACCGCAATACAGTTCGAAGCTGCCTGTGCAGGAGCCATCGGGCACTGCACGTCAGCAGCACCTGGTATCGGGAAGGAGGGGGGATGACACCGCTGTGCTCTGCGTTGTCACTTCTTGCACCGTCACCGGAGACGTGACACGTGCTGTGATCTCGTGATCTCTTCACGCCTCCCTGACGGCGCACCAGCGAGCCCTGCTGGGGTCCATGGGTTGTACCTGGTGCCTGGTGCCGCCTTCATGCACCTGCACGGTGCCAACCCCTAGGTCGTCCCAACCCAAAAACTGCAAGTTCGGTGGTACTAAGGTGCAACGCTCATGCCACGAAAGAGCCGTTGTGGGCCCCCAACCCCAACCCCAACCCCAGGCGCGCCATCGAGCCGTGCCGCGGGCTGTGGACGGTGCCTGCCGGCTTCATGGAGCTGCACGAGAGCACGGCGGCGGGCGCGGCGCGGGAGACGTGGGAGGAGGCGCACGCACACGTGGAGGTGGGCGGGGGGGGGGGCCTGGGTGTGGAACTGTGTGTAACGGCAGTGCCTGCTCGTGTGTGTGCCGCCGAGGGCGGTATGGGACGAGGCAAACGCACACGTGGAGGTGAGTGACACTTCCCTAAATGTCTGCTTGTTAGGGATTTTATATATCCCATTCCCGCACCGCATCCGCTGCACACGCGGAGGTGCGCGAGGGACGGAGGTGGGCGAGGGACGGAGCGGGACGGGGCGCCCGGGTGCGCAACCCTCCGTGTGCCGACAATGTGCGCTTTGTGCGGGGCTCTGCAAGGGAAATGTGGGAGGTAATGAATGTGCAAGTGTGTCCTACGTGGCTGTTGGCCGTTGTGGCACTGGCCCACACGTTGTGGGTCTAGCTCGTGCTGTGCTGCTGCGGCAAGCCCCGAGGTTCGGAGGGCATGGTGACGCGTGCCGTGGTGCTGCTCCACGTGGTAATCCCTGGCACGGTATGAGTTGTAAATGCGATTGTGACCTGCCACAACTGCCGCAACTGCCGCACCCGTACCTGTAGATCATTGCGCCGTACGCGCACTGGGACATTCCTGTCATCGGCCAAGCCTACATCCTGTTCAGGTGGGGATTGCGGGTCGCAAAGTATTCTGCGTTTTCGGAGGACTGCCGTCGTCAGGCCGGAATCCTATCCTGCTAGTGCCGCTGGATGCGGCAACATCTGCGTACAGTGCGAGCCGTTGAATGTGGCGGTGAGGCGATAGAGGTGAGGCCATGGTGGGTTTGCTGGCGGGCGTTGGGCCGGTGTCGTCGCTGTGGACCGCCGGCAGCTGGGGCGGCTGGGGCAGCGGGGTGCAGCGACCTCGTACGCACATACCCGAGGCCAAGACATCATCACAAGCGCGTCCACGACACGGTCCGCTTCGCACCACACGTTATGTTGCCATGCCAGTCCGTCTCCCCCGTGCAGGGGCTCTCTCTCCGCTACCCACTGCACCCTTCCCCACCCGCCGCCTGTCACTTCCCACTCTCCCAGGTCTCCGCATGCTCCCCGCTCACCACATTGCTCGCCTCGCTCCCCTGCCGCCTGCCGGCACTCCCCCCTTCCCCAGATCTCGCCTGGCCCCCTCCTTCCGCTCCTGCCACATCCCACATCCCCTCCCCTGCCTCTGCTGCCCCTCTCGCTGCCCCAGGGCCCGCCTGGCCGCGCCCTTCACCTTCTCCTCCGGCCCCGAGTCGCTGGAGGTGGCGCTGTTCCGGCCGGAGGACATCCCCTGGGACACACTCGCATTCTCCTCCGTGGCCGTGTCGCTGCGCCTCTACTGCGAGGACATGGCGGCAGGTGCGAGGGAGGTCGTGTCTGTAGTACGTACATATAAGCACGTGAGTGTGCCTGGATTGGTGTGCAAAGGATACGCGCGGCTGTGCGGTTGTATATCGGAGTCGCCGCTCCGCCCCTCCACCCCGGCTTTCCCATTGGACTCTGCCCCTGCCTTCCCCAGGCCGCTCCCCTGCTCCCTAGGTCGCCTCGCGCACTGCAAAGCCCCTACGCTCCACGGCCAATGTGCCACACGACAAGCGACCCAGCAGTGCCCCCGGTTGAACCTGGGCACACCAACTCCCGCTACTCTCGCAAAGACGTCACTTTTACACACGGGCCTGGCCTCACTGATTCCCGGTGCAGGCGAGCGCTCCCGTGTGCACCACCGCGTCACCGCTTCCTATGTTTGCCGCAACGCACCAACAACACAGCTCACGCAAACGTTCTTTGTCCGCTCCCCTCCTGCTCCCTGCAGGCGGCCGCTTCCGTGTGCACCACGGCGTGATCGACAAGCGGCCGGGCAGCGCGCCAGGTGACCCGGGGGCCTTCAGCCTGCGGGACCACCTGGCCATGGGGGTGGGGGTGGGGGCCATGGGGGTGGGGGTGGGGGCCATGGCGGGGGCGGAGGACGGGCTGGCGGGGGGGCCGGGGGCGGGCGGGAAGGGCGAGGCGGCGGAGGCCAAGGCGCAGGGCACGGCGTGAGGGGAAGAGGCAGGGGTGGCCTAGGGTTGTGTCTGCGGCCTGATGGGAGGGCCCGGCTGCACAGGTTGGGACGGACGTTGGTTGGTTGCTTGGTGTGTGGGATTCGCTGGGGGCCGGCGGCAGCGGCTACGGGGCACGGGGGGACGTGGAGGACTTGGCGGGCGGCCTTGTGGGAATGAGGCCAAGCGCAGCTGACTTGTGATCAAACCCTCGAAGGTACCGTAGCACGTGCTGCATCCGGGGAAGTATAAGTGACGTGAGCGGGCGTTTGCGCGGTACCTGGAGCGTTCCCGAGGCCGTTGAACGGTGTCAATGCACATGCAGCTGCTGGTGCAGGTGCTGGTACGGCAACGCCCTGCCGTGGGCATGGAACCATTCTGTTGGCCTATTGCAGCGAGCGTGATTGTGGTCAGCGAACGCATGCTTTCGCGCATGCTCGCACGCCTCGCCCCACTGTTAGGCACAGTGCATAGTTGCCCGCGCTCTGGCCCACACCACGACGTGATCTAATGGTAAGCACTGCCCTGTAAGCACGGCAATGCGTATAGCGTCATGACAATGCCAACGCGACACCCTGGGCGGCCTCAGCAGCCGTCACTGGTCGTGTCAGGCGTCGTCAAACCTGGGCGGCGGGAGGAGTACTGGAATTGGCGCACTCGACGTGCTTTTTTCCGCAGTAGTAGATCTGTGCCTGCACACCCACAGCCTAGGACTTCGCGTAGCGTGCGGCGCGTGTTTGGGTGGGTCGTGTCGGTGTTAGGCAAGGTGTTACGCACAGGACCGGTGGGGGAGTCCAAGCACCGGACATGTTTGCAGCGCGGCCTACCTTGATGCGGCACGGACTCATGCACTGGCTGTAGCAACGCACTGGCGGCCCCGACGGCAAGACAATTTAAGTAATGTACAGATTCGGCTTCCAGAAGCAGGCGCCACATCATGCAGTCAACCCGAGTGTGCACGCCGTGCAGCGCCACGCGGCCGCATGGCACAACACAACACAGCGGACAGCGCAGCCTGGATAAATGTGTCTGGGCAGACGGGCAGCTGTCTCCCCAGGTCTCCGCCTCACAGCAAAGCCCGCAATGCAGCATTGGAAGAGGTGCCAGAGGAGGGTTCACCACAGGCCATCACCGCATTGTGCAAGGCCTGCTCCGTTTCCAAGAGGGATATTGGTGGCTGGCCCCCGACCAAGTCGCGTCCCTTTGGGTTCCCGAAAGCCCTGCGCCGCTGCCGCTCCTGCTGTGCGACACTGCCTGACATGGCAAGCTGAAGCCCCTTTAGAATCATGAAGTGCCGACATGCGATCCACTGCCCCGCCCATCCACCCCTCCTGTCGTGCCGAGTGAACGGCACTAAAGCGCCAAAGGCTATGCGGATGGTCAATTACGTCACACAGGTTCTCCATGCTGCTTGTACTTGTGCAAAGAAAGCCAGCACTTTGATGCCCCTTGCGCCCGAGCTAGCATCGTGGCCCCGTAGCGGTCGCTACCGAGCAAGAGTACTGCTTAACTGGCATTTTGCATCACTAAATGTATTGAAGCTAGTTCGTAGGTTATTGGGCAGGGCGGCTGGACTGAATTTTTATGGGTTCGCTGCCCATGGGTGTTGCGCAGAGTGACGGGACCGAGTCCAGTATGGCAGACACTGCACTCCATTGTGTCACTACAAGATTTGGATCGTATAGAAGACAATCGCTTTGCGTATCGAGCATGGCTTGTGCCTTGCGCCCGAAAAGCACCGAATCGTACGGCACGGTAGATCTTGGCGCCGAAGGGCTTTATAGGCCAGCAACTCCATCACCACTTGGCATAACGATTCCTCGCCGGAGTTACTCTCTTTTTCTCACTGGTACTCTTGCAAGATGGCCTTCGCTCTCGCTTCCCGCAAGGCTCTGCAGGTCGCCTGCAAGGCGACCGGCAAGAAGACCGCTGCCAAGGTCAGCGGAGTAACATGTTACGATCATGCTCCACTTGCTGTAAAGAATGGAAGACGGATGGATAGTCCTGCAGTCGTTCGGCACACCGCCTGGCGCAACAGCACGGGATGTCGCTCATCCTCGTCGCGATGGCGCAGCCTCACGGCTCTAACGCCGCAACTCCCCCACCTCTCTGTAGGCCGCTCCTGCCAAGAGCTCCGGCGTTGAGTTCTACGGCCCCAACCGCGCCAAGTGGCTGGGTGAGGTCGGGGTTGAGGATGCAGTGGTGGTGGTCCCCTAGGTGCCAGGCTCCTGAAAGCTTCGATGCAATGTCTTCTGTGTTGATTTGCATGGTCACTACTTGCGACATGGCTACTGCTTGGCTGATGCTCTTTCCACCTGTGGAAAGACACGTAACGCGGCATTTCACTGCTGACACCCTTTTGCCCCCTCGCCTCCCCCATCGCACAGGCCCCTACTCCGAGAATGCCACCCCCGCCTACCTGACCGGCGAGTTCCCCGGTGACTACGGCTGGGACACCGCCGGCCTGTCCGCCGACCCCGAGACCTTCAAGCGCTACCGCGAGCTGGAGGTGATCCACGCCCGCTGGGCTATGCTCGGCGCTCTGGGCTGCCTGACCCCCGAGCTGCTGGCCAAGAACGGCGTGCAGTTCGGCGAGGCTGTGTGGTTCAAGGCCGGCGCTCAGATCTTCCAGGACGGCGGCCTGGACTACCTGGGCAACCCCTCGCTGGTGCACGCCCAGAACATCGTGGCTACGCTGGCTTGCCAGGTGGGTCAGGGGGCCGGGAACGTTGGGACAGGGGAAGCAGGCGTGGAGCACGGACCCCTGGCAGGGTAGCATGCACGGCTGTGTGTCAGCACCAATTAAACAACAGGTGGCGGTGCTGATCCGCTAGTGCTTACTGCATGGTGGCCTGCTTGAGCCGCTACTGACAGCCTGTGTTGCTCTGTCATCCTTGTTGAATTGCTTGTCACGCTACTGCACTGCCTCTACCTGGACCTACCTCTAACCGGCCCACATCCCTGCCCTCCCTCCCTCTCCTCCCACCAGGTGATCCTGATGGGCCTGGTTGAGGGCTACCGTGTGAACGGCGGCCCCGCCGGCGAGGGCCTGGACCCCCTGTACCCTGGCGAGTCGTTCGACCCCCTGGGCCTGGCTGACGACCCCGACACCCTGGCCGAGCTCAAGGTCAAGGAGCTCAAGAACGGCCGCCTGGCCATGTTCTCCATGTTCGGCTTCTTCGTGCAGGCCATCGTGACCGGCAAGGGCCCGCTCCAGAACCTGGACGACCACCTGGCCAACCCCACCGTCAACAACGCCTTCGCCTTTGCCACCAAGTTCACGCCCTCGGCGTAAATGCCTTGTACATAACGTGTATCCTTCGCTTACTTCCCTTCAATATTTTGACACGCATTGCCTTTAGTTGCATTTTTCCTGAGCAGCTTTAGGTAGGCTTAGGCAGATGAGAAGATACATGATGTTGTAGGTAGGCACGCAGGGTATTAGGCAATGAGCTGGGAGCTACCTGGCCGGCGGCTATGGCCGTGCCATACTGCACACATGGCACGTGCGTATAGGGCCTTCTGCAGGCATGCTGCGTCATGCCCTTTGTTGGTTGATTCATGCGTTGCTGGTGGTGGTGGAAACGTTTGTTGCTGTTGAGGTGATGTGGAAGGCCCTGGCCTTGTCACTGCGTGGAGGCACGGCAGAAGGGAGCAAGCACTACGTAGCTTGTGTGACGCTGCCGTGGAAGGACTAGGTTGTTGCCAGCTGGGCGGCCGTGTGAGGCCATGATGCCCTTTCAAGGGATCGGGCAGCAGATATGGCTAGACATGGTTGCTGCGGGTGCACCTGTAAGGGAACTACGGGCCATGCGCTCCTGATGCGGCCAGGTGTCGTGCCTCCGATCCATCTCAGCAGGGCCGTGACCGGCACAGCACACGTGCATCCCACATATGTTTATGGTGGTGCCTGGGCTGAGACACAGCAGTAGAGCCTTCGACAGCGTAGTAGCACAACAGCAAACGTAGGTTGCAGGTGGGTCCGTTGCATAAGCTCCCTAGCTTGCCTGGCACCACATGTTGCCTGCTCAAGCTCCAACCTCTGCGCGCGTCCCTCGGCACTGCACACCATGGCTCGCAAAAAGTCTACGTATGATTTTACTGGTATTATTCCCCTTCTAGAGCCCAGCCCGTCCCCACTAGGAAAGCAGGTCTGATCAGAGGCATGAGTTTTCCCAACCCTCACGCTGTACGGACAGGAGCCACGGAGCCACCACTCATACAGTACATGCCACGGCACGGAAAACGGGCCTCAAGTTTTCGCTACCTCAGCGGCTGAGGTAGCGAGAACCGGGACCAGGCTGAGGCTCAGCCTGGTCCCGGTTCACACAGCTTCGCGCCAAGACGCACCCACAGAACACAAGTACAACCCCTGCCGTGCCCAATCTGTAAGCAAGAGCCCGACTCAGGAGGGCACATCCTGGGCGGCTGCAAAGCAGAGCCCTACCATAGCTGCTACATTAAGCGGCACAATGAGGCCGTTCAACTGATCGGCGAGACCATCCAACATGGACGTAACGGACACGGCTTTATGCTCATGGACGCCACCTCAGCCGCCAACATACCAGGCTACGTGATGGGCACCCGCCTCCCACAATGGCTGCTACCAACAGTGGCGCCGGACAAGCTGGAAAAATTCCGCCCTGACATCCTTTGGATTCCCACCCTCACACCTACCCAAGCCCGGTGCCCTAGGTGGCTGGCAGCACGCATGCGGGGCGACCCCCCAGGCCACAAAGTTTACATCC
>VFQN01006997.1_pt1 | contig 12428 bp, 20 predicted proteins | sample 3512371 | NCBI WGS metagenome assembly VFQN01 (sample SAMN10412370, study PRJNA504923) | tailings metagenome | isolation source: Replicate 2 from Balatoc abandoned mine | place: Philippines: Itogon, Benguet | collected 2017-08-28
TGCAAATGAGCACGCATGTCAGACGCAACAGGGCAATCCCAGAAATGGTGCATGCGGGGACCCCGGGTCATGCGCACACCACAGGGGCACAACGGCGCATGCCCAGGGCCCAGCGCCAACTGCGACGACGCGCTCAAATGCCAGACGCCATACGCCAATTGAGCCCACAACTGTCATGATTCCAACTGACAACTGCCGAGGCCAAGAGGACCTACGTCCCTTATTTTGCTGTCCACTGCAGCGTCGGTAGTTCATATTACCTTTATTTTGTTTACTTGTAACTGTCCTACCTCAAGCCGCCACGCCTCGTTAAAAGATACCCACGCACTCCCTAAGTTCCTCGCGCACCTGATTGTGGGGCCTGCTCGCCTGCGCCAGAGTGTCAATCCAAAGGTTGACGGTTAGAACAAGTAACAATGGCCACTATGTTTGGCTCCCGGCGCGAGCGCGCAAAAATCACATGGCAACAAAGACTCGCTGGTGTCGTGATCGCCATCTATCTGTTAATTCAAGTACCTGTTTTTCGCTTTGACGTGGAGTACGACGATGGCTCTCTGCGCCAGCTTCACCTGGGCCCTCTCGAGACGACTTGCTTGGGGTACGTGCCGTGCCCGTGGGTGCCGCGCCGTGCCCGTGCCGTGCCCGTGGGAAGGGACTGGGGAGGGGTGACACTGTGCACGTCAACCGTGGCAAACCTGCTGCGTACGCGTGGGGCACTGCTTACACGTAGACTGCGCGCACGATTGGCATGCATGGGGCTTGCTGCTGGATCTCCATCTGCATGAAAGTCAATCCTTGCGCTCGTGCGGCACCGCTGGCCCCTGGCCATACCAACCCTGCACGGACACACTAACGCCTGCCTTATTATACTTACTCCCCCATACTGGCATTTGCCCCGCCCCTTCCACGCAGACTGCTGAAGACCCACCCCGAGCACCACCAGCATATTGCCAAGCTGCTCCTGCCAGGCCTCTGGTTCAAGCGCTTCCTCAACCAGTTTGATGCCTGCTTCGTCAACCCCAACATTGAAACGCCGTGCAACTGGAGGAGCCTGGTGGAGCGGTCGCTGTACGACGAGCTGCTGAAGGAGGCTGATTACCGGGACAAGGTGCGGCACCCGTGCACACGTGTCACCGACGACTGCAGGCCTCGGTCTGTACTGGGTTGTGAAGTCAGTTGGCCACAAGGTCGGGGGGTGTAGAGCGCAGGTCGTCTTCATGGGGAGCTGTACCGCTTGTGAGCACTAAGCGTGAGGCACGAGGCAGTGGGTGACGTGCATGGCACTCCCCTGCCTCCCCTGCACTCCCCTGCCTCCCGCAGCCGCACGGGCGTCAATCAGTCCACCTTGGCGCATGCCCTTGCCGACCCGGTGGCCCCCGTTCCCTCTACGCGCAGCAATCATGCAGCTGCTTCCCTACCAGCAGTGATACGTGATGAACCTAGTGTGCACCCCTGCCTCTCCCCCTGCAGGTGGAGGTGTTCGTGCAGCAGTTTGGGGCCTACCGCCAGTTCGTGCAGGCGACTGGGGCCATGGCGTCCGTGTTCAGCGTCAGCAGCATCTTCCTGGTGAGGACTCGGCGCCGCAGGGCGGTCGGGGCTGATGAGGTCGGGGGCGGTCAATGCCTTTAAGTATCCAATGAGCTGTACCATGAGTGCCGTACTACGGGTTATGCTCAGGCATTGCTGCCGTTGCGAACCCGGCGGGAGGGCGGACTCCCTCTGGACTGGCGAGGGAGACACTAGCAAGCCTGGACACTAGCAAGCCCCGGAAAAACCCTTGGGCAAACGCCAAAGACCGGTACGCCCCTCTTACATCTATTTCATGCCATCGATCACAGGACGGAACCGTGGGTCTGCTGCTGGGCTACGGCGGTTTGGCGTGGCTGGCCAACCGCACCGGCTGCCACATCATGGGCGGCACCGTCATCTCCATCGCCATGAGCATCGGCGCCTACGTCCTCATGGCCAAGGACCCCAAGGCGGACGCCAAGCCGGAGCTGGCGCAGGCGGCAGCCAACGCCTCCACGCAGCTGCAGGAGCGGGAAGCGGCGGGGGCGGGGGCGCGGGCGGCGAAGAAGGGCAAGGGAACGCCTGAGGGCAAGAAGAAGAAGTGAAGTGCCGTGCCGAGGGTAGCTGCGGCGTTGCAGTAGGATACGGGGTCACCGGGTGATATGGGTGTATGACGGCCCATCCTTGTCTTCCTAGTGGGTTTTGGTGCCGAACGCCATTGGGTGCACCGGGTGTGGTGGTCGTGAACAAAGCGTTGGTGGAAGGAAAGGCATGAGGTACCGTAAATGACAGGAGGGATGATGTGTTTCCGGTATGTCGTTTGACAATTTTGGCTGACCTGGGGTACTGCTTCATAAATGTTGAAAGTGGAGTGCAAAAGAAACCGCGGCCAGCGGAGCGGGCTGGGGACCTGGGGTAAGCTGTAAAATGGGCAGGGCACAGCTGGGGGCAAGGGTGTGCATCACTACAGAATCGTACGGCATTGCAGGGAGCATTCGGCATTACCCTGAGACGCTATCTCACGTGTCATACGGAGGCTTACAACTGTAACCTGACAGGTGCTCAACTGTGGCAGTCTGGCAGAGCCCCCTCCCCTAAAACCAGAGCAGTTGGTAGCTGCGGCGCAGCTTGGCGGGTACTCGGCGCGCTGTGAAATAACGCCCATCCTGGCTCTGATATTTTGACCCACTCGTCGAGTGCTGCAACATTTGTCTTCATACGAGCAGATCGCGGGGAAAGCCAAGAAACTGTCAGGCCGCGACACCGGTCGAGGTTAGCAAGATCACTGACCCCGCACGCAGAAGGTTGCTTAGTTGCTTTTCTAAGGCACAATTAGTCGGATCTACCGGCGAGAACGCTCGTCCTTCTAGCCCTGCAAGCAGTCTCTGTAAGCGACCGGCATCCTCGCGTGGGGTAGTGTCGACGTGCTGCCGCACTTCGCTACCAGTCTTCTTGTGCCGGGAGGAGCTACCAAAGCAAAGCCGAACCGCGTGTGCCGCACACGGCGTGAGGTCGCACCTGTACTTCTACGCTCACCCAGCGCTCCCCTCTGCCCTCCCCAACACGTGGCCTCCCTCACCTGGGACAGGGGAGCTGGACGCCTTTTATTGCGAGGCAGATTGCACTTTACAACACCATCCAAGTAGAAGGTATTGGGGAAGGGACGTGCCGTCCAAGCGCCCCACAGCTGTTCGGCAACACGGGTCAAGGTAGGTGACAAGACTGCACCTAGCCGACCTTTTTGGCAAGGGCACCGTGCGCGCACGTGTCGGGTTACAAGAAATTGACTCCTTTTCGCAACTAGGCTACCACGGTATACAATATATTAACAGGCGGTTTCTGCGAAAGCTGCTTCACTCATATGCATCCACGGTTGAGTTCACTCACCACGCGCGCACAGGCCAAGGAGGAAGTGCTCGCTTTGACACCAGCACACCTGACCGGGCGGCATGCTGTCGTGGCGGAAGCGGGCCCGGGTGGTCAGCCCAGCCCAGCGCCTCTGCGGAGTGTGCTTTTCCCTCTTCATCCTCTTCCAAACACCGCTCTTCACCCTTCCCGTCGAGAGGAACGGCGCAGTAGTCGACGTGCCCATGTCAGCTGCCGAGGTCACGGCCATCGGTGCGATAAAACACAACCCGGAGCAGCTGACCAAGCTGGCGCAGTACATGCTGGTGCCGGGCATGTGGTGGAAGGCGGTGAGCCGGCAGGCGTTTGCCTGCCTCACTGGCAAGCCCAACTGTGAGCCGCGGGGGCTGCTGGACGGGGCGGCGCTACTGCGGGCGTCGGACTACACTGCCATGGTGGACCCGTTCTATGACACACTGAAGGTATACATACCATCGTACCGTATAAAGGTTGTGATTGGTTCCGGCACAGGTGCATGGCCATACCGGCTTGCGGTTCGCATGGGCATTGGGTAACCAAGGGTGCCTGTACTGCGGGGATAACGGCACGTGGCCTTCGCTGTCGTGCGTGCTTCTTTGCCACGGTTTGCCACGTGCTTGTGCCGTGTGGTGGCAGATGGCCGTGTGCATGCTCATGTATGCGTTGGGCCCGCATGAACAAGTGCCGTGCTCCATTCATACCCCGGGCAGGACGCTGCTGCCACCCTGGTGATCTCGAGCACCATGCTGGTGGCTTGCGCCGTCGCCACGCCGGTGGTGGGTTGCTGCGCCTGGGTGCCCGCCTGCTTTGACAGCTGCGACAATGTCGATGCCAACCATGAGAGCTCCCATTTCACCAACGCACAGCACAGGGAACCAAAATATCCTGCATTAACTTTGGCCAACAGTCCTGGCCCGAACCGCGACCTGCCGCACGAGTTTCACCCTGTGAAGTTGCAGGTATCCTTTCCTATGCCTTGCACCCCAGGTGCCGGACCTGAAGGTGACCCTGGTGGCGCTGGCGCTGTTCGTGTGGTCCATCTTCACCTCCGCGTGCGGCCCGCTGCCCACGACCGCCTTCATGGGCCTGCTGGCCGTCACGGCGGTGTTCGGGCCGCGGGAGCAGCCGCGACCGCCAACGCCAGCTGAGGTGGCACAGGCCAAGCAGCAGCTCAAGGCGTCGGAAAAGGCGTCTGGTAGCCCGGCCAAGAACAGCAAGAAGAGAAGATGATAGCAGCAAGCTCATGCTGATACGCTCACGCGTAGTCGTGCTAGGTGGCTAAAGGTTTACTGGTTCTGCTAGGTGCAGCGGTGCTCTGCAGTGCTATAGTGGTGGGACGGTAGCCAACGCGGGGCTTGCAGACACGACTTGGTTATTGCGTCCGAGTTACAGTGCCGCTGTCGTTGACACGGCCCCACGGTGCTCAATCATCACCGGGGCCAACGCTTGGCACTTCAAGTATGGTCCATTGACTCGATTCACGGTGGCCCGCAGTGTTCCCTCGTCCAAGCCAGTCCCGACAAGTTAGGCCAACACATGGCTTTCATGCAAGTATGCCCTCGACGCACGTAACAAAGCATATCCTAAACGTAACACTGCAAGGCATGAATGAATGGTGCATTATCTTCTTCCTTGAGCAGCCTCCCGTGTGCACTATCCTCATCACATGGGCCGGCCAGTCGGCGGCTGCGTGGAGGGCGACGCCCGCACGTGCACGCGCACCCCTGAGCCGTAGTCCTCAGCCCCGTAGCCCGTGCCTAGCCGGGAGCCCGGCATGTCCACACCGCCCGTCACGCTGGCGGGCGTGTACGGGGCGGCCAGCGAGCCGTACGGCACTCCGGGGCGGGACATAGTGGGGCTGGCGCCGGCGTCGTAACCTGCTGCAGAGATGCTGGGCCCCACGGTGGGGAAGGCCAGGCTGCTGTAGCCCCTGCAGGGACAGGATGCATTCCGGTATCGTATCAGGGTCCCATGCGACAAACCGGTAAGCGGCGGCACCTCCCACCGCCATGTCAAGGGCGAGTGCGTGTGGCCAGCAACAGTTGCAGACCAGGGAGAGAGTTGCAGAAGGAATGCTCACCTTGCATAGGACGAGGGGGCTGTGCGTTGGCCATCGCCTGCAAGGCCCAGCCCCGCACCGCCAAGCGCACCGGTGGTGCCTGCCGGCCGCGCCGTCACCGGAAGACCGCCCATGCCCGCGCTCAGCCCAGCTCCTGCCCCAGGGGTAGCACCACCCGCTGACCCCGCTCCCGCTCCCGCCCCCGCCAGCGCCACGATGCGGCCCCCGGTCCTGGGCGCCATGCTGCTCATGATGGCGTCAAGCCGGTGCGCCTCAATCTGCGCAGCCAGCCGATTCTTCTCCTCTGTCAGGCGGGCAATCTGCTCCTGCGCTGAGTCCAGCTGGCGGCGCAGGTTGCGTGCGTCCTCGGAGGCTGCATGGACACAGCGCAGTATTGACACGGGGTGCATCTTCAGTATAGTGCATAAGTACGGCAGTCATTGGCCTCAAGCTCCTTCGCACAGGCCGTTCCAGGGCGGCGCACATGCAACCAAAGGACCTCCGAGAATCACCGTAGCAGCTGCGGGAGAAGCGGCAGCGAAGGTACGGCCAGCCAGGTGCGCCTGTCCGGTCTCACCCTGGCTGTGCGCGTTGCGCAACGCGTTGACCTGCTCCTGCAGCGCGTCCCGCTCGCCCATGACCTTGTGCAGCTGCTTGGCCACGTGCTCGCTGTCCACCAGCCGGGCCTTGGCCTCGAGCACCTGCCGCTGCAGCTCATCAGCCTGCGAAAGGCACAAAGGCATGAGCAGCAGCAGGGAGTCAGTGCATGGACGCCTTCGTCAGGTGCGTCAACCAACTCTCGAAGGAATGCACGACAGGCCTAGCACGCCAGGTGGTTTTCAAGACATTCAGCTCCTAGTGCCTGGCCCTGTACCTTGAGCTGCGCTTCGTTGCGCTCCGCCCGCAGCGTGTCCAGGTCGGCCACCAGCTTGGCGCCCTGGTCCGCAGCCTCACGCAGCCGACCGTCCAGCCGCTCCACAGCCTCCTTGGCGTTGGCCTGCACGTTTGCACGCCCACACCGTTGTCAGCTACATGTGTGTCAAGGTACCGGCAGTTGACCACCAACGCGGGATAGCCATTTCCGAGACAGGTGCGAGCACTGCGTTCTCAAAGCGCCATGGGTATGCAGTACCGGCAGTAACCTACACAAGTACTACCGGTAGCCCGCGGCGTCACCATGGGCTGCTCGAGCGCGGCGTTACCCAGCCATTGCTTGCCCCGCTACTTGACACCCCAACCCCCTTGGGCCTACCTTTGCCAGCTTCTCGCCATCCTCCGCCGCCTGCACGCGCGCCAGCAGCTCCTGCGCCTTGAGCCGCGCCTCGCTATCCGTCAGCACCAGCTGCCCGTTGAGCGACGCCGCGCGCGTGTTGGACTCAGACAGCGCCTTGTCGGTGGCCGCCAGCCGCGCGGACAGCGTGTCAATCTGGCCCTGCGCGTCCTGCAGGACAGTATACGGTACGCACACCACAAACTTCAGGCACTCATGAAGAACAAGGCTGGGTAGTCAAAGGCGTCAACTCGGCATGGTGGAATTTCCGATGACCTGCGACGGTGCCGTACCTGCAGCTGAGACTCGAGCAGCTTGAGCCTTGCCACGGCCCCGCTGGCCTCCGTGGTGGCGACCTGGGCGTCCCCGCGCAGCCGCGACAGCTCGCCCGCCCGCGCCTCGCCCTCGACGTACAGCTCCCGCAGCTGCACCTCCTGCTGTGTGGCGGTGTCCTGCAGGAGAGGACGTGACACACAAGCAAGTGTAGCGCACACGCGTGATGACCAGGGGCCCTCAAAAGTACGTTTGCAGCGGTTGCTTGGACTTTTTAATGGGCGTGAGGGAGCGGAAGGGGCGGTGGAAGGAGGGGACCGTGTCCCATGGTGACGCACCTTCCAGGTGTCCCGCGATTTGGACAGCATGGCCACCTCGTCCTGCAGGGAGGCGATGGTGGCACGTGCCTCCGCCAGCGACGACTGCACCGCGCCCGCCTCCGCCTCGCTGCTGGCCAGCTGCTGCTGCAGGCTAGACCTGCGCGCACCAATTGACATACGTAGGGCAATTCATGTAACACACTTGCCTCACAAGCCGGCTTACACATCGACAGTACGGCAAGGCAAGGGTGCTCTCAGGGTGCTCTTTCCGTATTCGCACCTGGCCTGCTGCGCGTTGCTGAGCTGCTCCTCCAGCGTGGCCACGCGGCCCTGCAGCAGCTCCGTGGAGCGCTGCGCCTCCGCCAGCCGCACGCGGCACGACACCAGCTGCGACGACAGGTCCTCGCTCATGGCGCTGCCGGCACGCAGCGACGCCGCCTCCGCCTGGAGCTTGCCCAGCTGCGAGTATGAAACAACATTCGTAGTGTAAGTATTGGACAAGTATACGACACACAGGTCACAGCACGCCGTGAACCTGTGATGTTATCGGCGGCAGCTGCTAGTCCTACACCCAAGTTTGAATGGTTCTGGTTGTGGTGCGTTAGTGATAGGGCCTCCCGACACTGCAGACGTGTGCCCACCTGCACACGGACGGTGGTCACGGCCTTCAGCAGGCGGTCCTGCGCAGTGGGGTCGGCCCAGTCCATACCCGCCTCCGCCTCCAGAAGGGCCGACAGCCCGCTGGCGCCCACACCCAGCAGCCCAGAGGGGGACGCGTGGGGCGAGCCCGCAGCCGCCGACGCGGTCCCGCTGCTGCCGGCGGCCTTGGCGGCAGAGACCTCGGACCACAGAATACTCAGCAGCTGGTCGCGGCTTTGTGCCTGCATCACACAGCAGCCACAGCGTTCTTGGTTCCAGCACAACAAGGCTGCACCCAGGTTTGTCCGTCAATGCCAGGTGACACGTGCGCAACCCTTAAACGCAGCAGTGTTGCTGGTCTTTCACGCTTACGGCCAAACCTACATATGTCCGTCATTGTAAGTGCTAACGCCAAGCGCAACCCTTACACACACCTTGAGCCGCAGCACGTCCCGCTCCTGCCTGTCGTCCGCCTGCGCCCCCGCCAGCGCCGCCACCTGCCGCTGCAGCGCCTCCCGCTCCGCACTCAGCGCCGCCACCCTGGCCTCGCGCTCCGCCAGCACCTCCCGCAGCCTCGCCTCCGCATCCGACGCCGACTGCTGCAGCCTCGCATCCCGCTCCGCGACCACCTTGCTCAACCGCGCCTCACGCTCCGCAATGGCGGCATTGAGCCGCGCATCTGCATCAGCCGCGGCGGCAGCCAGCCTGGCGTCACGGTCCGCCTGCGCGGCGTGCACGCGTGCGTCCGCCTCCGCCACGGCGTTGCGCAGCCGGGCGTCGCGCTCCGACACCGCGGCCTGCATGCGGCTCTCCCACTCGCTCGCCAGGGCCTGCGTGCGGCGCTCGTGCTCGGCGGCGGCGGTGTGCATACGCTCCTCCCGCTCCGCAATCTCGGCCTGCAAGTCAGGCGGAAGGCATATCCGCATGTTGGGTATGGGACTGGTACGGTATAGCATGCGTGAGCATGGGCCACTAGGTAGGCGAAGCGCGGGTGCAGGTTGGAGATGAGAAAGGAGGGCGGGAGTTGCGATGGGATGGCGTTTGGGTGGGGCGGCTCACCTGCAGCGTGGCCTCGCGCTCCGCTCCCTGTGCCTGCAGGCGCCCCTCGCGGGCTGAGGCCTCAGCGGCGAAGGCCTTGTGCGCGGCAGTCAGCTCCTCCAGCTGCCGGTGCAGCCGCTGGCACTCCCGGTTGGCCTCCTGTGGGTTAAGTTCACGCAACACGGCAACGCTGTGAGTACCGCAGGCAGGTGAAGCCAGAACCGCTGCTGTACATTTGCATTACCGCGCAAGGTAAAGATGGAATGCACATGCGCTGTGCCCCGCCATCCCGGTTGCTCACCCCCAGCGCCTGGTCCAGCAGCGCGATGCTGCGGCGGTTCTCCTCCAGCTCCTGCAGCTGCGCCGCCTTGACCTGCTGGTGCGCCGCCAGACTGGTGGCCAGCTCGTTGGTGCGGTGCACCTGCGCCTCCAGGCTGGACGCGCGCTCGCGGGCCTGCTCCAGGGCCTGCAGGACCAACGAGGCGCCACGTCACAAGCGAGCGTGCACTCCCAGAGGAGTGGCCGCCCACAACGCCAAGAACACCAACGATGCCATACATGCCCTGTAAGCATTGCAGTGCCAGGGGTAAAGTCCACAGGGGCGCCCACGGTGTCAGGTGAAGTTCGCGGGGGTTGCCCCGGCCCTGCCCACCTGCCCCTGTCGCTCCGCCTCTATGACGGTGCGCTTGATGATGCCCACCAGCGCCTGCAGCACAGGCCGCCAGCGCCGCGAGGGGCCCAGAGAGCCCGCGTCGGGGACGCCGAACAGCGAGTCGGCGCGCTCGGCGCGCAGCTGCCGCCACAGGCCCGTGACCTGCACCTCCAGGTCGCGGTCCAGCTCTGGAAAGGGGGGAGCGCGGGACAGGAGAAGAGGTACCATCATATGGGAATGCTCCAAGCCGGACTGTATGACAACCGCATCAACATGTGAGGGTCGCCTCGATACCGTGCCATCACTTTATTGCTGCATGTGTTGTGCGCGTGCACGGACCACGGAATATTGTCCTGGGTACAGGTCGTTGCAGGCTTCCGCCTGCTCACCTCGCAACAGTGCTTCCATCTCCTGCACTTGCGTGTTGGCGGCGCTCTCCCGTCGCGCAGCGTCCTCAGCCGACAGCTGTGCAGCACGTAGCTCCTGCTTCGCACTGTCAACCTGCATGCGTGACCAGGAAACACGCACTGTCTCCAATCTACATAATGCGTACGGATGTATTCGTTGGCACGCAATCTGGTCCAGTATTTGTACCGGGCAGGTCCTTCATTGCCCGCCACCCTGGACTGGCTAAGACCCTGCTCCCTGTTTTCCACACCTTTGAGCGGGCGCCCGTCAGCTCCAGCTTGAGCTGCTCTGCTGCAGTGATGGCGGAGCGGAGGTCGCTCTCCGCCTTGGTGGCTGCAGCGCGGGCCTCCACCTCCTGCTTGGCGCGGGCTGTGAGGGCGGCGTCCAGCTCGAGGGCCAGCTGCTCGGCACGCTCGTCGGAGCGCCACTTGGCTTCCTGATAGGTGGACAAAAAGCAAAGGATTTTCCCTAAAACAAATTCGGATGCTACGCCCTCCATGGCTTTGAATCTGGCTTAGCTACCACTGCCCGTGTCCTTCCTTAATGTTTTGTCATCTGCTGGGCAGGACAAAGCTGTACGCTATACGACGTGGCCGTGCGTGTGGTAGTTGGGTTGTGGGACATTTCATTGCTGAAGAGCAGTCTTGTACGTTACATGCACCGTCGCTTGCATCACATTTTGCAGCGCTACCCCACCGTCCGCACTGCACCTGTTTTGTAGTTACTGCGCCCACGTCACCTCCATAGCACATGGCTGACTGTCAAGCGCCCTTAAAGTGCACAACTTGCACCACCGCCACATCAGTACCGGTACGGCGACGAGCCATACCAAACCAATTATACCGCTGCTCATTGGCAGCCCTCTGCGGGCCACCCACCTGCAGCTTATTGCGCTCAGCCCGCACCGCCTCCAGTGCTGCACTCAGCTCCCGTGCCTGAGCAGAGTACTGCGCCGCCTGCTGCAGCGCGCTGCCCTCCGCCCCACGGCTGTTCTCCACCTGCATCCGCAGCTGTGTAAGCGCCGCCTCCGCCGCCTTGCGCGCCACCTGCTCCGCCTCCACCTGGCCAGCGGCCTCGAGCGCCTGGCCTCGCAACCGAGCCATTTCCTCGCTCAGGCTACGCACCTGCAAGGCAACACACCCATTGTACATCAGTGCCATTGTCTAGTATGGCATGGCAGGGTTGAAGGGAGCAGAGGTACGCAAAGGGATCGGCAGGTACACATTGGGTCATGCCAGGAGAAGGCTAGGGCGCACCTGTGCCTGCAGCTTGTCCGATAGCTCGTGGTTCTGACGCTGCAGCGTGTCCCGCTCCTGCCGCAGCATGTCACGCTCCTGCCGCAGCGTGTCGGAGCCCTGCCGCAGGGACTCGACCACCTGCCGTGCCTCAGCCAGCTGCGCCGACAGGGAGCTGCTGTTGGCGCGCGCGGAGTCGAGGCTGTCCTGCAGCGCCTTGGCCTGCGCCTCCAGGACGCTGGACTCAGCCTGTACGGGAGGAATGAACGGGTACCATTGTTCGGTGTCAGATGTGGCGTTGTATTACGTAAGAACGCCAGCAAAGACAGAAAACGCAGGCCCCGAGGCCTGCCGATGTCGCTTTCTAATGCTGAGTCTGCACACACCTGTGCCTCCAGCACGCTGGTCTGCTGCCCCTGCAGCTGCTGCACCCGCCGTGTCAGCAGCTGCTTGGCGCCCTCCGACGTCTCCAGCTGCTTCCTCAGGGCGTCCAGCTGGTTGCGCAGCTCGGCCACCTCCATCCTGTGCTGCCGCGTGAGGACCTCCGTGGAGGACGCGGCGGCGCGGTCGGCGTCCTCCAGGCGGGACACCTCCGCCTGCAACCAGCCCAACAGGGATACGTCATGTTTCCAATCTCCTACAGGTACACGCAGGCTCGAACAGGCCTCTCGTCACAATACATGTACTGGAACGTAATGGGGCTAGGGTCTCTTGCCGAGGGGCGGCAGTGTGTCAGTAGCAAGGCAGGGGACGCTTACCCGGAGGACCTGCGTCTCGCGCCGCTCTGCGCCCAGCTCGGCCCGCAGCTGCTCCACCTGGCGGCTCAGCGTGTCCAGCATATCCTGCAGGGCGCTATTGCCCGCCACCACTGCACTGTTCCCGCCCACGCTGGCAAGGGGCGCACCGCGCTGCCCGGTGTTCATGGTCGCCTCCAGCCGATCCCCAAAGCTGCCCCCGCCCCTGTCCATGCCCAACCCATCGCCCGCGTCAGCGCTGCCCCTGCTACCCCCGTAGCCCAGCGCGCTGCTGCTGCTGCGAAAAGCCTGCACTTGTGCCGCTGGCGGCTGCTGCTGCGCACCGCCTCCCCCTCCACCCAGCTGCAGGGACTCCAGGAGGTCCGACAGCGGCGCAGGGCCGCGGG
>VFQN01006998.1_pt1 | contig 12428 bp, 9 predicted proteins | sample 3512371 | NCBI WGS metagenome assembly VFQN01 (sample SAMN10412370, study PRJNA504923) | tailings metagenome | isolation source: Replicate 2 from Balatoc abandoned mine | place: Philippines: Itogon, Benguet | collected 2017-08-28
CGCGCCGTCGAAAGACAAGGCAGGCCCCGGATCAAGTCCGGGGTGACGATGGAGTAGATGTCCGCAAACGCTCGAAAGCAGCCGTTATAGCTCGCCGCCCAGCGCTCCGTACTTGGCCTCGAACCCGGCCTTGTCGCCGCGGGCGAGATAGCCGGCCTGATCGACGATCGCGTCGCGGGCGATGCGGCCCTGGAAAGCGCCGAGCTGCGGGTCGATGACCGCGACATCGGCGTCGGTCCAGTCGGCGATCTGCTGGAAGCTGGTGACGCCGAGGCCGTTCAGCAGCACGACCATCTTGGGGCCAACACCCTTCAGCAGTTGCAGATTGTCGCTCGTGGCGGCGGGAGCGGGCGCCGGTGCCGATGCGGGAGCGGGTTCCGGCGCAGGCTCCGGCTCGGGCTCGGGTGTCGCAACGACTTCGGGAACCGGTTCGGGCGCCGGCGGCGGAACCGTGGGTTCCTCGGGCACGACCGCTGCGGGCTCGGGCTCCGGTTCCGGCTCGGGGGCCGGTTCGGGCTCGGGCTGCTGCTCGGGCTCGGGCGGAGTCGGAGCGGGCGTTTCGGCAACCGGTTCGGCGGGAACGGTCGGCTCTTCCGGAATCTCGGCGACCGGCTCGGGTGCAGGTTCGGGATCGGGAGCCGGCGCAGGCGCCGGTTCAGGTTCGGGGACTGGGGGCGCCTCTGCGACGGGTTCCGGTTCCGGCGCTGGAGGCGGAGGGGCCGCGACGGGCGCGGGGGCCGGCTCCTTCGGTTTGAAACGCGCGGGTTCGGCGGCGATGATCTCGGGCTTCACGGCCTCAAGCGGCTTTTTCGGCTCGGCGGGCGGGGCGACCGGGGCTTCGATCTCGTCGGGCGCCTTGCGGGCGAAGAGCCACCATAGCAGCACGACCGCGACGACAAGGCCGACGACCGCGATGATCCAATTTTCCTGAAGCCAAGCCATGATGATCTCCCTGTCCTGCGGTCAGCCTATGCGCGCGCGTTCGCGCCGTCCAGCGCCGCCTATTTCGCTTCGCGCGCGACCTCGCGCCAACCGATGTCGCGGCGGCAGAACCCGGTCGGGAAGTCGAGCTTGTCGACCGAGGCATAGGCGCGCGCCTGTGCTTCGGTGACGCTCTTGCCCGTCGCGGTGACGTTGAGCACGCGTCCGCCAGCGGCGACGAGCGTGCGGTCCTCGCGCGCGGTGCCGGCGTGGAAGACGCGCACGCCGCCCGCTTCGGCATCGGCGATCCGGCGGATCGCGCCGCCCTTTTCGGGGGTGCCGGGATAGCCGTTCGCGGCCATCACGACGGTGAGGGCGTAGTCGTGCGAGAAATTGGGGGCGTCGGCGGTGGCGATCGCGCCGGTCGCGGCGGCGTGAAGCAGCGCGGCGAAGTCGCCCTTGAAGCGCATCATCAGCACCTGGCATTCGGGGTCGCCGAAGCGGCAATTATATTCGATCAGCTTCGGGCCTTCGTCGGTCAGCATCAGCCCAGCGAATAGCACGCCGACGTAAGGCGTGCCCTCGGCGGCAAGCGTCGCCACCGTCGGCCGGATGATGCGGTCCATCACCGCGGCCTCGAGTTCGTCGGTGAGGACGGGGGCGGGGCTGTAGGCGCCCATGCCGCCGGTGTTCGGGCCGACATCGCCGTCGCCGACGCGCTTGTGATCCTGCGCGCTGCCGAAGGCGATCACGTCGGTTCCGTCGGAAAGCGCGAAGAAGCTCGCCTCCTCGCCGGTCATAAATTCCTCGATCACGACCTCGGCGCCGGCGCTGCCGAAGGCGCCATCAAACATATCCTCGATCGCGGCCTCGGCATCGGCGCGCGTCTCGGCGATGATCACGCCCTTGCCCGCGGCGAGGCCGTCGGCCTTGATCACGACGGGGATAGCAAAGCCCTCGAGGACGGCGAGCGCTTCCTCGGCCGATGTACAGCGGACATAGCCCGCGGTCGGGATAGCGGCGCGCGCGCAGAGATCCTTGGTGAAACCCTTCGATCCTTCGAGCCGCGCGGCGGCGGCGCTGGGGCCGAAGGCGGGAATCCCGATCTCGGCGAGACGGTCGGCGAGGCCCGCGACGAGCGGGGCTTCGGGGCCGACGACGACGAAGTCGATCGCATGCGCCTTCACGAAGGCGATCAGCCCGTCGATATCGTCGGCGGCGATCGGCACGCATTCGGCATATATCTCGATCCCGGGGTTTCCGGGCGCGGCATAGAGCTTGGCGCAACTCGGCGATTGTGCCAGTTGCCAGCTCAGCGCATGTTCGCGGCCCCCCGACCCGATGAGCAGGATATTCATGTCAGTCCCTTTTCCCGATCCGGCGTCCGACGATGGCACCGAAGCGCGGCTGTTAGCCGAGGCGGCGCCCGGCGACAATGCGCCCGCGCTGTCGGTCAGCCAATTGTCGGCGGCGATCAAGCGGACGGTCGAGGACGGCTTTGCACGCGTGCGCGTGCGCGGCGAGCTTTCGGGCGCGAAACGCGCCGCTTCGGGGCATTTTTATGCCGCGCTGAAGGACGATAATGCGCTCATCGACATGGTGATGTGGAAAGGGCAGGCGGCGCGCCTCGCCTTCCGGCCCGAAGACGGGATCGAGGTGATCGCGACGGGCAAGCTCACCACCTACCCGGGGCGCTCCAAATATCAGCTCGTCGTCGACACGCTCGAGGTCGCGGGCGAGGGCGCGCTGATGCTGCTCTTCGAGAAGCTGAAAGCGCGGCTCGGCGGCGAAGGGCTTTTCGACCGCGAGCGCAAGCAGGCGCTACCCTATCTGCCGCAGGTGATCGGGGTCGTAACCTCGCCGACCGGGGCGGTGATCCGCGACATATTGCATCGCCTCGCCGACCGCTGCCCGACGCGCGTGATCGTGTGGCCGGTGCTGGTGCAGGGCGAGGGCGCGGCGGCGCAGGTCGCGAATGCCGTGCGCGGGTTCGATGCGCTTGCGCCCGGCGGGCCGGTGCCGCGGCCCGATCTGGTGATCGTGGCACGCGGCGGCGGGTCGATCGAGGATCTGTGGGCGTTCAACGAGGAAGTGGTCGTGCGTGCGATCGCCGATTGCCGCATCCCGACGATCAGCGCCGTGGGGCACGAGACCGACGTGACGCTCGCCGACTATGTCGCCGACGTGCGCGCGCCGACGCCGACCGCGGCGGCCGAGATGGCGGTGCCGGTGCGTGCGGAATTGCAGGCGCAGCTCGCGACCTGGCAGGGGCGGATGATCGGCGCGGCGAACCGGCAGCAGGCGCTGGCGGGCGAGCGACTGGCGGCGCTGGCGCGGCATTTGCCGAAGCGCGAGGCGCTCTACGCGCCGCAGCGCCAGCGGCTCGACGACAATGGCGAGCGGCTCGACCGCGCGCAGCGGCAGCGGCTGAGCGTGGTGGCCGAGCGGCTCGCGACGCGCTCGGGCGCGCTGCGGCCTGCGCTGCTCGAACGGCGCTGGGATCGCGACCGCGCGAAGCTCGAGGGACTGGGGCGGCTGCTCGGGTCGCTCGATCCGCGCGCGCTGTTGTCGCGCGGCTATGCGATGGTGCGCGACGGCGAGGGCGCGATCGTGACGACCGCGGCGAAGGCGGAGGCCGCAGGGCATCTGCGGCTGCAGTTCGCCGATGGCGAGGTGGCGGCGACGGTGGCGGGCGGCGATCGGCCCGAGCCTGCGCCGAAGCCCGTTCGCAAGCAACCTCCCGCTACACCCGGCGCGACGGGCCGGGGGCAGGGCGAGCTTTTCTGACCGCTCCGGGGGTGGCCGCGTGCGGCCAAGCTGCTATAGTCGGCACAACGCCTAACGCTTCAACGGATAGAGAGTCATGCTGATCGCCAGCCGCAACCGCCTTGCCCGCCTGCACTATGGACCCAACGGGTTCCGCGTTCTCGCGCCCGGCGACCATGTGCTCTGTGCGGTCAGCGGCGTGCCGATCGGGCTCGACGAGCTGCGTTATTGGTCGGTCGCGCGGCAGGAGCCCTATGCGACCGCCGCTCTCTCGGTACAGGCTGCGCTCGACGCCAAGGCATGAGGCGCGCGTACCGGCCGCGTCTCGTCGCGGCGCTGCCCCTGATGATGATTGCGGCGAGTTGCGTGCCCCCGACTACGCCGGTCGAGGCGCGGCCCGCGCCGCCCCCCGCGGCAAGCGTGCCGCCACCGCCGCCTGCGCCCCTGCCGCCGCTGCGCACCGATTTCGGCCTGCGCGGCGTGCCCGAGCAGGGCGCGACGATGATCGGTCAGGCGCCCGCGGGGACGCGCACCCTGACGCTCGACGGCCAACCCCTCGCGGTTGCCCCCGACGGCGGCTTCCTGATCGCCTTCGACCGCGATGCCGGACCGACGGCGACGCTCGCGGTGACGCTCGCCGACGGCCGGAGCGCCGAGCGGACGCTGAGCGTCGCGCCGGGGAGCTGGCGGATCGAGCGCATCAACGCGCCCTATCGGGGCAGCGCGTCGAGCGATGCCGATTTCGAGCGCCGCCGCCCGGCCGAGCTGGCGCAGATCGCCGCCGCGCGCGACACGAAGGTCGAATCGGACGGCTGGCGGCAAAAGTTCCGCTGGCCGGTGACCGGGCGCCTGTCGGGCTTCTTCGGATCGCAGCGCGTTTATCAGGGCAAGCCCGGTACCTATCATGGCGGAACGGATATTGCGGTCCCCGCAGGCACGCCCTTCGTCGCGCCCGCCGACGGCGTGGTGACGCTCGCGGCGGCGGCGCCCTTCACGCTCGAGGGCAATCTGCTGATCGTCGATCATGGGATGGGATTGTCGAGCGCCTTCCTCCATTGCCAGCGGCTCGACGTGAAGGTCGGCGACCGCGTTTCGCAGGGTCAGCAACTCGGGACCGTGGGCCGCACCGGTCGCGCGACGGGGCCGCATATGCATTGGGGCCTCAAGTGGCGCGACGCGCGGCTTGATCCCGGAAAGCTCGCGGGGCCGATCGGAAACTGAGCGCCACGAGAGGCGCAGGATTTCGTTTCCTCTGAAACAAAATGTCGCGAATTGTGCGGTGCAACCGCCTTGTATGTCGCTGTATCTCGCAGTTGTTGCAAATACGTCACAATGGCCTCCGAAACCGCGGCGAGCGCCGCAAATTCCCTTTACTCAACATGAATGAGCGATCATCCCGCATGCTATCGGGGCATCTGTGCGTCGGCTTTGCGCCGGCGCCATGGGGGCTCGGGTAACATCACCATCAGTAGCAAGGGACTGCACTGTGAAGACAACCCAATATTCCAAGCTGAAGCTCGGCGCCGCGCCGCTCGTCATGGGCATCGCGCTGGCTTCGGCTCCTGCCTATGCGCAGGACACCGCCGAGGACGCGGCGACGGCGACCACCGGCGAAATCGTCGTGACCGGTACGCTGATCCGTAACCCGAACCTCGAAAGCTCGTCGCCCGTCGCGGTGATCGGTGCCGACGAAGTCGCGCTGCGCCAGACCAACACCGCCGAGCAGATCCTGCGCGAACTGCCGGGCGTCACCCCGAACCTTGGCGGCAACGTCAACAACGGCACCGTCGGTTCGGCCCGCGTCGACCTTCGCGGCCTTGGCGCGAACCGCAACATCGTGCTCCTCGACTCGGTCCGTCTGACCCCGTCGAGCTTCTCGGGCATCGTCGATCTTAACAACATCCCCGTCTCGCTGATCGAACGCATCGACGTTCTGACCGGCGGTGCGTCGACCTCGTACGGCGCCGACGCCGTGTCGGGTGTCGTCAACTTCGTCACCAAGCAGGACTTCGCCGGCCTCGACGCCGTCATCGGCCAGCAGATCAGCGAACGCGGCGACACCAACGTGTTCCGCGCCGACCTCGTCCTCGGTGCCAACTTCGACGATGGCCGCGGTAACGCCGTCCTCGCCGTCAGCTACCAGGAAGCCGATCCGCTCTATTTCGGTCAGCGTCCGTTCGGCGAATTCACCATTTCGTCGGCCACCGGCGTCTCGTCGGGTGACTCGTTCACCTCGACCCCGACCGGCATTTCGACCGCGACCGACGACTTCCAGATTGCGCCCGACGGCAGCAGCCTGGTGCCGTTCTACAACGCGTTCAACTTCAACCCGTTCAACGTCTACACGACGCCGTTCGAACGCTTCAGCTTCTACGGCAAGGCGCGTTACGAAGTCTCGGACAACCTCGAAGTCTATGCCCGCGGCCTCTTCTCGAAGAACCGCGTCAGCTCGATCATCGCGGCATCGGGTATCTTCGGCACCGCCGGTCTGACCGTCCCCGGCCAGAACCCCTATCTGAACGCGACGATCCGCAACCAGCTCTGTACCTTCGCCGGTATCGCGCTGGGTCCGACGTGCGACAACAATCCCGCCATTCCGCTGCAGACGGTCTATCGCCGCTCGGTCGAACTCGGGCCGCGCATCAGCGAATATGTCACGACCTATTTCGACTACACCGCGGGTCTGCGCTACGGCATCAGCGACAGCATCAAGTTCGACCTCTATGGTTCGTACGGTGAAAGCGAAAACGCCGAAACCCGTACCGGCTATGTGGCCAACTCGCGCGTCCAGCAGGCGCTGAACGCGACGAACACCACGACCTGCCAGAACACGACCAACGGATGCGTTCCGCTGAACCTGTTCGGCCCGTCGGGCAGCATCACGCCGGAAATGGGCGCCTTCATCGGCGGCATTTCGTCGACGATCGTCAACCGCACCTCGCTCGCGCAGGTTCATGGCGTCGTTTCGGGTGACTTCGGCACGTCGCTGCCGTGGGCTTCGGAACCGATCGCGTTCGCGGTCGGCGGCGAATACCGCGACTACACCGCGCAGCGCGCGCCCGACAGCCTCGCCTCGATCCCGGGCGAACTCGGCGGCGCCGGCGGCGCGATCCTGCCGCTCAACGGTGGCTTCGACGTCAAGGAAGCGTTCGGCGAATTGATCGTCCCGCTCGTTTCGGACAAGCCCTTCTTCCAGGAGCTGACCTTCGAAGCGGGTGCCCGCTATTCGAAGTACAGCGTCGATGCGCCGGGCAATCCGAAGTTCAACGCGACGACCTACAAGTTCGGTCTGAACTGGTCGCCGTCGGACGCGATCAAGTTCCGCGGCAACTTCCAGCGCGCGGTTCGCGCCCCCAACATCGGCGAACTGTTCGCGCCGGTCGCGACGGGCCTGACCAACCTGCTGGTCGATCCCTGCGCGGGCGCCGCTCCGACCACCAACGCCAACCTTGCTGCGATCTGTATCGCCCAAGGCGCGCCGGTGGCTTCGATCGGTGCGATCCAGAACCCGAGCGCTGGCCAGGCCAACGCGACGGGCGGCGGCAACCCGAACCTGCGTCCGGAACGTTCGGACTCGTACACGGTCGGTGTCATCCTCCGTCCGAGCGATCTGATCCGCAACCTTACGGTCACCCTCGACTATTACAACATCAAGGTGGCCAACGCGATCACGGCGGCTACCCCGGGTGACGTCATCGCGGCCTGCTTCGGCAACATCACCGCAGCCTCGGCGACGAGCGCGGCTTGTACCGGTATCCGTCGTAACGCGATCAACGGCCGCCTCAGCGGTACGTCGACCGTTGCGAACCCGATCCCGGGTCTGCCGACGCCGCTCACCAACAACGGCCTGCTCAAGACCGACGGCCTCGACCTCACGGTCAACTGGCGCGGTGATCTGGGCTTCGCGGAACTGCAGCTGAACTTCTCGGGCAACTACACGTTCAACTCGAGCTTCAAGGCGTCGCCGACGGCCGTGGAGCGCGAGTGCACGGGCTACTACAGCACCAACTGCGGTATCTCGAACGGTCTGACCGTTGGTTCGCTCCAGCCGGAGTTCTCGTGGACCCAGCGCACCACGCTGGCCTTCGACAAGGTCGACGTGTCGCTGCTGTGGCGCCACCTCGACGGCATGCAGTATGAACCCGGCCTGCCGCCGCTGTTCTCGGGCACCATCACGGGCCGCGGTGAACTGGTCGGCCGTCAGGTCAACTTCAACCGCATCAAGCCCTACGATTACTTCGACCTGACGGCGCGCTTCGCCTTCTCGGACAATGTTGACCTGACCCTGTCGGCGTTCAACCTGTTCGACAAGCAGCCCCCGATCGTCGGTTCGAGCGCTGGTTCGACCACGTTCAACGGCGGCAACACCTATCCGTCGACCTACGACACGATCGGTCGCCGTTACGCTGCGTCGGTGCACTTCAAGTTCTGATCCGCACCGATCAGTTTGGATAAAGAGTGGGGCGGTCTTCGGACCGCCCCATTTTTTTGGCTTTCGACTGGAAGCGGACATCTCCTTCGTCGTCACCCCGGACTTGATCCGGGGTCCCGCTTGACGTCGAAGCCAGTCTATCCATCAAAAAGCGGGATCCCGGATCAAGTCCGGGATGACGAGGGGAAAGGACAGCAAAGGCAGCTTCCCACCCCAAACCGGTCGAAGATGATCCGAGGGCTCTTTAACCCAGAAGGGGCGCAGGGAGCGTCATGTCGACGCCGGCCGACGCGGCGACGGCTTCGGCCCAAGTCGTGACCTTTTCGATCTCGTCGGCGTGCAGGGCTTCGGCCGCCGACTGGTCGGCGGCGCGGCGGCCGCTTGCGAAATCTGCGCCGCTCTTCGAATCGCGCGCGAAGACGTCCGAAACGATGGCCGCGATGCGATCGTCGGACAGCTCGATGCCGTATAGTTCGGCCAAGGCCTTCATCGCCGCATCGGGCTCAGCGATGAGCGTTTCGCTGTTCAGCGTCCGGACGCGCTCGGGCCATTTTTGCGCCATGCTCGCGAACAACCTGTGCTGCGCCAGCCATCCGACCGCCGCCGCCTGAAGGTCGGTCTGGAGCAGATAGTCGCGCGGCTCGAAACCGAGGTCGACCATTCCCTCGGCGAGCTGGCGCGACAGCAGCTCGCGCACCCACAGCCGTCCCCACATGCCCTTGCGTGCGATCGACCCCAGAAACAGGCGAAGCGGCGCATAGAGCAGCACCGCCTTCGCATCGGGACGGATCGACAGGAGAGCGGTGGCGAGCCCGTTGACGATGTTCGACGGCTTGATGATCGTCGTCTCGCCGGACTCGAACGGCCGCGCGAGCAGCTGCAAGGCGCCGCTCGTCACCATGCCGATCTGCGCCGGATCGCCGCCGCGATGCCGCCAGCCGACCATGTCGTTCAGTATCTGCGGCTCGCTCAGCGAATGCGATACGCCCCGAATGTCGAACGCCTGTGCGAGCAAGGTCGAGCAGCAATAGGCCGAATGAAAGATGAAGTGCGTCGGCTTCCCGTCGGGCACCCCGGCCAGCGCTTCGGCCCGCCGGACGATCGTCGGGGCATCGTCGAGCTTCAGATACTCGTCGGTCAGGAAGGGAATCGAACGCCGCAAATCGCGCGGCGCTTTCACGAAATGAACGGCGTCATGGCCTTCGTCGTAGCGGTGGGCGAGCCAGTCCGGCGTCATCGCGTCTCTCGTTCTTTCCCGTGGCCCGATTGCATGGCTCCGTCTGCAACCTTATCGCGCGCGCTTCAACCTTCGGCTGCATCTTGCGCCGCGCGGGCATGTGGATTAGCCGGTCCTATGTCCACCGCTTTCCGATCGATCGAAGATGCCCTGACCGCCGCCGCGCAGGCGCGGCAGCGCGGCGACGCTGCGGGTGAACGCGTGATATTGGACGAGGCGCTGAGTCAGAGCAGTGCCGATCCTCGGCTGCACAACGCCCGCGGCATGCGCGCGCTGGCCGATCAGGATTTCGCGCAGGCGCGGACGAGCTTCGCGGCGGCGAGCGCGGCCGATCCCAAGGAAGCCGCGCTGTGGATGAACCTTGCAACCGCGTGCCGCGCGACCGGCGACGACGCGGGCGAGCGTGCTGCGCTGAACCAGGCGCTCGATCTCGACCGCCGCCATTTCGTCGCGCTGTTCCGCATGGCCGAGCTGCACGAGCGACGCGGCGAAGAGATCGACGCGGCGCAGCGCTGGAGCAATGTCGTCCAGCTTGCGAGCGCGATGAGCGAACGCCCGCCCGCGGTCGACGAGCTGCTGGCGCGCGGCCGCGCCTTCCTTGAGCGGCACAATGGCGGGATCGCCGACGCGGTCGAGCGAGAGCTGGGCGCGAGCCTTGCGGCAATGGGCCCCGAAGCGCGGCGTTTTCAGGCGTGCGTCGATCACAGCCTCGGCCGCCGGCGCATCTATCAGAATGACTGCGCCGGGCTCTATTACCCCTTCCTGCCCGCCTACGAATTTTTCGACCGTTCGCATTTCCCTTGGTTCGCCGAAATCGAGGCGCGCACCGAGGCGATCCGCGACGAGGCGCTCGCGCTGCTTGCGGGCGGCAACGAGGCGATCCGGCCTTATGTGCGACAGGACGCCGGCACGCCGCAGAACAAGTGGAGCGCGCTCGACCATTCGCTCGACTGGAGCGCCTGCTTCCTGTGGGAATATGGCGAGAAGAACGAGAGCATCTGTGCGCTCTGCCCCGAAACCGCGGCGGCGCTCGACGCAATCCCGCAGAACCGGATCCCGGGCAAGGCGCCATCGGCCTTCTTCTCGATCCTGAAGCCCGGCGCGCATATCCCGCCGCACACCGGGGTCACCAACACACGCGCGATCGTCCATCTGCCGCTCGTCGTCCCGCCCGATTGCAGCTTCCGCGTCGGCGGCGAAACCCGTGAATGGAAGGTCGGCGAGGCCTTCGCCTTCGACGATACGATCGAGCATGAGGCGTGGAACCGCAGCGCCGAGCGGCGCATCGTGCTGATTCTCGACGTGTGGAACCCGCATCTGTCTGCTGCCGAGCAGGATATGCTCGCGCGGTTCTTCGACATCACCTCGCGCGCCAATTAACCCCGCGCGATTGCCTCGATCGCGGCGCGGACGGGCGCGAGTTCGGCGGCGTAATTCTTCCACCGGCCCGACGACTGGCTATGGACCGCCGAGCGGGCTTTCCAGTTGCTGGGGGTGCGGATGACGGGCGCTACGCCTTGCTGCGCGGCATCAGGATCGAGCGGCGGCAGACCGAGGCTCTGGAAGGCTTCGGCGATGATGTCGTCGGGCGCGCGGACCATGCGGTCGTAGTCGACCGTGACGATGTCGTCGCCGAAAAGGCGCTGCCAATGCGCCATCAGCCGACGATATTGCGCGACATAATGGACGATATCCTCGAGCCGGTCGCTGTAGTTGATCGTCTCGGCGAAGTTCAGGAAATAGATCGACAGGATATTGTCGAGCGTCTCGCGCACCGTGTGGACGATGCGCGCCGCGGGGAAAAGCGTCTTGATGAGGCCGAGGTGGAGGAAATTGTCGGGCCGCTTGTCGGTAACGAGCGCGGCGCCCGGGAAGTTCGCAGTCACGGTGCCGACATAGGCGTCGCGGAGGTCGCGGAGATCGGCTTCGGAGAGTTTGCCGAGCGTCGCCGGGTAAGGCATCAGGCGTTCGTGGACGAGCGCGGGGATGAGTTCGAGTTCGCCGCCGACCTGTACGCCCGGATGGCGGCCGAGCAATTGTTCGATCACCGTCGAGCCCGAACGGAACATGCCGCAAATGAAGATTATCTGCGGGCCGTCGCCGCTCGCCACGCCCTGCGGCCGCTCGGGATAGAGCGCGATCAGATCGTCGACGAGCCGCTCCTGCGCCTGCGGGTTGTAGCGCCGCGCGGGGGGGCGGATCGCCTCGTTGACGCGGTTCGCCTGCATGATCGCCCCGAACGCCTCGGGATAGCGGCCCGTCGCGTCGAGCGCATTGCCTAGCGCGAACAGGATTTCGGCGGCATCGTCATGGCTGTCGGCGCCGACCTGCAGCCGCTCTTCGAGGTCGCGGATCGCGGGCGCCGTCTCGCCCTTATGAACGCGGATCGCGGCGAGGCGGGCCCGCGCGCGGCCGTTGCCGGGGGCGATGCGCAGCGCCGCCTTGTAAGCGTCGGCGGCGGTATCGGCGTTGCCGACATCCTCCATCAGTCCGCCGAGGTTGAGCCAGGCGGGGAGGAATTTCGCATTCTGTGCGATCGCGGCGCGCAGCTCGGCCTCGGCCTCGGCGGTGCGCTCGAGATATTCGGAGAGGATCGCGGCGCGGTTGACATGCACCGCCTCGGGACCGCGGACGCCGCGGCGCAGCGCTTCGGCATAGGCCTCGAGCGCCTCGGGATAGCGGCGCGCCTGCCGCAGCGCATAGCCGAGGTTGAACCAGCTGTCGGCGTGGTCGGGGCGGAGCGCGGTCACCTGACGGAGCAGCGCGGCGGCGTCGGTGAAACGCCCCTGTCCGATGCTCCGCCCCGCCGCAGCGTCGAGCTGCGCCCACTCCTGATCCACGCCGTCTGCTCCTAAGCGGGGGTGAGCTTGAGCGCCCCGTCGCCTTCGTCGACCTTGATCGTCGACCCGTCTTTCACTTCGCCTTTCAGGATCAGATCGGCAAGCGGGTCCTGCAGATATTTCTGCACCGCGCGTTTCAGCGGCCGCGCGCCGTAAACGGGGTCGTAGCCGACGCGCCCGAGCCACGCGCGCGCGGCATCGGTCAGGTCGAGCGTCACCTTGCGGTCGGTGA
>VFQN01006999.1_pt1 | contig 12426 bp, 11 predicted proteins | sample 3512371 | NCBI WGS metagenome assembly VFQN01 (sample SAMN10412370, study PRJNA504923) | tailings metagenome | isolation source: Replicate 2 from Balatoc abandoned mine | place: Philippines: Itogon, Benguet | collected 2017-08-28
GTCCTTGAAGCTGCCGTCGAGCCGTTTGACATCGGTGTAGACGAGCCAGAACAGGCCGTCGGCGAAAGAGAGACACGGCGCCCAGATGCCACCGGAATCGGGATTGCCGCGCATGTCGAGCTGGGTGGCACGGTCGAGCGGACGCTTGACCAGCCGCCAGTTCACGAGGTCCGTTGAGTGGTGCAGCTGGACGCCCGGATACCATTCGAAAGTCGACGTCGCTATGTAGTAATCCGATCCCACCCGGCAGATCGACGGGTCGGGATTGAAGCCGGGCAGGATCGGATTACGGATCATCGGATTCCCATTTCCGGGGGCCTATTTCTTGCGGGCCGGACCCTTGCGTTCTGCGGAAGCCGCCCAGAGGTTGACATCGGCCTCGCGCGCGTAGCCGTCGATCTCGGCGAGTTCGGCCTCGGAGAATTCGCGGTTCTTCAGAGCGCCGACGCAATCCTCGATCTGCTCGGGCCGGCTGGCGCCAATGAGCGCGGAGGTGACGCGGCCGCCGCGCAACACCCAGGCCAGCGCCATCTGGGCGAGCGTCTGGCCGCGGCGCATAGCTATATCGTTCAGCGAACGGATGTTGGTGAGGGTCGCCTCGTTGAGGAAATCGCGGCGGAGCGACTTGCCCTGGGTGGCACGGCTGCCTTCGGGCACGCCCTTCAGATATTTGTCGGTCAGCATGCCCTGGGCGAGCGGCGTGAAGGCGATCGAGCCGATGCCGAGCCCGTCCAGCGTGTCGAGCAGCCCGTCGTCCTCGACCCAGCGATTGATCATGGAATAGCTGGGCTGATGGATGAGGCAGGGCGTGCCGAGCTGCCGCAATATGTCGGCCGCCTCGCGCGTGCGCTGCGCATTGTAGGAGGAGATGCCGGCATAAAGCGCCTTGCCCGAACGCACCGCATGGTCGAGCGCCATCATCGTCTCTTCGAGTGGCGTCTCCGGGTCGAAGCGATGCGAATAGAAGATGTCGACATAATCGAGCCCCATGCGCTTCAGGCTCTGGTCGAGGCTTGCCAGCACGTATTTGCGGCTGCCCCACTCGCCATAGGGTCCCGCCCACATCTCATAGCCCGCCTTGGTCGAGATGATCAGCTCGTCACGGTAGCCCGAGAGATCCGTACGCAGGATCTCGCCGAAGGCCTCTTCGGCCGATCCCGGTGGCGGACCGTAATTGTTGGCGAGGTCGAAATGGGTGATGCCTAGGTCGAAGGCTTTGCGGCACAGCGTCCGCTTCAACTGATGCGGCGTGTCCCCGCCGAAATTGTGCCACAGGCCGAGCGAGATCGCGGGCAGCTTCAGCCCGGAGCGGCCACAGCGATTATAGACCATCGATTCATAGCGGTTTTCGGCCGGCTGCCAGGGCATGGTAGTTCCTCATGAGTTATGCGTCCTTCGAGGCTCGCTTCGCTCGCACCTCAGGATGAGGCCGCTCGGTGCTGCCGATCGAACGATCTGTGTTCGAAGGACGTCGTGCCAGTGCAAGGCTCGCTTTGCGGCTACAGCCATAACAGGACAATGGTCGGCGCCGACCGGCCTCATCCTGAGGTGCGAGCGAAGCGAGCCTCGAAGGACGTCTTAGCCCACTGCCTTCTCGGACGCGACCCCTGCAGCTATTTCTTCGTCTTGGCCAGCAGCGCCCTTGCCTCCTTCACGCCTAGCGCCGCCGGGCGCTCGCAGGTGGTCTGCATGGCCACGAACTTGCCGGTCTCACCCGATTTCAGGATGCCGGTCATGACGTCGACGGCGTGCAGAGCCGCTTCCATGGAGCAGCGGTGCGGACGCCCCTCGCCGATCGCAATCGCCATGTCGGCCAGTCCGGCAGTGCGATAATTGGCCAGCATGCCGATCGCATGCTTCTGGTTGGGCACGCTGAACGGATGATCCCATTTCGGCAATTTCTTCACGGCGTCGCCGCGCCTGGTGTAGCGGATCGTTCCGCCGAAGAAGTTCGGATCAGGCACATAGATGGTACCCTCCTCGCCGAAGAGCTCCATCGGCGCGTGCCCATGCTGCCAGACGTCCCAGCTCGCATTGAGCGAGACGGCAGCGCCGTTGTGGAATTCGAGAAGCGCGTGGATGGTGGTGGGCGTGTCGACCGGGATCTTCTGGCCGAAGCGCGGCTTCGATGTGATCGTGCGCTCGCGGGCCGGGATCGTGGCGAGGGCGGCGACCTGCTTCACCGGGCCGATCAGCTGGATCAGGTTGCTGATGTAATAGGGGCCGAGATCGAGGATCGGACCGCCGCCCGGCTTGAAGAAGAAGTCCGGATTGGGGTGCCAATGCTCCATGCCGTGGCTCATCACATGGCAGGTGCCGGAGGTGATACGCCCGAGCTTGCCGGTATCGATCAGGCTGCGTGCGAGCTGGTGTGCGCCGCCGAGGAATGTATCGGGGGCAGAACCGATGCGCACTCCCTTCTTGGCCGCGCGTTTGCCGAGATCGAGGCCTTCCTTGACGGACAGAACGAAGGGTTTTTCCGAATAGACATGCTTGCCAGCGTCGAGGATCTGCCGGGACACCTCGTAGTGGACTGCAGGCACGGTCAGGTTGACGACGATGTCGATGTCGTCGGCACGCAACAGGTCCTCGACGGTCTCGGCGCGCAGCTTGTATTCCTTTGCACGGGCGCGGGCGACGTCCATGTTGATATCCGCGCAGGCCCGCATCTCGATGCCGCGGAACAGCGGGGCAAGGCCGAAATAGGTCGCGGAGATGTTACCGCCGCCGATGACGCCGATGCCGAGTTTCTTTGCCATGGATGGGAGCTCCTAGAATGTCTTGGCGGACGCAATCGAGCGGGAGGCGAAACGCTCGAAGTCGCTCGGCTTGTCGTGTTCCATGATGAAGTACTTAGCCGGCGTCTTTTCGCGCAGGGAATGGATGAGGCCACGCCAGTCGACCGTGCCGTGACCGACATCGGCCCAGCCGTCCTCGTCGGTCGCCTCGCCTTTGGGCGCGATGTCCTTGACGTGGACGGCGACGATCCGGGGACCATAGTCGGCGATCCAGCGCATGGGGTCGACGCCGCCACGGATCACCCATGCGACGTCGATCTCCCAGCCGATCTCGGGCGCGGCGTCGAGGATGTGCTTCTGCGGAATCGACCCGTCGGCGAGCGGCTTGAACTCGAAATCATGATTGTGCCAGGCGAAGCCGAACCCTGCCTTGCGCGCGGTATCGCCGATCCTGGCAAGACGCTTGCCGAAGGCCTGCCAGCCGGCCGCGTCGGTCGGACGCTGGTCGGGCATCAGAAACGGACAGGCGATCAGCTTGATCCCGAGAGTTTCCGCAAGCCCGCGGGCGCCGGCGAAATCGTTCTCCAGCATCTCGATCGAGAAATGCCCCGTCGGCATCGAGAGGCCGTTCTTGTCGAGCGTGGCGCGCAGGGCCTTTGCGTCCTCGTAGACGCCACCGAAGCCCTCCACCTGGCTGTAGCCCAGCCTGCCCAGGGTCGCCAGGACACCGTCCCAAGGCTGGAAGTTGCGTGCGCTGTAGAGCTGAAATGACCAGTCCATCATTGTCCTCATGCGTGATCGTGGAATGTCAGAGCCTGTCGCCGGCTTCGCCGTCGAACAGGGAAGCCCGCGCGGGATCGAAGCCGAGCCGCACCTTGTCGCCGACGGCGAGATGGCGTTCGGCCTCGACGCGGAACGACAAGGGCTGACCACCGAGCCGCGTCCAGACCAGCGTGTCGGAGCCCATGGGCTCGACGACCTCCACCTCGGCCTCCATGGCGAAAGGATAGGCCCGGCCGTTGTCGGCAAAGCCGATATGTTCCGGCCTCACGCCCAGGGTCACGGCTCCTCCGTGAAGCGCGTCCTTGCTGAACCGATAACGGTCGAGCGGCACGGCAGCGCCGCCCGCCTTGAACATGGGAACGGTGGCCGGTTCGATGCGGCCTTCCACGAAGTTCATGCCCGGCGAGCCGATGAAGCCGGCGACGTAGCGGTTGACCGGGTTGTTGTAGATCGCCTGCGGGGTGTCCAGCTGCTGGATGGCGCCGCCCTTCATCACCGCGATGCGGTCGGCGAGCGTTAGGGCCTCGATCTGGTCGTGGGTGACATAGATCATGGTGTTGCCGAGCCGCTGGTGCAGGCGCTTGATCTCCACACGCAGCTCCGAGCGCAGCTTGGCGTCGAGATTGGACAACGGCTCATCAAACAGGAAGACGTCGACGTCGCGCACCAGCGCCCGCCCGATCGCCACGCGCTGGCGCTGGCCGCCCGACAGCGCCGACGGCTTGCGTTGGAGCAGCGGCTCGATCTGCAGTATCTCGGACGCCTTGGCGACGCGCCGGACGATCTCGCCCTTGGGCAGACCCGCATTCTTCAACCCAAAGGAAAGGTTCCCCTCGACGGTCATCTGCGGATAGAGCGCGTAGGACTGGAACACCATGCCGATGCCCCTGTCCTTGGGCTCCTCCCAGGTGACGTTCTTGCCCTTGATGAAGATCTGGCCCTTCGACACATCGAGCAGGCCGGCGATGCAGTTGAGCAGGGTGGACTTGCCGCAGCCCGACGGGCCGAGCAGGACCAGGAACTCGCCTTCGGAGATATCGAGGGACAGCTTCTTCAAGACCTCGACGGTACCGAAGTTCAGCGAGACATCCTTGACCTGAACGCTCGTCATCGGTTCAGCCTTTCACCGCGCCCGCGGCAATGCCGCGCACGAAGAGTTTTCCGGAGATGAAATAGATGACAAGCGGCACCAGGCCGGTGATGAGTGTCGCAGCCATGTTGACATTGTACTCCTTCACGCCTTGCACCGAATTGACGATGTTGTTGAGCTGGACGGTCATCGGATAGGTGTCCGGCCTGGTGTAGACGACGCCGAACAGGAAGTCGTTCCAGATGCCGGTCACCTGCAGGATGATCGCCACGACGAAGATCGGCAGGCTCATCGGCATCATGATCCTGAAATAAATGCCCCAGAAGCCGGCGCCGTCGACACGGGCCGCCTTGAACAGTTCCTCCGGTAGGGCCGCGAAGTAGTTGCGGAAGAGCAGCGTCAGGATCGGCATGCCGAAGATCGAATGGACGATGACGAGGCCGCTGAGCGAGCCGTACAGACCGATCTCGCGCAGCACGATCACGATCGGATAGATCATCACCTGGTAGGGGATGAAGGCGCCGACGATGAGGATGGTGAAGAAGATGTCGGCGCCCTTGAAACGCCAGTTTGCCAGCGCGTAGCCGTTGAGCGATGCGATGGCGATCGACGCGACCACCGACGGCACGGTGATGCGCACCGAATTCCAGAAGCCGCGTGAAAGCCCGTCGCAGTTCAGGCCGGTGCAGGCAGTGGCCCAAGCCTTGACCCACGGCTCGAAGGTGATCTCCAGCGGCGGCGCAAAGACGTTGCCCAACCGGATTTCCGGCATGCCTTTCAGCGACGTCACCACCATTACATAGAGCGGCAACAGATAGTAGAGGGCGACGAAGATCAGCGTGCCGTAAATGATGATGTTGCGGCGCGAGAACGTCGCGCGCGGCCTCGGCCCGTACGGGCCGCTGAGATCTCCGGCGACGGCATCCGCTCCGGCCACGGTCACGGCGAGTGTAGCGGGGTTGGACACTCTACCGCCTCCTTCCGAATTCGAGATAGGCCCACGGCACGATGATGATCGCGACTGTGACCAGCATCATGGTCGAGGCGGCAAAACCCTGGCCGAGATTCTGGGCAGCGAACATGTAGTCGTAGACATACTTGGCCGGCACCTCCGAGGCTTGGCCGGGGCCACCGCTGGTTTGCGCGACCACAAGGTCGTAGATGCGCACGATGCCTGACGCGATGATGACCAGCGTGGTGATGAAGACCGGCCGCATCATCGGGATGACGATGAACAGATAGGTCTTCCACATCGGTATGCCGTCGACGCGCGCGGCTTTCCAGATGTCCTCGTCGATGCCGCGCAGCCCCGCCAGCATCAGGCACATGACCAGCCCCGTCCCCTGCCACAGCCCCGCGATCAGAATGCCGTAGATGACGATCCGCTGGTCGTAGAGCGGGTTAAACGTGAAACTCTCCCAACCCAGGCTGCGCACGATGTTCTGCACGCCGAACTCGGGATTGAGGATCCATTGCCAGATCAGGCCGGTGACGATGAAGGATAGCGCGAACGGATAGAGAAATATGGTCCGGAAGGCGTTCTCGAAGCGGATCTTCTGATCGAGGAGAGCCGCGAGGAGAAAGCCGATGGCAAGCGAAAAGATCAGCGAGAGCACGCCATAGATGAGAAGGTTCTCGATCGAGGTCAGCCAGCGCGGCGTCGACCACAGCCGCTCGTACTGGTCGATGCCGATGAAGTTCAGCCTGGGCAGCAGCCGAGAATTGGTGAAGGAGTAGAGGATCGTCCAGAGCGTGCCGCCCACGAAAACGACCAGCGCGGTCAGTATCATCGGAATCGACGCGATCTTGGCGTTGAGATTCCTGAACAATTGGCCCGGGCGGCGCGCGGCCGCGCTCTCGTTGATGCTCATCTCGTTCTCCGGCTGCGCGAAGACGGGTCGGCCCGTGCCCCGGGTCGGCCCGTCATGCACCCTGTGCGGTCAGTCGGCGGCTTCGATGATGGCGACGTAACGCTTCTGCGCCTCCTCGGGCGTCAACGACGGCGTCTTGAAGAACTCGACGAACAGGTCGTTGAGCTGGTTGTTCGTGTCCTCGGTGTTGAGCTGGTTGGTATCGGGGATGATGTCGCCCTTCGCCAGAATGTCCAGGCCCTTCTTCATGCAGTCGTTGGCGGCAGTGACGTCGACGTCGCCGCGCACCGGGACGGAGCCCTTCTTGAGATTGAAGGCGACTTGCACGGCCGGACTGAGCATGGTCGAGGCGAGCACTTCCTGAGCCTTTGTCTTCTCCGGGTCGTCGAGCTTCGGGAAGTAGAAGGAGTCGCCGCCCGTCGAGATCAGTTCGTTGACGCCCAAGCCCGGCAGGCAGGTGTAGTCCTTGCCGGCCACCTGGCCGGCGACCTGGAACTCGCCCTGCGCCCAGTCGCCCATGATCTGCCCGCCGGCCTGGCCGGTGATGACGAGATTGGTCGCCTGGTTCCAGTCCTGCACATTCGACTTGGCCGACATCTTGCGCGCGTCGTCGGCGGCCTTGAACACCTTGGCGATCTCCGGCCCGGCTGCAGCCTCGGCATCGTGATCCTTGTAGACCTTCAGGAAGACGTCCTTGCCGGCGATGGCCGGGATCAGCACGTTGAAGGCGCCAGTGGTCTGCCAGGGCTGGCCGCCGATGGCGAGCGGGATCTTGCCGGCCTTCTCAAGCGCCGGCGCCGCCGCCACGAACTCGTCCCAGTTCTTCGGAACAGGCACACCGGCATCGGCGAACGCCTTGTTCGACAGCCACAACCACTGCCACGAATGGATATTAACGACCACGCAATAGACTTTGCCGTCGACGGTGCAGCCGTCGAGCAGGCTCTTCGGGCGGATGACCTCGGCCCATTTTTCCTTCGTCGCGATGTCCGTGAGATCGCGCATCAGGCCGGCTTCGACCAGTTCCTCGGCCTGGCGGCCGGTGTTGAACTGGGTGGCGCCCATCGGATCGCCACCGGTGATGCGGCTGACCATGACCGGGCGCGCCGTGTTGCCGCCGCCGGCGATTGCGCCGTCGACCCATTTGTTGCCGGTGGCGTCGAACGCCTTGGCGAATTCGGCCACCGCGGCCGCCTCCCCGCCGGACGTCCACCAATGCGTGACCTCGAGATCCGTGGCGCCGGCCGGAACGGCGAAAGGCATGGCGACCGCCGCGGCAAGAGCCGTCATTCTATAACGCATAGACGTTCCTCCCTATCTGAAACGTTACAGATTTTGTGTAGGCGAAATGGCCTACCCACGCAACCCTTGTCAGGGTCGCTGTCTGGATTTTTTTTCGAGGCTCGAAGAAAAAGACTTCGGAACGGTGCGCTGCAACATGGATGCGGCAGCGCAGCATGACATTTCGCGGAAAAGCTCGCGTGGACGCCTTACGCCAGACATGGCCTCCTGTGGCGCCAAGGCTGGACCAGCCACTGACACGACCACAATCTGTAACGTTACAGACTATTGCATCCGATTGATGTCCCGATGCATTGTCCGGTCTATTGCGGATTCCCCGGACCACCGCTAAGCGACACTCATGAACCGACGCCCCCAGCAGGATGACATGGAAGTGGAAGCGCCAGCCGATGGCGGGCGACCGACGCTGAAGACACTCGCCTTCATGACCGGGCTGGGCGTCACCACCGTCTCTCGCGCGCTGAAGGACGCGCCCGAGATCGGGGCGGAGACGCGCAAGCGCGTGCAACTCGTGGCCAAGCAGATCGGCTACCGGCCGAACCGGGCCGGCGTGCGCCTGCGCACCGGCAAGACCAACGTCATCAGCCTTGTGCTGAACACGGAAGAGCAGATCGGCGGCTTCGTCTCGGACATGGTCTACGGCATCTCCGAGTTCCTGGCGGGCACGTCCTATCACCTCATCGTCACGCCTTATTCGCGTAACAACGATCCGCTCGAACCCGTCCGCTACATCGTCGAGACCGGCTCTGCCGACGGCATCATCATCTCGCGCATCCAGCCCGACGATCCGAGAGTGCGCTACATGGTCGAGCACGGCATGCCATTCGCAACACATGGCCGCACCGCCATGGGCATCGACCATCCCTTTCACGATTTCGACAATGCAGCCTTCGCGGTGACCGCGGTGCGCAAGCTGCATGCACTCGGGCGCAAGCGCATCGCGCTGCTCGCTCCGCCTTCGTCGCTGAGCTACCATCACCATATGCGCGAAGGCTTCCTCGACACGCTGATGGAATGCGGCCTCTCCGAGGTTCCGCTGACAGGCGTCACGGTCGACCACTCGATCGACGAGATCCGCGAGCGCATCGTGGCCCTGATGCACCGAGCCGTCCTGCCTGATGGCATCGTCAGCGGCGGAAGTGGTGCGACCTTTGCGCTTGTCGCGGGCCTGGAAGACGCCGGGCTGACGCTTGGGCGCGAGGTGGACATCGTGTCTAAGCAGACATCGCGGCTGCTGCAGCTTTTCCGCCCCGCGCTCCACGTGGTCAATGAGGACGTGCGGCTGGCCGGCTTCGAGTTGGCACGCGCGGTGACGGCGAGCATCGGCGGGGCAGGAGTGGAATCCCTCCAGAGTCTGAGCAAGCCAGCCGCCGTCGAGTCCCACCCTTGAACAAGGCCTTTCCGACGATCCAAGACGTGGCACGGGTGGCGAAGGTGTCGACGGCCACGGTCAGCCGCGCCCTTTCGGCTCCGGAGCGCGTGTCGGAGGACACGCGCCGCCAGGTCATCGAGGCGATCGAACGGACCGGCTATGCCGTCAACCAGACAGCGCGGAACCTGAGACGCAAGCAGACCGGTGCGGTGGTCGTTCTGGTGCCCAACCTCGGCAACCCGTTCTTCTCCAAGATCCTCGCCGGCATCGAGACGACGGCATCGAAGGCGGGGCTCAACGTGCTGATCGCGGACACGCGCCAGCCGCATGCGGGTGCGGCCCGGCTCGGCGAATATCTGCACAACAACCGGGCCGACGGCATGATCGTCCTGGACGGATCGCTGTCGGCCGATTTCTTCTCGCATCCCGGCCGCGCGACGCCGCCGGTCGTCTTCTGCTGCGAATGGAACGACGACGCAGGGCTGCCCTCGGTGCGATGCGACAATGCCGGCGGAGCAGCACTCGCCGTCCACCATCTCCACCAGCTCGGCCACCGCCGGATCGGCCACATTCTGGGGCCTTCCGACAATGTTCTGACACTTGAGCGGCGGCGCGGCACGGAGGCGGCGCTGACCGCGCTCGGTCTTCCGCAACGCCCGGACTGGATCTTCGACGGTGATTTCTCGCTGGCCGCCGGCGCACGGGCCGGACGGGCCTGGCTGGCGCTCGCCGAGCGGCCGACAGCCGTAACCTGCTCCAACGACGAGATGGCCTGCGGCTTCATCGCCGAGCTCCACCGCCACGGCGTCTCGGTACCGGCCGATGTCTCGGTCGTCGGCTTCGACGACATCGACATCGCAGAGCAGTTCATCCCGGCGCTGACTACGATCCATCAGCCGCGCAACGACATCGGCGAGGCGGCGGCGACCGCGCTGATCACGCGCATCGGCCAGGGCAAGGCCGGGCTGGAAACGCCCGAGCAGACAAAGGTGCTGGGCGTGGAACTCGTGGTGCGGGCGAGCACGCGCTCGATCGACTGAGGCCAAAGTCGGGTGGCCGGCTGACGCAGGTGCCTACTCCTGCCGGCAGTTCAGCCTCCGCTCCCCCACGGCCCGTGAAAGGCGCCTTCGGCATCGAGACGCTCGAAGCCGTGCGCGCCGAAGAAGTCGCGCTGGGCCTGGATCAGGTTGGAGGTGCCGCGCCCCTGGCGATAGCTGTCGAAATAAGCGAGCGCCGAGGACAGCGCAGGAACAGGCAGGCCGGCCTCCGCCGCGCGTGCCACGATGCGGCGTAGCGACGGATGCGCTTCTTTCATCATCTCCACAAAGGCCGGCGCCATCAGCAGGTTGGTGGCCGTGTCGGCCGAATCGAAGGCTTCCGCGATGCGGCCGAGGAATTGGGAACGGATGATGCAGCCGGCCCGCCAGATCTTCGCGATGGTCGGCATCGGCAGGTTCCAGCCGAACTCTTTCGATGCGGCGTCCATCACGGCAAAGCCCTGCGCATAAGCCGCGATCTTGCCGGCAAAGAGCGCGAGCTCCAGATCGGCGAGCAACGCCTTGCGATCGCCAGCGAGCTGCGTCGAGAGCCTGCCGAAGACGGCCTCGGCCGCCATCCGCTCGCCTTTCATGGCCGAAAGCACCCGCGCCGCGACCGCCGCCTCGATGGCGGTCGCCGGCACGCCCAGCGTCTGCGCCTCGATGACCGACCATTTGCCTGTGCCCTTCTGACCGGCGCGGTCGAGGATGATGTCGACGACGGGCGACCCGGTCTTGGGATCGTCGGCGGCGAGCACCGTCGCGGTGATCTCGATCAGATAGGAGTTCAGCCGGCCGCGGTTCCAGCCGGCGAAGACGGGAGCGATCTCCTTGGCGGACAGGCTCAGCCCGTCGCGCAGGATGCCGTAGATCTCGGCGATCATCTGCATGTCGGCATATTCGATGCCGTTGTGGATGGTCTTGACGAAATGTCCGGCGCCGTCGGTGCCCAGCCAGGCAGCGCAAGGTTCGCCCTCGTATTTGGCCGAGATGGCGGTGAGCACGTCCTCGACCCGGCGCCAGGATTCCTCGGTGCCGCCGACCATGATCGAGGGCCCGTGACGCGCGCCTTCCTCGCCGCCCGAAACGCCCATGCCGATGAAGGTGAGACCGGAATCCTTGAGCTCGGCGAAGCGCCGCATCGTGTCCCGGAAATTGGCGTTGCCTGCGTCGATGATGATGTCGTTCCTGGACAGGGCACCCCTCAGCAGAGCGATCTGCTCGTCGACGGCCTTGCCCGCCTGGACCATGACGATGACGGGTCGCGGCGGCCGGATCGCATCCGCCAGAGCCTCGATCGTATGGCACGGCACGACCCTGTCCTTGAGGCTGCCGGCCTGATCGTAGAAAGCATCGGTACGCGATGTCGTGCGATTGAAGACGGCGACCCGGTGGCCCTTTTCCGCGATGTTGAGGGCAAGGTTCGAGCCCATGACGCCGAGGCCGATCAGGCCGATATCGGCTTTGTTTTCCATTGTCTTTTCCTTTGGATCGCGTGGCGGGTAGGCCGGATGATCGACCGCCGGCCGCCATTCGTCAACCTGATGTCAGGACAGGAATTCGAGCCGCGCCGGGGTGAAGCAGTCGATCAGCCGGCCGCGCGCGAGGGCCTTGCATCCATGCACGACGCCCGATGGAACGATGAAGCTCTGGCCGGTTTCCAGCGTCGCCGTCTCACCGCCGATCGTCACCTCGAAGGAGCCTTCGGCCACATAACTCGCCTGCACATGGGGATGGGAATGGAGCGAGCCCACCGCGCCTTCGTCGAAGGCGACCTCGACCATCATCATCCGATCGTCATGGGTGAGCAAGCGCCGGCGTATGCCGGGCTCGGTCGGCGTCCAGTCGTCTTCGGAAGGCTTAACGAATATCGGGCTCGCCATCGCGCCGGATCCGGTCATCGCAGATCCTCCATCGGCACCATGTCGACGTCGGTGTAGTCGACATTGTCGCCCGCCATCGCCCAGATGAAACTGTAACTGGACGTGCCTGCGCCGCTATGGATCGACCAGCCCGGCGACAAGATCGCCTGTTCATCGGCCACCACGAGATGACGGGTCTCATCAGGCTCGCCCATGAAGTGGAAGATCCGCCCCTTGGCAGGCAGTCCGAAATACAGATAGGCCTCCGAACGGCGGTCATGAATATGGCAGGGCATGGTGTTCCAGACCGATCCCGCCGCCAGCACCGTCATGCCGACCACGAGCTGGCAGGATTCCATCACGTCGGGGTG
>VFQN01007000.1_pt1 | contig 12426 bp, 19 predicted proteins | sample 3512371 | NCBI WGS metagenome assembly VFQN01 (sample SAMN10412370, study PRJNA504923) | tailings metagenome | isolation source: Replicate 2 from Balatoc abandoned mine | place: Philippines: Itogon, Benguet | collected 2017-08-28
CACCCCGAGAGGGCAACAAGACTGCCCTTCCAAAAAGGCCTGCTACCGCCAAGGCCTAGTCACGGCCCATGTGGCACCACACCACGCAGCCCTAAGGACAAGCAGTTACGGTAATAACGGCAGGATACAGGGCAGCAGTAGGCACCACCAAGGACATGGAAGCAACTGCCGCCTAAAACACGTGGCACCTACCAGCCAAAAAAACCAACCACCCTAGGCGTCACCACAGCAACACAGACTAGCCAGTCACCAGCAGGAGTGCAGGGCAGGCCTGGGCGGGCATGGCACGTAGCAGAGGGTGCCAAGTTGCCCTGCATCTACGCATCTGGCAAGGGGGGGTCGGGCGGGAATCTGGTTTTTGAATACCGGCTATGGGGTCGCGTCCGGTATCTAGGCTGCCGAATACGGGGTCAGGACCGGTATCTTAGGTACCGGTTGGGGGGTCACGTTCGGCATCTGGGCTGCGGGCGGGGGGCCAGGTCCGGCATCTTGGCTGCCACGTGTGGGGTCCCGCCCGCATCTGGCTGCAGGTCGCGGGGTCCCGCCCGGCATCTCAGCTGCTGGTTGCAAGTCACATCTTGCATTCCAGCTGCAACGTGCGGGTTCACGTCCAGTTTTTGGCTACCAGGCGTGGGGTCGCACATGTAGCGCAGATGTGACGGCATGCATGGACCACGCGCGCGCCACTTCACAAGTCGCGGTCAGTTGAAACATGTATAACTAATGTCTTTGACGTGGTCCAATAGTGGATTTGCAACTGAGGCCGAGTCAAGTTACACAACTTAGCTCCCCAAAAGGAACGCAGTTTTGTTCATCTGCCACTTCATATGCATGCGGCATCGCTATATATTTACTGAGCATCATGCATTGCCGGCAGAGAAGCAAGCAGCACGGTCCCGGCCGTGTGGCACCATGGTGCACAAAGGCCGCGTGCTTGGGAAACGAGGTTCTCCTGCGCCGCAGACCAGCAATGATTTGTCCACTTCTATTGCTCAGTTGCTCGTGCTTCTTCTGTTTGGTTGTCGAGGGAAAACGCACTGTGTCGGCCATCGCGCTTGCCATGGCCGACACAGTGCCTGGACTTTTGAAGGGTCTTGATGTTGTCAAGGGAAAAACATCTCAAGCTCAGTTACTATGTGGTCGCATTCGAGCGTGGACTGCATTGATATGCGCGAAATGAGTAGCCCCGAAACCGCACGGTTCATAGCTTAGCTTCGAACGCTGGCCGCACATGTGGCATAGCAGCTATACATGCTGGCTCCTAGTCCCACATCTAAGCTACCCCCGCTTGCCCAATGGCCGCATCTCAGCTACCAGCACTGACCCCAAGTCTGGCATCTCAGCTGCCGGACCCGACCCCACCCTCGGCATCTCAGCTGCCGGACCCGACCCTGGACACCGTATCTCAGTTCGCAAACTTAGCCCCTTCGCGATATCCTGGAGCCCACCCCCCCCTCGCCCTTTTTTGGTATCTGGCACCCTCTGCACGTAGCATCAATGTTAGTACCGTACGCGTCAGTCGAAGGCTTGAGCATGCTGCTCAAGCACAGGGCCGTTGTATCGGACTCTGTCGTCCTGTATGCCAAGGAATGGATGGTCAGCAGGCACGCTTCTCCACCCCTTGGGCATGCCCAAAGCTGCCAAGTCTGGCATGCGCGACCAGAGTCCACCACCGCCCGAGTACATCCAGCAGCCACATGCCTCCCGTCTGGATGCGGTTGAGCATGCAAATGCCGCCGTCCATGCTCCATAGCCGATAACGCACCATGCGATTTCACAGCACTTCACAGGAAGGTCATGGCATCCAGGGGCCCCTGATGGCATCAGTTGTAGCACATGCATCTTACGTTAGGTCCCAGTCGGGTACCCCGCTGCTGCCCTGCAGCGTTCAAGCTGGTTCAAGAAGCAGCGAAGGCTTTTGGGCTACTGCTTAACTTGCGAGCAGCAGGAACATGAAACTTCAGCAAGTACATGCCTCAGGGTGCCTGGGTTGGCTCGAACCATCTGCCGTGTGTTGTCCTCAACCAGCCCTGACCAGCCCTACCTGGCCGACCGCTGGCCTTCCCTTCCCCCCCCACCCCCAAGACACACGCTGGCGGTGCCGTGAAGCAGCACGAACAAGTGGCCTCAGATTTGAATTTCTAATTCCGAAAGCCAACTCTTCGGAAACGTCTGTTGCTGAGCGTGCAGTGCCCCCAAACGACAACCCACTCTGGCTGCTGATGAGCGGGATAAGAAGCGCAAGAACGTAAGAAGCAGTTGCACACCAGTAACATATACTGATGAGCAAAGTCGGTCGGTTGTGCTGGGTTTATGCATATGCACGGAATAGCTCCGGGGGAAACAAGGCAGGACCTTTGGACGCCTTCGCTTAACAGTGACGAAGGGCTTCCGCAGTGCAGTGAAGCCATGAGATTCTCAAGGCACTGTATAGATAGCAAGCAGAGTGATAGGGATACACGCTCGGTCTCTTAGGCTATGGTGTTTGGACGCATGGGGGTGGTTCCAGAGCCGCCGTCGCTGTGCGCCCCTCGCTCTTAGCTCCTACTTGCCCACAAGAACTTCCCTCTCCTCCGAAGACATCGATCAAAATGGTGCGTTTTACGTAAACATACTTTCTTATGCGATAGCTGTGACGCTTTTGCCATTCGACCGGCCGCTGACCCCTGAAGGCTCGCCCGTTCCGCGCAGTCGAAGCGCACCAAGAAGGTCGGCATTGTCGGCAAGTACGGTACTCGCTATGGTGCGAGTCTCCGTAAGGTGATCAAGAAGATGGAGGTCAGCCAGCACTCCAAGTACTTCTGCCACTTCTGCGGCAAGGTGCGGCGATTGAAGAGCAAGTGGGAAATAACTTCATGCATCAAAGTCAATCAACCAAACAGCGGAGCGTGTTGGGAAGCGCCGCTGGTCGCCGGCCGCGGCGGCGTGGGCTTCTCCTGCGGCTTTTGGCGCAAGCAGCAGCGGCCGGGAGTGCTGAGGCCTGAATTCGATGCGTTATGACGCCGGCCGTGCAGGCTTGGGGTGCTGGGGTGCCAGTCTGAACGTACTGATTCGCGTGGGATACTGAGGGAGCCGCGGTTTCCCCACTGGGACACCTTTTCTGCATGTTCGCGATGTCCGCAGTTCTCCATGAAGCGCCAGGCCGTGGGCATCTGGGGCTGCAAGGCTTGCGGCAAGGTGCAGGCCGGTGGCGCCTACACTCTGAAGTAGGTGGTGCGAGGGCAGGGTTCAGCTGCGCACCTGCAGGGCCAGGTTGCTCCTCTACCTGCACGCTGGGAGGCTGCGCGCGTACACCGTTGTCCACAGGGTGTTGGCGGTGTCTCGGCAGGGGATGTTGGCTATTACTGCCTGGCGTCGGGCTCGGGGGCGCAGGCACTGTGAGTGATTGTCACTGTCACAACGGCTACCTTTGAGGGCACACCTAGGCTGTCTGTTGGACCTGCGCACAGCCCAGGAAAGGTCGCTTGCGTGCATGGGTATTGCCGGTCGTGCTGCCGGTCGGTTCATGGTGGAAGCCACCACCCAGACACTTGACAAGGCACAGCCGTCAGTGCTTACTAGTACCTTATCGGTCACCTGACATCCTTCCCGCCCCCGCCCCCGCGCCCGCTCCCGCAGCACCGCCTCGTCGGTCACCGTCCGCTCCACCATCCGCCGTCTTCGTGAGCAGGTTGAGGCCTAAAGCACCCGCCGGGCGTAGTAGGGCAGGCCGCTGTGTGTAACGCTCTTGGTGCCTACATGGCTCTTCCTCAGTGCATGCCCAATTGGGAGCGGGAGTCGGGAGGTTCTCGGGTGGCAGCGACACAGCTGGGCTGGCAGCGGCGTGGTTTGCGCCAGCGCGACGCCCAGGCGGGATGCGTACTGGCGAACACCTTCTGAAGCAAGCAGTGCAGCGCAGCGGTTCAAAGAGCCAGCAGCAATGCCGCGGCGGCAGCAGCCAGGCGTGAGGATGGCGGAGCAGGCGGGCGGGGGTACGGGGCGGAGACTGTGCAGCCGGGCCGTCGCTCTCAGGTGACGATGTCCTGGGCCCGGAGGAGCATGGGACCGCTGGGGCAGGCTTGCCGCGGCGGGGTTCGGCCGGCTGCGGGTGTTCAATGGTCTGGCCTTGCCTGGCGTTGTCACTCGTGGCTGCTTACAGCGCTCGCGGGAGGAGCGCGGAACTGGATGCAAAGCGACAGTTGCCTTGTGCTGCACCTCGGCGTACAGGCCTGGGAACTTGGCGGCGGCAGCTCTGTGGCGAGCGTGGTGTGTTCGCAGCCTCGTCAGCTCCGGGGCTGGGTGTCGGGCAGTGGCTGGGTTGGGTCAGCAGCAGGTGTGTTGGAAAACAACAGGATTGTCTTTCCAGATTCCGTGAGCATGCAGCCCAGGGGAGATGCAGCCCCTGATGCAGCCGGCGTGGGGCACACATGCCTGAAGCGCCGGTGAAGGCAGAAGGAGTTGCCAAACTCTGGACACAACGCCACTTGCATTGTGCGTGTAGCTGGGCTGGAGCCAATGAGTGCGCTTGATCCAGGGCTTGGTTTGAGGAAAGGACAACTGGAAAACTGTGTATGTAGCCAGCAAGCCCCTCAACTGCTCTTGTACGGATCCGGAGGTGATGACACATGACAGCCCCTTCAAGACACGGTTACGACACCCCTTATCCTAGTAGGGATAGTAGGGGAGTACCGGTATGAAAGGAGCAAAGTAAGTGCCAAACGTAGCATAACCTCCAAGACCTGTGGCACGTACAGGCACTGCCAAGGATGGTAGGGCCATCCATGGCCATCCTGCTTAACGGAAGGCCCAAAAGGATAACTGGACCCAGGCTGTGCGTCCGTTCACTCGTTTGCAGGCCTGGCAGGGCGCAAGCAGGCGCAACTGATGAAAACAGGCAGGCAAAGCCAGGGGCCCAGGGCAGGCAGACCGCTGAAGCAGTGGCTTTCCTCTGGAGGAAAGCGTTGATGCGCAAAGGCAGGGTGCCTTCGCCAGGGGAGCCCAGGCCTTCACCGTACAAGACGACCCCTTGTCACTAACAAAGCCCCGCCGAGCCGTCACTTCACTTGTTATGACATCAGCGTTTTTGCAGCAATATGGTAGATAATACAGCACTTGCGTAGCTAACCGGTCGGAAGGTATGGCTTTGACTAGGCCTGGAGTTTCGCCCTGGGGCGCCTCAGCGCGAAGGCTCCTGGCTTACCTAACTTTAGTTACATCAATACTACTACATGGACATGCAATGACATTGCTGTGCGGATAGCTGCCGCCCCTGACGAAGACAGTCAGTCAGCCCGCGACAGCTCAAGATGACCCGAATACCAGCGCTGGTCGACCAGGAACTATACAAGGACATTCTTGCACATGACAGTCCAAAGAAGCTTCTTCCTTCGGTTCGCGCGGGCTCACTCGGCGGACAACCAGCGTCCATGGGTTTGGCGACGAAAGCCCTAGCCTCCTACCTTGCTTCCCGTGATAAGGACCAGGAGGCTGACAGTAAAGATGTTTGCAACGAGAAAGAGCGAGACGGAACCGAGCGAAGGGTGAAGTTTGCAAGCCCGGTCGTTGGTGACGTTCCAAGTCGTGCTCAACCAGCTGCCCCAGCATCAATCGCTTCAATACCCACACAGCATGTGTACCCAGCCGCAAAGGCGCAGTATCAGCGCTTTGATGAGGCAGAGTCTGGTGGAGCTGCTCGGGGAGGGGCAGCGCACGGCAGGCCTGCGGGGCGGGCCTTGGGCTCCAGGTGCGTTGCGTCTGGTGCGGCTTCCTGGCCGGTAAGCGGCCATCTGTGTACGCACAAGGATGACTTCCCGTGTGCCAATTCATCCCTCGACCGTGTTCACAGCACATATGACGCTTCGGTGCGGGCTGGGGACGGCGGCGGCGCTGGGCCCCTGCCCCTCTCCAGTGCTCGCCCAGACCCGGTGGCTCTGCAGCAGGAGCGCAAGAAGGTGCGATGCCACCATGCATCAGCCATATAGTGCCAGCCTTCACGCCCTCTGGTGATGCATCAAGCACACCTTCCTCTCCACAGTCTTCTCATGGACCCCAAAGCACCCCATGACCTTGCATCGCCGATCAAGCTTCACATGCCCCATGGCAACGCCGTGCTGACTGACGTTGGGAGGCACAGACACAGCACTTTGCCCTCATCACAGGTAGAACAGCAGGCCTCCTTGCGTGCCGAGGTGCTCCGCGTGGAGCAGCAGCGCGCGCTGGACCTGCTGCAGCGGGAGCGCGCGGCCGTGGCGGCCGTGAGCAGCAGTGCGGACGAGCGGCTGCGGCGGGCGGAGCAGGAGATGCGGGCTCTGGCGCGGGCGGAGGAAGAGCTGCGAGCCAAGTTGGACAAGGCGCAGGAGGAGGTGGGGAGCCACGGATGGTGTGGATGAAGGGCGCATGCCAGTAAGGCGTGAATGACGCAGTGATAACGTAGTGGGGACAGGGGCCCAGGGGATGCAGCGCTACACGGCACACGCGCACGGTGTGCTTGGCTTACGGTGCTACCATGCATGGAGCGCGCAGTGTTGGTCCATTTGGGATCAGGTGCGGCTTTGGGAGGAAGCCCATTGGGTCTTGCAAAGGCACTGGCGGAAGAGCTCTTTTAGCGGAGCAGCAGACAGGTCTGTGTCCCAGCTACAGCCTTGTCCCAACCTTGCTTCCTGTGTTCCTGCCCGCAGTTGACACAGCGCGAGTACGAGGTGTCTCAGCGCGAGGCGGCGGTGGCGTCCGCGGAGCAGCTGGCTGCGCGCTATAGCGTCAAGGAGGAGGCGCTGTGGGACCGCGAGCAGCAGCTGGCGGCAAGGGAGCTCACGCTGGCGCAGGCCCAGAAGGCAGCCGACCAGGTGCGTTGTTGACCCTGCCTGCCCCGGTATGCGACGTGCGATACATGTGCGGTGTCTCGGCCGGTTACCCTTTCTTTGTGCTGGAGTTGTGCATGCGGCACGTTCCGCCTTCATGTTATCGCGGAGGTCCTCGGCGCCCTACCTGTTTCCAGCTGCCCCCCACCTTGGTCCCCCAGGCCAGCCGCGAGTCCGAGGCGCTGCGCGACGCCTACAAGGAGCGGTCCGCGCGCCTGGCCGCCAAGGTGCGCGAGTGGGAGGAGGAGCGGGCGGCGGCGCGGCGGCGGCTGGACCAGGAGGCGGCGGACCTGGAGGAGCGGCGGAGAGCAGTGTCGCTGGAGCTGCACGTGAGCAGGGGACGTGCCTGGGATGGGGGGAGGTTGGAGGCCGAGCGGAACGGGACCGGGTAACCCGAGTCCATCAGGCCTGTGGTGGCCCACGGAGCCCTGCGGAACAGCGCCAAGCCTTGCAGTTGCATGCCTAGTGGTTTGCCTAGCAGGGGCAAGCTGGAGAAGACTGCAGCAGGGTGTTGGCTGATCCTAGTGGTTGCCATCGCCAGCCAGCTGTCCCGCGACCTGGACCCGTGCAGGAGCGCGACGCGTCCATTACGCTACGGGAGCAGAAGCTGGCGGAGGAGCGGGAGGCGTTCGACACGGCCCTGGCGGAGCAGCAGGCGGCTGCGGAGGAGACGCGGACGGCGCTAGTGGCGGAGGTGGAGGGCGTGCGCGCAGAGGTGGGGCATATGCGGGTGACGGGCGCCCGTGCAGTCGGCCAGAGGTTGCGTGGAAGCCCTTTGGGGGTTGGCCTTAGCACGAGTAGGCCATGCCGTGAACGTGGCAGTGGAATGATTTGGTTGTGGTCGCCCTGTCCCACAGGTTGCGGTGCTGACACGTGAGATGGAGCAGCTGCAGCTGGCTAAGGAGCAAAAGACCAACAAGGTGGAAGAGACCTCGAACAAGGTGCGGGGCACAGCGTCGCACCCGCCAGTTGGGCATGTCGTCATGGGACTGAGGCATTCCGCTAGTGATGAGCAAGGCAGTGCTGGTCTCAAGTTCCTCTTAACCTGCGCACCTCTCCTTCGCGCTCAGGTGAAGGAGTTGGAACAGCAGCTTACACGCCTTACCGCCGCCCGTGCCGCCGCCCTGGACGACGCCCGGAGCACCGAGGCGGCGGCGCAGCAGGCGCTGGAGGCCACGCAGGAAAGCTTCCGGGTCCTGCAACAGGTGCGTCGCCCTGAAAATTCGCAAACTGGTCCTTCTGAAGGACCGTTACCCGTACCCAGTTGCTTGCGGCTTGATACTGGTTGTCCTCACTCCTTGCTTGAGCACTCGCAATCACACACCGCTGCGCCTGTGCAAGCTGGAGTGCGCCCTTCCGCGTGCGGTGATGCCACAACGCCCCTTCCCCCAAAGGACTGCGCCTCCCTGCGCGATGAGGTGGCCGCCCTGGCCCAGGAGAAAGACGTCCTGCAGCTACGCGTCGCGCGGGAGCGCGTCGACTGGCAGCGCCAGCTCCAGGTGGGAGCGCACTGGGACGCACTGACGAGCAAGTGTTGGGCCCACACAGCCTTTCAGTTGGTTTAGCGATGCAGTTGCGTGCGCCCTTCAGTTTGTGTGGTGGATGCCGCCACTGCCTTCACCCGGAGGTCAGGGGGCAAGGTTTCTCTCCCGTCAATGCGTAGGCTGAACAAGAGGCGCTGGAGGCTCAGCAAACTGCTGCTCGATCGGAGGTTGAGCGGGCCAAGGCGGAGGCTGACCTCATCTGCCAGAAGCAGGTGCGTGTCCCGAAGTAGGGCTGTAACACACCAGTAGATTGGCCGGACGCACGCTACCATGCCGTGATCGACAAGTGGGACCAACCACGTGCGCATCATTTGTGACGTGCAGGAGGCACGGAAAAAGGAGGTGGAGGAGTGGATAGCCACGGAGACCGCGGCCCTGAAGCAGGCGCAAGCCCGCGTTGAGGCCGACGAACGGAGGTGAAGCCGCATGCCCAACTTGGCTGCGGGCCCCAACACCGTGACATGTGTGACATCTGCAGGAAGGAGCGTGCATCGGCAATGCTAGCAGAAATACTAGCGGCCAGTTGGCAACACTAACCGGCTGCAAGTAGCGATGCTGTTCGCACGGTGGGCAGATGAGCAGGCCGTCGATGGTGCATTCCCGCTCACCTCGCTGCCCCCCTTACTGCAACCCTCCCAGGCTGCAGGTGCTGGGCGAGGAGCTGCTGGGGCGGGAGCGCGAGGTGGCGGTGCTCCGGGCCGAGCTGGCGGAGGAGCTGGCGCGGGCCAAGCAGGACGGCGCGGCGGCGGTGGCGGAGCGCGCCAAGCTGCAGGTGGCGAGGGCGGTGGCCCAGCGGCGCAAATGTAGTGCTGGGAGTACTGCATGCATGGATTCTGTGCACATCGTATCCGTAAGCTTGGGCGAGACATGCGTGCTTGCGTGGGTGGCAGCCAGCCTGCTGCCCGACCACGCAACCCATGCACCGTTGGTGTCACTGCTGGCCCCATGCCCACAGGCTGCCTCCGAGGACCTGGCCAAGCAGCAGGCGGCCCTGGAAAACGCGCGCAACAACCTGGCGGCTGATGTGCAGCGGAATCTGAGGGTGCGGGTGGAAGGGTGGTGGTGGCGGCGGCTCTGCGCGTTGGGTGTACGTCGCACGGCCTGGTGTAGTCAAGCGGAAGGGACGCTTTGGCGTGAGTTACGCCGTTAACAAATCGGTCGTGCCCCTGATTCACAGGAGCGCGAGGCGGCGTTGCAAGAGCGCCAAGCGCGACTGGACAGGCGCCAGGTGGGGCACGGGTACGGGTGGTGGTACGTGTAACTAGCTAACCGCACGGGTCAATCCTCCCTTGACTACCACGGTGCACCTTGCAAGGTTTTTGCTAAGACGCTTTGTTCTCTCATGCCGCAGTCTGAGGTGGAGCAGCAGAAGTCCGGCTTCGAGTTAGAGCACCAGCGCCGCATGATGGCGTTGGAGCTAAGAGAGCAGGAGCTGCAGGTGAGCGGGGCGGGCGCCGAGCACCAAGCCTCCAGGACAACACTGTGGTTTGGGCTGCCACCAGGCAGTAAAAAGAATGGGTGCCTCTTTTCGGCCTGCGAGCTGGAAGCAGAGCCCTTTTCGTCTTGTCCTTGTCCGGATGTGCGGCGCAGGGTCACGCGCGGTCCCTTGACCGTAGGGCTCAGGATCTGGGAGGCCACGAGCAGCGCGTCACACGGGTGAGCGGGAGACGCCGTTGCGAGCGTGTCTGACCCTTGCTGGGAAGCGCTTTACACAGGGAAGCATGGCAAGAGTGAGTATGGCCCTTTTCTGAAGCTCGGGTGCCTGGCGCCTGTGTCGTGGCTGTACCCTGCTTTACCCTGCTGACCGTGTGGGTTGGGCTGCAGGATACGGCGGAGAAGGAGGCGGCCCTGCGCGGCCAGGAGGCGGCGCTGCGGTTGCAGCAGTCAGACGTGGAGCACAAGTCACGTGAGCTGGCGGAGCAGCGGGACAGGGCCAGCCAGGAGCGCAAGGTAGGCGGGCCCATGGCGTTGGCAGGGGGTGGCTGTGACGCGGTACCCCTCAGCAGGGGCCTATCATGTTTTATGTCAGCTGTCACGTTTTGGGGGTTTCGAAGCTTCCTCATGCTTTTTGTCGCGCTCTTGGACCGCAGGCTTTGGCGTCCGAGCGCGCTGAGGCGGAGCGCCTAGTGTCCGAGTCCAAGAGGGCTCAACGGGAGGCGGAGGCGGCGCGGGAGGAGGCACAGCACCTGCAGGTACGGCAAAAAGTTGTGTCAGCGCCGACTGGCCAGTACATGGCGATCAGCACTAGTTAGCCGTGCTGCTGCTGTTCCTCTATTACCGTAGTCGTACTATCCGTACTAGTGAGACGGGAGCCGGCGGGAGCCGGCAGGCACTGTTAGCGGGTCTTGGTGGAGTGGTCCACGCGCACTTTTACGTGTATCTACCGGTGTTGGCGAGACGAGCCGTGCCTGCCCTTTCCCACCTGCCTTTGCTGCAAGGCCCGCGCCGAGGGCCGCGAGCGGCGCGCCAAAGAGCTGGAGGAGCGAGCGGCGGCGGCGGAGCGCGACGCGGCCGCCAGGCTGAACGAGCTGGCCGCCGCAGTGCAGGTGTGTGGATAGCCCACTGTAACCGAGCATAACGCCGAGATTAGGTCGACACCCACATGGGGTACAAGACCGTTGGTGTAGAGGTCACGCTGACAGGATGCCGGATCACGTACTTGTCACTGTTGCCCTGTGGCCGCGGATACGCGACAAACGCAGGCTGCTCGCTCGCGGGAGGAGGCTGCCGCCGAGCGCGAGCGCGAGGCCCAGCGGGTGGCGGCGGAGGAGGGGCGTGCGCAGCGGGCCACGGCGGAGGCTGCGGCCAAGCAGGAGGAGGCCAAGGCGGCGGCGGAGCAGGCGGCCAGGGAGCGCCGGGGGCTGGAGGCGCTGCGAAAGGTGGGCGCGTTGTCTTCGCAAAACGCCCTGTCTTGTGCTCCCTTCATGGGTTGGTGGGTTACGCAACGATTGTGTGCCCTATGCCGCCAATCACTGCTTACCGTGATCCCCGCTGTCTCCCCCGTTCCCTATTCCCCGGCCCAGGCGCTGTCCTCGGTGCAGTCCACGCTGGATGACCGCGAGGCGAAGCTGCTGGGCTGCTGGCGCGACCTCAGCGCGCAGCTGCTGGCGCTGCGGCAGGAGGGCCACAGCGAGCATGGCGGGGAGCATGGGGGCAGCACGCTGGGGGCCACCATCTCGGTGGGTAGTTTCCCGTCAACGTCCCTGAAACTTTTGGCGCCGGTGTGTTGCGTCTCAGCACACACACTGTTTGCCTGCACTCTAGCACTTCTGCCCTCTGCTTCCAGTCTGCAGTCCTCACTTCTCTTACCTTCCTCCGATTCCTGACCACGCACGTTGCCCACAGGATGCCCTGCCGGCCTCCATGCTTGCTCCCTCGCCCTCCGCCGCCGCCACCCTCTTGTCGGGCCTGGCAGCCGACAGCGCCGCCGGGCCACTGCCCCCGGAGGCGCTGGCGGCAGCGCTGGAGGGGCGGCGGGCGGCGCTACTGGAGCGCGAGGGAGCGCTGCAGGCGGCGGTGCTGGGGCTGCACGTGCGGCTGGCCAAGGTGGTGGCCGCGGAACAACAGGCTAAGGCGCAGCTGGTAAGCTCATGCATACAGTGTACATACTGCATTAGGGCTGCATGCTGCTGCCAGCCAGGGGTCTCAGCCTGACGTACACTTGCACGATGGCGCCGCTACACAAAAAGAATGCTGGTGTCTGCATCTGTCCCGTGCCAGGCTCGCGCGGGCTCCACGCTGCAGCAGGCAGCTGCCGAGGCGCAGGCGTTGTCGCGGCGCGAGGCTGAGGTGCGGGCCAGCGGGGAGGCGCTGGCGGAGGAGCGCAGCCAGCTGTTGGCGCTGGCAGGGCAGCTGCAGGTGGGCGGGGGCCGGTCGAGGAGAAATGGGGTTGCGGAAGCGCGCGGCGTGGCGTGCAGCTGGGCCCTGCATGTTTGGTAAAGGCCGTTCAGATTACGGATTACTAGGGTTGGGAATTTCTTTAGATAGCTGAGGCATCTAAACGAATTCTAAATTAGAACTAAATTAATCTTTACATTTAGTTTAGA
>VFQN01007001.1_pt1 | contig 12426 bp, 14 predicted proteins | sample 3512371 | NCBI WGS metagenome assembly VFQN01 (sample SAMN10412370, study PRJNA504923) | tailings metagenome | isolation source: Replicate 2 from Balatoc abandoned mine | place: Philippines: Itogon, Benguet | collected 2017-08-28
CGAAGAACACCGAGACGCAGTGACCGAACAGGATGGGATCGGAGATCTTCATCATCGTCGTCTTGACGTGTAGCGAGAACAGGATGCCGTCCTTCTTCGCCGCCTCGATCGCGTCGGCGTAGAAGGCGCGCAGGGCCTTGGCGTTCATCACCGAGCAGTCGATGATTTCGCCGGCCTTGAGCGGGATCTTGGGCTTCAGCACCGTGGTGGCGCCATCGGCAGCAACCAGCTCGATGCGGGCGCTGGTTGGGGCCGCAATGGTCGTCGCGACCTCGGAACCGTAGAAGTCGTTGGCCGTCATGTGGGCGACGCGGGTCTTCGAATCCTTGCTCCAGGCGCCCATCTTGTGCGGGTGCTTTCGCGCGTACTGCTTCACGGCACCGGCAGCGCGGCGGTCCGAATTGCCTTCGCGCAGCACCGGGTTGACGGCGCTGCCCAGCACCTTGCCGTAGCGGGCGCGGATTTCCTTGTCGGCCGGGGTGGCATCGCTGTCGGGGTAGTTCGGAATGTCGTAGCCCTTGGACTGCAGCTCCTTGATCGCGGCCTTGAGCTGCGGGATCGAGGCCGAAATGTTGGGCAGCTTGATGATGTTGGCTTCCGGCTTCAGCGTCAGCTTGCCGAGCTCGGCCAGCTCGTCCGGAATCCTCTGCTCGGGTTTCAGCTTCTCGGGAAAGTTGGCGATGATGCGGCCGGTCAGCGAAATGTCCTTCAGCTTCACCTTCACGCCGGCTGTCGCGACGAAGGCCTCGACGATCGGAAGGAGGGAATACGTCGCAAGTCCAGGGGCCTCATCGACCTTCGTCCAGACGATTTCGAGATCTGACATACCTGCACCTCCGTGCGCCGCTTTGGTTTCGGCTGGGTTGATAAATTACCGATTAGGCCTGTCTTGTTGCACCGCCGTGAGGCAAAGGCAATCTGACGGGCCGTCGACCGGCGGCCCGCTCACGACACCCTGGAAACACCAGGAATTCGGCCTCACGTCGGCATGCGAAAGGCTCAGACTTTGTCCAGGCGCTTTTCGAAGCCGGCGGACGCGGGCATCGCCGCGATGGCGGGCAGGACGTCCTTCAACTCGCTCACGAAGGCCACGTGATCGAGGTGGGTCCGTTCGGCAAATCCGCCGTCCACGACGCCGCGCAGGAGAGCGGCCAGCGGCTCCCAGTAGCCGCCCTGATCGATGATCACGATCGGCTTGCTGTGGAGGCCGAGGGTTCGCCAGGACAGGACCTCGAAGAACTCCTCCAGGGTGCCGATGCCGCCGGGCAGCACGACGAAACCGTCCGATCGCTCGAACATCTGGAGTTTGCGCTCATGCATGGTCTCCACGACCACTGTTTCGGTGAGCGCCGGATGCCCCGCCTCCCGCTGGAGGAGGAAGTTCGGAATGATGCCGACTGTCCGGCCGCCGGCATCCAGGGCGGCGTTGGCGACCAGGCCCATCAGCCCGACGCCGCCGCCGCCATAGACCAGAGTGATGCCTTCGGCGGCCAGAAGGCGGCCCAGGCCGGCGGCCGTCTCGCGCGTGGCGGGATCGGTTCCGAAACGGGCACCGCAGAAGACGCAGAGAGAGGAGGGGGTGAAATCGGGCACGAAAGCTGCTTTTCTGAGATGAACCAGCGCGTTTCAGCGCGGCTGTGACATGATATTGTTAAGCAAAGGCTGGCTGCGACGCCAATGGGGATGGTCGTCGCACCGTTGGGAGGGCGATGTCACGAACTGTTTTCGGGCTGGTCGCTGTGGGCGCGGTGGTCATTGCGATCGCGCTGGGAGTCGCATGGCGCGGGAAGCTGAGCGAGCAGGCAGCCATCGACCAGCCGGCCAAGGCCGTCGTAGGTCGACCGGCCGCGGCGCCTGAGCCAGCCGCAGCCAGCGCCGCGCCCGGCGGCCCGCCGGGCGCCGCACCCGCCGCGTCCGCGACAGCGACCGCGACCGCCGCTGCCACCACCGCCGCGGCGCCGGTCCCGCCCGCCGCCGTCCCCATGCCTTCGTTCGACGTCGCGCGGATCGGTCCGGACGGCCGGGCGGTGGTCGCCGGCCGGGCGGCGCCGGGTGCCAAAATCGTGCTGCTGGACGGAGGCAAGGAGATCGCCAAGGGCGAATCGGACCTTCGCGGGGAATGGGTCGTGATCCTCCAGGACCCGCCGCTCGCCGCCGGCCAGCATGAACTGCGTGTCGTGCAGCATATCGAGGGCAAGGCGCCGGTCACGTCGGAACAGGCGGTGGTCGCGGTCGTCCCGGAGCCACCAACGGCGAACGCCCCGGCCGAACCGCGCGCGGAGACGCTGGTCATGATCTCGCCGCCCGCCGGTGCTGCGACACTCGTGCAGCCGCCCAGCGCCGCCGGCCTCCCGAAGTCGGCCGACCTTTCCGTCTCGACCCTGGACTACGATGACCGCGGCTATGTCACGGTTTCGGGTCTGGCGGCGCCGGGCACGGTCGTGAGGGCCTACGTGAACGACAGGATGGTCGCCGAAGGCAGGTCCGCCTCCGATGGACGTTGGCGCCTCAAGCCGGCGGACCCGGTCGGGCAGGGCAAGCATCTCCTGAGGCTCGACCGCATCGCCATGGACGGCAAGCCGGTCGCACGTCTCGAGCTGCCGTTCGAGCGCGTCATCGTCGCGCCGGTTTCCAGCACCGACGCAAGACGGCTCCATATCGTGCGGGGGGATAATCTCTGGAACATCGCTCAGGCGCATTACGGCGCGGGATGGCGTCACACCGTCATTTTCGCCGCAAACAAGGATCAGGTTAAGAATCCCCATCTGATATATCCGGGGCAAATCCTGACCCTGCCCGAGGTCAACTGACCTTCGGACAACGGAGAGCACGAGTTCAATGCTGGCCAATTTCCTGGTGCCGATCCTCCCCGACGGTTGGCGCTTCATCGCGTTGTTTGCCGCCGCGACCTTCCTGGCCGCGTTGACCGGCGCGGCGTGGCTGTTCTGGCCACTGTTTATCGTGACCCTTTGGTCGATCTATTTCTTCAGGGATCCCTCGCGCGGCGTCCCTCAGGACGACGGGCTGCTGATCGCCCCGGCCGATGGGCTCGTGCAGATGGTGGTCGACGCGGTGCCGCCGGCCGAGCTGGGGCTGGGCGACAAGCCGCTGACCCGGGTTTCGATCTTTCTCAGCGTCTTCGACGTCCACATCAACCGGAGCCCCTGCGCCGCCACCGTCGACGTCGTGGCCTATCGGCCGGGCAAATTCCTGAGCGCCAATGCCGACAAGGCCAGCGAGGACAACGAGCGCACGGCGCTGGCCCTGCGACGGGCCGACGGGCGGGTCATCGGCTGCGTGCAGATCGCGGGCTATGTCGCCCGCCGGATCGTCTGCTACGTGAAGCCGGGACAGACGGTCGCTGCCGGGGAACGTTTCGGCCATATCCGCTTTGGTAGTCGTACGGATCTTTACCTGCCGGAAGGCGCGCGTCTCCTGGTTTCCCCGGGCCAGCGCATGATCGGCGGCGAGACGGTCATGGCTGAACTCGATCCCGTGGTGCCAGAACCTCGTATCGCCGTCGAATTCTAGGAGTCGACATGGACAGCGACCTGCGCTCGCAACGCGGTGGACTGCGCGGTTTCTCCATCAACCGCCTCATTCCAAACGTCCTGACACTGGCCGCCTTGTGCTCGGGCCTGACGGGAATTCGTTTTGCCCTGCAGGGCGAGATGCGGCTGGCGGTCATCGCCATCATCGTCGCGGCGATCTTCGACGCCTTGGACGGCCGTGTGGCGCGCCGCCTCGGCGTCACCAGCCGCTTTGGCGCCGAACTCGATTCCCTGTCGGATTTCCTCTGCTTCGGCGTCGCGCCGGCGCTCGTCCTCTATCTCGCCTCCCTGAGCAACGTCGGCGCCCTGGGCTGGGTGGTTACCCTGATGTTTCCGATCTGCTCGGCACTTCGCCTCGCGCGCTTCAATACGGCTCTGGTCGCCGACACGCCGCCGCCGGTCTGGACGGGGTCCTACTTCACGGGCGTGCCGGCGCCTGCCGGCGCTCTGCTGGCCCTGATGCCGCTCATGCTGAGCTTCGAGGTCGAGGCCGCCTGGCCGCGCCACGCCACCGTCGTCGGGGTCGTGCTGGTGGTCGTGGGCGGCCTGATGGTGAGCCGCTTGCCCACCTTCTCGTTCAAGAAGGGCCGGATTCCCCGGCACCTCGTTCTGCCTGCTATGCTGGCTGCGGCACTGGTCATGGGCGTGCTTGCGAGCGCACCGTGGATCGCGCTGTCCCTGATCGGCTTCGGCTACATGTGCCTGATCCCGTTCAGCGTGATGGCGCATCGCCGCCAGACCTTGCAGGACCGCAAGGCCGCCGAGGCCGCGGCGATAGTGCCGCTCCACACCGTCGACTCCGGGGCGCGGCCGCACGACTGATCGGTCGAGGCCCCGATGCTGGACCCACTGTTGCGGCGCTGGATCGGGCCGCCGCTCGATCGAGCCGGCGCTTCGTTGTCGCGATGGGGCGTTACGGCGAACGCCGTCAGTCTGGCCGGCCTTGCGATCGGATTGGCGGCGGTCCCGCTCCTGGCATTCGGCAACTATGGCGCGGCGCTTGTGGTGATCCTGATCAATCGGCTGCTGGACGGTCTGGACGGCGCGGTCGCCCGGCACGGGCACCCGACGGCCTATGGTGGCTATCTAGACATCGTCTGCGATATGGTGTTCTACGCGGCGGTTCCCCTTGGATTCGCCCTTGCCCGCCCGGAGAACGCCGTCTGGGCGGCGTTGCTGCTCGCGTCTTTCGTCTGCACCTGCGCTTCCTTCCTGGGCCGCGCCGTGCTGGCCGCCGGCCGCGGGGAGCGGGACTTGGGAGAGCGGGGGCGCAAATCCTTCTTCCATGCAGCCGGTTTGATAGAAGGCACGGAGACGATCCTGGCTTTCGTTCTGTTCTGCCTCCTGCCGGATATTTTTCCATGGCTGGCGGGGGTGGTTGCCGCGCTCTGCTTCTGGACGGCGGCCGCTCGCGTGACAGTGACGTTTCTTGCCGAGTCGAATTCCTGATTCCCAACTTTTTTCGGAATCCTAAGTCGCGGTCGGCGGCCAGCGGAGGCCTCAAAGAATTCCCATTGAAATCATAATGTTAGAAATGATGACACAAAATGGTCGAGATTCATTGACCTGAGAAATCACATTAAGTACCTTGCCTAAGTTGATTCGGCACAGGGCCGGAAAGTTGTGGCTGGAGGCTGGGGCATGCTTTCGATCTTCCGTCGCTTGATGAAAAACACCGAGGGGGCCACGGCGGTCGAATACACGCTGATCACCTCGCTGATCGCAGTTGCGGCGATCGCGTCGATCCGCTCGGTCACCGACAAGGTGAGCCACGTGCTCGGGGCGGCGGCCCTCAACTGAGGTGCCGCGGCAACTCTTGTCCGACCTGACAACGCTCTCTCAGACGGTCTTCCCGATCGCCCTGGTGGGTCTGCTGCTCGCTGCGGCGTGGCAGGACATGCGCACTCTTCACATCGGAAACGGGGTGTCGATCGCCGTCGCAGCCCTGTTTGCCGGCTGGGCCGTCATTGGCCTGATGACCGGTTCCTGCACGCTCCAGGACATCGGCCTGTCGGTTGCCTGCGCAGCCACCTTGTTTGCCGCGGGCCTCGCAGCCTTCGCCGTCGGCGTTCTGGGCGGGGGTGACGTCAAACTGCTTTCCGCGGTAAGCCTGTTTGCCGGTCCGGGCGGAATGCTCGACCTGCTGCTCGTGACAGCGTTGGCTGGCGGTCTTCTGGGAATCGCGGTCTTGGCAGGAGCGCGCATCGGACCTATTGGGCCTCCCGGCGAGGCGGCACTGCGCAGCAGACTGCCGTACGGTCCCGCGATTGCGGCGGGCGGTCTTTGGGTTGCAACGAGGCTGGCCGTCGGTTGAGATTGGCCGACGAATAGGGAGAACCAATGCCTTCGCCGCTCGCAAAGACAATCATCGCCGCTGTGGCCGCAACGTTTCTGGCGACCGCCGCAACCGCCCAGCCCGCGCCGTCACCGGCGCAGCGCAGCCGTGTCGAAGTGCCGACCAGCCCCGGCATTCCCGAGTTCCGCGATCCCAAGACGGGTCAGATCTGGACGCCCGAGAATGTCGGCCAGGGTCCGATAGGCAAGCCGACGCCGGCCGATCTCGCCTTCGATCCGCTGGCCCAGGCGGAGCGCATCAAGGGCATCGTCGTGCAGCGTCCCAACTTCACGCCCTTGGGGTGGGCCGCGCCGAGCGCCGGACCGGGCACGCCGCTCGTGACGATGGACAATGCCAGCCTGCGGGCCGTTCCGGGCAAGCGCTGGCAGGTCGTCCTTTACGTGAACAACAACAGCGCGGGCACCCTTGCGCCGATGATCGACTGCCGGTTCACAAACGCTGGCAAGCTCGTCGAGGAGACCCGCGTCCTGCTGCCCGGCATTGGCGCCGGGGTACGGGGCGGACTGACGATCTACGGGCCCAAGACCGAGCTGTTCGTCGATCGCGCCGACTGCCGCATCGTCTCGCCCTGATCTGCTACCCTTGCACCGAATAGCCGCCGTCGACGGTGATGGCGGCGCCGGTGACGTAGTCTGATGCCGATGCCGCCAGGAACACGGCAATCCCGGCAAAGTCGTCGGGTGTGCCCCAACGTCCGGCCGGCGTGCGCTTCAGCACCGACTCGTGCAGCGCCGGCACGTCGCGACGTGCACGCTGGGTGAGGGCGGTGTCGATCCAGCCGGGCAGGATTGCGTTCACCTGGATGTTGTCCTTGGCCCAGGCTGTGGCCATTGCCTTGGTCATCTGAACGATGCCGCCCTTGCTCGCGGCATAGGCGGTCGTGAACGAGGCGCCGAAGATCGACATCATGGAGCCGATGTTGATCATCTTGCCGCCCCCGGATTTCACCATCGCCGGGTAGGCGGCCTGGCTGCACAGGAAGGCGCTGGTCAGGTTGCTGTCCAGCACCCGGTGCCATTCGGCGGCCGTGTATTCCTGCGGCTGCTTGCGGATGTTGATGCCGGCATTGTTCACGAGAATGTCGAGACGGCCATGGGCTTCGAGCGTGCCGGCAATGAGTGCGCGGCACGATTCTTCCTCTAACACGTCAACGATGATGGAGCTGGCGGTTGCGCCGGCCCCGTGCAGTTCCTCGACTGCTGCTTGGTTCTTGGTGGCGTCGCGGCCGGCCACGACAACGATGGCGCCGGCGCGTGCCATGCCTTTCGCCATTCCCAGTCCGATCCCGCCGTTGCCACCCGTCACGATGGCAACCCGGCCGGAGAGATCGAAGAGCTGCATCGCACCGTCCCCCAGTCTGCGTTCTCTCTATAGCGAACAGGCGGAACCCGAAACAGTGGCGGGCCGTTGGTGGGGGACGGGCTCGGCCCTGTGAGACAGCAGGTGGATAAGACGAGTTCGCGGCGTGTCGGCCGGGCTGACCGGCAGGTTGCGAACGAGGGTGGCGGCGATCGCGAGATCGCCGCCATTTTCTAGCGTCCAGTAGAGCGCCGTCTCGATTGAAGGAACGGCCATCGGCCGAGGTGCCGCACTACTTCTTCGGCGGCTCCTCTGCCGCGTCGACTTTCTTATTCGCGGCGGCATCCCTGTCGATGAGATTGAGCAGATCATCGGGCAGGGGTTCGCTCGCGATTTCGTCGTACATCGCGTGCAGCTGCTTGTGCAGCCACATGTCGAACGGACGATCGTTGCTCCGCGGCCGGGATCGCGCCGGACCTTCGGCGCGCCCCGCGTCGGGCTTGTCGTCGTTAGTGGCCATAACATGCTCCCCGGAGGCGGATGTCCACTCCGCGGGATCCTGTCCGACCCATCCAACTCTCCCCGTGGGACTACTCATGACTTTGTCGCACTCAAATGTCCGGCTTGGAAGGGGTCTTTAGCGATTTGCGCCGGTGGATGCATCGTCATGCAAGGCGACCGACGTGCGCCCGGACTCGGAGGGGCGTCGGGTCTCGCCTTCCAGCAGGAGACGCTCGAGTGTGTCGCGCGCACGAGAAATGCGACTCTTGACCGTGCCGACCGATACGCCGGTATGCTCAGCAATCGTCTCATATGGCAGTCCTTCGAGGACCGCGAGGAGCAGGGCTTCGCGTTGCGCCGCAGCAAGCTTGCCGAAAGCGGACATGAATTCACGCATCACGAGGCCGCTGTCCTGATGTGGCGGATGGGAGAGCGACTCCGCGATCGCGGTGTCGACCGGCACCGTCGGGCGGCGACGGCGGAGCCCGGAAATGAATTCGTTGCGCTGGATACGAAACAGCCAGGCGGCGAGATTGGTGCCGGGCTGGAAACTGTTACGGCCGGTGAGCGCCTTGATCACCGTGTCGTGGACGAGGTCGTCCGCGGCGTCCCGATCGCGCGTCAGCGACAGGGCGTAGATGCGCAGGCGGGGCAGGATCGTCTTGAGCTGGTCGTGAAAGTCGCGAATACCGTCATCCTGCTTGGTCTGCGTGCTCATTGGCGATCTCCAGAGAGTTGCGTCCTGTGCTGGATAAATGCCGGTGATTCGATTTGGTTACACAACGGTCGCGCTATTTCCCAACCCATTGCAATTGCTGCAAAATCTCGAAGTAAAACTCTACTGTAACTTGTCGGACAGGTACTTCCGTGCTCGCGATACGCGCGCTTTCAGAGTGCCCACCGAACAGCCACACAATTCGGCCGCTTCTTCGTACGAAAAGCCGCCGGCACCGATCAGCACCAACGCCTCCCGCGATTGCGGGTTGAGCTTCCACAGTTCCGAGGACAGCTCCTTCAGCGCCATCGTCGCTTCGGGATTGTCCACGGCGGCCAATGGCGCGGCGGCGTCATTGTCGATCGTCAACGGACGTCGACGTTGCGTCCTCAGATCCGAATAGAACCGATTTCGCATGATGGTGAAGAGCCAGCCCTTGAGATTGGTGCCAGGCGCGAACTGGGACTGCTTGTCGAGAGCCGCGAGAATTGTGTTCTGGACCAAATCGTCGGCCGCCTCGCGCTCGCGACACATGAATCGCGCAAAGGCACGCAAGTCAGGGAGAAGTGCAACGATCTCTTTCTTCATCGCCATTCCATCTGGGGACGACGGCGCGACGGTGAAAGGGGAAATCGCCAAGGCTACCCACATGTAGGCGCATCTGCGGTGAGGGGACAACCGGAAAAGGAACCTGCGGGTCGGCCATGCGTTGTGGGGCCGTGATCAGGCATTAAGAGGGCTGTATGGGACGCGCCGCAATCCTGTGGTTCTTGGGGGTACCGATACCGGTGCTGTTGCTCATGTGGGTGCTGGGCTGGCTGCACTAGCATCACCGCAGATGTAAAATCGAGACATGTGGACGGGCGTTCCGGAGCCCGTCTGCACGCATTTTCGCGGGGCCGGACGTGGAGCAGTGTCGAGGCCGAGCCGCTGACGATGGTGCAATAGTGTTGTCTGCAGACGCACACGGCGTAGTGTAGGCCGTGAGCACGGGGCCGCCTGCGGCGGGAGACGTTGGTTGAGGATGAGGGAGAACGACGTGGCTGAAGAGCAGGTAGCTTCGAAAAAGATTTCCGAGGCAATAACGAGAACGCTGCCGTTCCTGCGCCGCTACGCTCGGGCCGTGACCGGCTCACAGCAGCAGGGCGACGAATGGGTGCGTCTCTGTGCCGAGGTCGCGGTTCAGCAACCCGAACTCATTGCCGAGGCTGAGGATACGAAGCTTGGCGTGTTTGCGCTCTTTCACCGCCTGCGGCAACCGTTCGGCGACATGGAAGAAGCGGCGAGCGGCAGCGAAAGCGTCCGGGAGCGGTTGAAGGAATCCCTCACGGAAATGGCGCCGATGCAGCGTCAGGTCCTGCTGCTGACCGTGCTGGAAGGTTTCACCGTTAGCGACGCTGCCCACATTCTTGGTGTCAGCGTCGATGCTGCCGAACGCAGCTTGGAGGAAGCACGTCGCGAGCTTCAGCGGGTCGCATCGGTTCGCATTCTCGTGATCGAAGACGAGGCGGTGATCGCCCTCGACGTGGCCGACATCGTGCGCAACGCCGGCCATGAGGTCGTGGGCATCGCGGCGACCGAAAAGGCCGCCATCGAACTCGCCAGGAAGCATTCGCCGCATCTGGTGTTGGCAGACATCCAGCTGCGCGGTTCAGACAGCGGTATTTCGGCGGTCAATCAGATCATGAAGTCGATGTCGGTTCCGGTGATTTTCGTGACGGGCTTCCCGGAACGTCTGTTGACCGGCAAGCAGGTTGAGCCTGCTTTCGTGATTTCCAAGCCCTTCGATCCCGACCTTCTCCGTGCGGCGATCGCGCAGGCGCTCGATACCGTATCGATCTGAGACCGAGACGGATCGTGGCGCGATGGTCGCTTCGTTCCAAGCTCTTCCTGCTCGTTGCGCTGGCCTTGTTGCCCGTCCTCGGGCTGTCGGCTTGGCAGGCCAGTCTCCGCGAGGAGGCGGTCGTATCGCAGCGGGCGAGCGCGCTGGAAGCGGTGGCCGATTTGGCGGTCGCGCGCTATGCCGGCCTCTTCGACGCCTCCCGGCGCCTGTTGTCTGCCGTATGCACGGGCGAATCCGTGGAGGCGAGCGCCTCGGCCGATCCCTCGGCGGCTAACGTCGGCCGATGTGGAGGTTACCTTTCGGGGGTGCTCGCGGCCTATCCTGCTCAGTATTCCAGCGCGCTGGTGACAGATGAGCAGGGCATCGTGCGATGTGCGAGCGACCCCCAGGCGCTCGGCATGCCATTTGCCGATCGGGACGTGTATCAGAAGGTGCGGACTGCCAGGGGTCTTGTGGTCGGCGATGCGGTCGCGAGCCGCATAAACTCGCATGCGGTCATTCCCATCGCCGTTCCCATCCTTCGTGACGGCACGTTCCGCGGCATGTGCGCGGTGGGTATCCGCCTGCGGGCGCTTGCGCAGGCAGCCGCCCAGGGAGAGGGCGCAAGCGGCACGGAACTGGCCGTGGTGGACGGCGCCGGGACCGCCGTCGGTGGCGATGCGGCCGCGATGCGGCGGCTGCCGGTGCCGGCACGCCTGGTCGAGGCATTGACCAGCGGTCAGACCGCGTTTTCCGACGCCGGACAGGATGGCTCGCTCTACGATTTCCGGGTGCGGCCGGTCGGGGGCAATGCGCTCTTTGTCGTTGTGTCCGCACCGACGGGAGACGATCCGCTGGCTTCGGCGCGGACCTGGGCTGGCTTCTTCTTCGTTGTGCTGGCGTCGATCGTCGTTCTGCTGGTGATATGGTTCGGCGCCGATCGCTGGTGTGTCCGGCCTCTCCGCTATATCCAGGATTTTGCCGACAAGGTCGCTCGCGGCGAGCACATCACTTTGTCGCCGCCACGGCCCTGGTCCCCGGAAATGGCATCGGTCGGCGCGGGGGTGACGGCCATGGCGGAGGCCATCTCCAGTCGCGAGGCGGCGCTGCGGGCCAATCTCGAGCAGCGCGACCACATGCTTCGCGAGATTCACCATCGGGTGAAGAACAACCTCCAGATGATCTCGAGCCTGCTGAACCTCCAGGCGGGCGAGATCAGGTCGCCGCGCATCCGCCGCTTCTTCGGCGATGCGCAGAATCGCGTCCTCACCCTGTCGATCCTGCACCGCCATCTCTACGAGCGGTCGAGTTGGTCCCTGGTCGACTTCCAGCAGTTCATCAGCGACCTCGTGCGGCAGATATCGGTTGGCCGCACGAGCCGCGGCCAGCCGGCGCCCCGCTTTCACATCCGCGCGCCGATCATGGCTGTCGGTCCCGACACCGCCATACCCATCGGGCTGATCGTCACCGAGGCGGTGAGCATTGCGCTCACCCACGACTTCAGCAAGGCGGCCACGCCTGAAATTCGCATCGAGACCAGTGAACGCGGCGAGGAGGTCCAACTCGTCATAGAGGACAATGGTGTTGCCCGGGATGGCGGGTCACCCATCCCCGACGGCAAGGGCGGCTTTGCCCTCACTCTGATCCGGGGACTGGCCATGCAGCTTGGCGGCGAGGTCACGATCGAGCCCAAGCCCGACGGCGGCAACCGGGTCGTGGTGGTCTTTCCGACGCCTGCCGCGGACGAGCCCGGGAATGCCTAGCCTCCTGCGATCGGCGCGCTCGACCGGGGTCATTGCCGGCATCACCCTGGCCGTGCTGATCGCGACCGGCCTCATGCTGGCGTTCACCCACTCCAAATCGGCGGCGCGCCAACAGCGCCTCGTCGTGGCCAACTACGTCACGATGGGGTTGATGCGCGAGATCGTGATTGCAGTGCAGGACGCCGAGATCGGGCTGCGCGGCTATCTGCTGACCGGCGACGTCACGAGCCTCGAACCCTATGAGCGCGCCCGCCTCAGGATCGAATCCAGCATGCGCCAACTCGAGGCTGCGGTAGCGGGCGATCCCGACACGACGCGCCAATTCCACGAATTCCGCGATGTCACGGGCCAGAAGTTCGATCAACTGAACGCCACCGTGAGCGCCTACCAACTCAGCGGTCGCGAGGCGGCCCTCGCAC
>VFQN01007002.1_pt1 | contig 12421 bp, 32 predicted proteins | sample 3512371 | NCBI WGS metagenome assembly VFQN01 (sample SAMN10412370, study PRJNA504923) | tailings metagenome | isolation source: Replicate 2 from Balatoc abandoned mine | place: Philippines: Itogon, Benguet | collected 2017-08-28
ACAAGAAACTGAGCGATCAACTGATTGCTTTGTTGAAATCCTTTTAACTCACAGGAGCATGAAGTGCCAACAGGTGTTTATGATAGAAGGAAAATTCCAATAATAGAGCGTTTCCTAGCAAAAATTGTAAAAGATAAAGAAACGGGATGTTGGAATTGGGTTGGCTATGTGAATAAAGGTGGATATGGTTTAATATCTTCAGATACAAGACCTCTCCTTTCTCATAGGGTATCACATACCTTTTATAAAGGGGATATACCAAAGGGATTTGATATAGACCATCTATGCAGAAACCGATCTTGTTGTAATCCTGACCACTTAGAGGCAGTAACAAGAAAAGAAAACCTAAAAAGAGGAATTGGCCCACAATTAGCTTCCGAAAGAAGTAAAGCTGCAACTCATTGTCCTAAAGGACATGAGTACACTGTTGAGAATACGAGATACAGAACTCAGGGGTGGAAACTTTGCAGGATTTGCAGCCGGGCCAACAGGAGAGATTACAGAGCTAAACTAAAAAAACAATCAACAATGGAGAGTAAAAATGACTGATGTAAGCGGTGTTAGCGGAGAAAGACTTAAACTGTACATAGAACGTATTGAAAACATCGAGGAGCAGATTGGCGGCTTGAGTGATGATCGGAAAGATGTCTATGCAGAAGCGAAATCCGCCGGTTTCGACGCCAAAATCATGAAAATGATTGTTCGACTTCGCAAAATGGCCAGTGAGAAACGCCGCGAAGAAGAAGATATGCTCGATATTTACAAATCCGCAATCGGCTTGGAATAGGGAGATTACAGTGTCAGAACAAAGCAACATTCTTGCGGTAATTGAACGCGCTGCAATCAATCCCGATATTGATATTACCAAAATGACCGCCTTGCTGGATATGCAGGAACGTATCATGGCTAAAAATGCTGAAATGGCCTTTAATGAGGCCATGACGCGCCTACAAAGTTCTATGCCGCGTATTAGCAAAGACGGTAATATCGAGTTTACGGATAGCAAAAACAATCACAGAAAAACGCCTTTTGCCACGTATGAAAATATCGACAAGGCAATCCGTCCACTGATGATACAGGAGGGGTTTTCAATCTCATTTAATTCAGAGTGGGGCGAAACAGGGGCATTAATTCATGCAACCATGTCTCATAAGGACGGTCATAGTCGTAACGCTTCAATACGGCTTCCCCTTGATAGCTCAGGCAGCAAAAACAGCTTACAGGCAATGGGTTCCACAATCTCATACGGTAAACGATATCTGCTAACAATGATGCTTAATATTGTGACAGAGGGCGAGGATGACGATGCAGACGCGGCCCATGACTTCATTGATACGGAGAAAGCAGCAGAGATTGACATCATGATCCGTACTGTCAAAGCTGACCGCGCAAACTTCCTGAAATACATGGGCGCCGAAACCGTCCAAAAGATTTTGGCAAAAGACTACCAGAAAGCCATTACAGCACTCAAGGCAAAAGGGGCGCAGAAATGATTATTCATGATTTAGAGCAAGGTAGCCCCGAATGGTTTGCGGTTCGATTAGGAATTCCTACAGCCTCATGCTTTGACAAGTTGATCACGCCCACAGGAAAGGAATCAACACAGCGTGAAGCCTATGAAAATCAGCTTGTAGCTGAAATCTTAACCGGAAAGCCTGTAAATGACTTTGAAGGTAATGAGTGGACGCAGCGCGGCAATGAATTAGAGCCTGATGCCGCCGCTTTCTATGCCCTGCAACGCGATATAGAGCCTGTCAAAGTTGGTTTTATTACAAATGATGCAGGTGTTTTTGGATGCAGTCCAGACCGTTTAATTGGTGATGATGGTTTACTTGAGATCAAATGCCCAGCACCTCATACACATGTTAAATACATGCTTGATCGCAGTATTGACCGCAAATATTACCCACAGCTACAAGGACAGCTTTTAGTGACTGGCAGAAAATGGGTTGATATCATATCCTATCATCCTGAGATGCAGCCTGTTATTATCCGAGTTGAGCGAGATGAAACATTTTTAAGCGATTTATTCCGGCTTTTGGTCGGTGTTAATATCCAAGTGAAAGCAAAAATCAACCAACTGCAAGGAGTAGAATAATGTCTTCATTAAATAAAGTAATCCTTATAGGAAAACTTGGCAAAGACCCTGAAATCCGCACAATGTCAAACGGGAACAGAGTTGCAACATTTTCTGTAGCCACTTCCGAAAGCTGGAAAGATAAAAACACAGGCGAAAAGAAGGAAAAAACCGAATGGAGCCGCGTTGTTGTTTTCAATGATCGTTTGGTTGGAACGGTTGAACGATTTTTAACTAAAGGCTCAAAGATATATCTCGAAGGCCAGTTGCAAACAAGAAAATGGACGAGTGACGACGGTAAAGAGAACCAGACAACGGAAGTTGTATTGCAGCAATACAGAGGCGAAATTCTGCTTTTAGATGGTAAAAAAGAAGCGCCCGAACAAGCTCAAAGCAAGCCTGATATTGGCGGTTCATACGATGGCCCAGATGGTACTTTTAAGCCAAATCCACAGCAGGTGGTTGACAATTTCTTTGACGACCCGCCATTTTAGGAGGTCGTAATGCGCGTTTATACAATTACAACTAAGGAACGTATCGGCCAGTTTATCACTGATTTAGTAGGTGACCTAAACCGCTGGAACGGTGAAAAACCGTTAACCGTGACGATGCAGAGCAAGACGGAAAAGCGCAGCCTTGACCAGAACGCCCTATATTTTAAATGGTGCCATATCATTGCTGATGAAACAGGAAACGATAAAGACGATATTCACGAGTTTCTGAAAATGAAGTTTCTTGGATTTAAACATATAAGAGTTAAACCTGAACACTTGGGAACTATGGTTCCTATATCAACAAAAATCCAATCAGTAAAATCAATGGCCGAGTACATGCAAAAGATACAGGCATGGGCAGCGACTGACCTTAATATAATGCTTCCGGTTCCAGATGATTTAATAGACTACAGCCAGTACGAGAGGTAACAAATGACCAAGAAACCCAAATACGACTTTACAAAGCTCAAAGTTGGCCAGCGCAATAAGGTAAAAACAGACAATCCCGTAAGTTGCCAGCATATGGCTATGACTTGGGCCAAGAAGAACGGATACGGCTATCATACCGAGCGTGGTGATAACTGTGTTTACGTAGTTTTATGGGAACAAAAAAAATAGCTTCATAGTCACTTTTGTTGTTGACAACCTATGTCACGGGTGATATAGTGTATTCAGGCACAACAAAGGAGTTACACATGTTTGGTTATTACTTCACAACAGAACAGGTAAACGAAATTGAGGATATTTATAGCAAGCTTGTTTTATCAACAAATTACTATGATGCCCTCACGTTGTCTACCAAATTAAGTCAGAAGATCACTTCTTTGACTTTGCAAAACCGTCCTGTTGACAATGACGAAGAACATCGAAAATGCCATAAAGACGATGCAAAATTCCATGAAAGCAGAGGGAGTTAAGCCATGGAAATAACAACCGTTGAACAATTGGCTGATTTTGCTTTTGATAAACTCAAGGAACTGGCTGTAATGGAATGCATGTCAAAAGATGATTTTGAAGCAGCTTTTGAGAGTGTTTATCTTAAATTCCTTACCGAGATGGAGAGTAAATAATGCTTAAATTACCATTCGTCCTACGTTCAAAATACGAGCGTTTAGAGCGTGAAAGCCGGTGGATTGCGGGACAGTTCGTAACCGTACGCCAAGAGGCAGAGCGCATATATAGCGAGCTTGAGAATATAAAGAAAGAGCATTGCTTTACCGCCGCGTTGTTCGAGTATTACAAAAAGCACTATGATCTAATCAAGTTTAATAAAACCCATCCCAAGGGCGAAAAAGGCCGTTTTATACCGATTGAGGTTAAGTAATGCGCCTCAATGACAAAGCCACTAGATTTATTCTGGTTTTGTCATTCGTTTTATTCCTTATCGAGATAATCGTTTTTATGGAGGTTCAATAATGCGATGCAGTTTACAGGAAGTGCTCTTTACCGCACTGTTAATCATAATCATGATTGGCGCTTTTGCCATAGGGGTAAAGAAAGAAATAACCCGCCAGCATAAGCAATGCTTACAGTATCAGGCGAATGGATATGAAGTGGAATGTGGCCATGATTAAAAAACCATTTCAATTGCTTGGCTGGTTGCATACTATTTATGATGCTGATGAAAATTGGATTGCAACGACAAACGTGTCCAACGATAAGACAGATGAAGAACGGGCAGATATAGCCGCCCACATCGTCCGTTGCGTGAATAGTTTCGATGATCTGGTTGCGGCTTTGGAATCAGCACAAAGAACATTACAAGCAATAGCTGGTGATGCAGAAGATTGGGATGATAAAGTGTGGAGCGCTTTTGGGCGAGTTGCTATGGAGAAGTCAGATCAGATCTGTGAACTATTATCCAAAGCCCGAGGAGAGCAGTGATGAAAAACGCAACCATCCACACAATCGATCACGTCAGCTTTTCCCGTAAGCTAAAAATCCATTTCGATGACGATATCAAGGAGTTGCTAGAGATGCTGAAAACAGCCCGTAAAGCCCTGTTTATCCACGGCTACAACCCGGAAGAAATTGACACTGTTTTGAAGAAATGGGAGGTGTGAGGTGGTTGATATTATAGATACAGGATATAAACCAACCGTTCAAAGAGAAGACTATGGCCATATTATATTGCCGCCAAATCCTGAATGGTCTGAACTGGAAAAATTGCGAGACAGCATTGCTCAAAGAAAGTTCTATTGTCAAAATCGCCACTTACATGAAAGAGATGAATGCTTTTGGAAAGAGCAAAGCAGTGATTTCAAAAACAAACAGCGCAAACTTGCCGAAGATCATATACAGGCAATTTATGAACTTGGATATGTAATAGCAAAGGATAATAAAGATGCCTAAACCTCATGAATGTCCTAAATGTCAAAATGATGCCACAGTTATGTGTCTAACCAGCGACGATAATATTGTTCTTTCTACATGGTTATATTGCCTTCACTGCAAATATGACCAAAGAAATACTTCAGCAGAAGAAAGTGATTAGAAATGAAACGCCCATCCATAATCGCCGCCATCGTGGTCTTTGCCATTGCACAACTGGCCTACGACTACTACAGCGCGCCTGTTTACTGGCCGCATTTCAAATATGCAGCACTTGAAAAGGCCAGCACCGTAACCCATGAATGGTTTGAGGAAGCCAAGGAAAAGCGCAACCGTAAAGACATGGTGCAGCTTGCAAAGAATAACACGCCTAATATGCCTGTGTCTGAAAAGGCTCTATTCCTGCCAAACGGCAAGAGCGTGGAGGATTTGCGGTGAGAACAAGAACTAAAGAAGAAAGAGCGCGGATGAATATCAACAGGCTTTTAGCGTCATGTAATGATATTCTGACAGAAGCACAAAAAATATTTGTTTTCTCAATATTTGAAGAATACGAGTTGTTGTTAAGTATTGAGAAAAGCCGATATGCCCAGCTAAAGGGCGCTTATATGAAAGGTAATGCAAAATGACCCCTGCTGCTATTTCAGCCATATCAAACAGCACCGCTTTAGGTGCCAGTCACCTATCAGAAAATGGATTGATAGTTTTGGTATGCGCTCAGATTATAATATTTATTGTTTTGGCAATCGTAGAATGGAGAATGAAATGACCCATAACCGAGACGATTTGATTAAGGCTTTGGATTATCTAAGTGATGTTCTTGCATGGGCTGAGGTTGGTATTCAGCAAGCACCACGTGGGAAGACTGTACCAGACCTTAATTCCGCTGGTATAACCATCCGCGCCGCGCTGCAATCATGCCTGGACGATGGGTGCGCTAAACCATCAATACATAGCGAAGTTTATGAGATGGCTATGGCTAGTTTACTTTCATGCTATGCAACAAGAACGCACGATGATTTACACCCATGTGCCACCAGTATTGCAACTAAGGTCAATAACAAGTTCGGTGGTAATTACAGATCCACACCAACCCCACCCGAGAAAGGCCAACCGTGATGGAAATTACGCAACACACACTATCAAAACTGCGGGTTGTTGGAGCAGATAGGCTTGACCCGATAGATGTCTATTTTGATGACATGGGTAAGGGGGAGGCACACGTTACAATCATTTGTTACGGCTCATCTTGGACAACATACTTTGGAAGTATGGGTAAATCTGCCAGAGAATTCATTAAGGGCTGTAACGCCAGCTATCTTCTAAATCGCTTTTCAAATGGAGCGGATAAGAAGCGGTCAAAACAGGCCGAGCTATACCTTTTACGCATAATCGAAGCAGTTTTATTAGCATTGAAAGGCCAACCGAATGACTGACACCCAGACAACAACACCCGCTTTCGATGCGCTGAAACCTTGCCCGTTCTGTGGTGGGGAAGCAGTAGTGAAAGCCCCATACGGCGAAGAATTACGAAAGTATGTTGAATGCCAAAATAACAAATGTTGGATGTTCGGCATAATGGCTAAACCAGAGGAATGGAACGCCCGCGCCGACCAGTGCATCCCCGCCAGTGATATCCGTCCGCTGGTCGAGGCTTTGCGGAAGATCAAAGAAAAGGCCGATTCAGGTATATTCCCGCATTTGCCAGTAGAAACTGTTGGTGCAGCGATGTGCATTGAAATTGATAAGATATGCGATGCAGCCCTCGCCCAATTCCAACAACGCCACCCGGAGGTGATGAAGTGAACTGTAGAAAATGTAACGGTACAGGAACAGTTACCAAACTGACGCAGCGTGGTGGTCCACATTGTCATGACGCCAATATAGGTCTTGCGATCATGACATTAGGATTATCTTTATTGGCAACAACGACCACAAAATACTCTGTTTGCCCTGTATGTTCTGGAACAGGTAAATCTTTATCTTATTGGCTAAAAAAGGTGATGAAGTGATTGACAGGTTACTATTAGAAAACGCTCTGGCTATATACGATCACAATGGAGCCATCGTAAAAGACGACATCATCGGAGCAGCCCGCGCCTATCTGCAACTCCTCCAATCGGTGAATGTGGATGATGCTAAGGCGGCTTTGTTAAATGTGAACGAAAACACATGGCCGAGTTCTATTGACCCGGATGTTAGTCACATAAAAGGTATTCCAAATACATGTGTTAAAACTATCGTCACTTTGCTTCAAGCCGTCGCGGGGGTGCAGCATGAATGATCTAGTTATATGCCGCAAGAAAACCTACCACGGTAACGAAGGCACCAGCGGGTATTATTATGAGGAGATTGGGCCATATGTTCCAAATGCAGCGCCTTGGGTTATAGCTCAATGCGATCCTTCGATAAAAGCTATCACTCATTACAATAAGGCCGCGACAGAAGATCAGCTTAAAGCAATGACAGCATCAAAGGAAGTAGACCACGCTGAAAAGCTGGAATTACTACATCAACACACTAAACTTGTTAATGGTAGTCATCAGTATCAACGTGGTTGGCTTGATTGTATAGAAGCTGTAAAACAATTACTCGCAGCCTACGATGCCAGCAAGGGGGAGAAATGACCCGCATCATATCTATCATATTTCTGGTTCCATTTGTTTTTACAATCGCTATACTGGTGAAAGTGTATGAATGCTTATTGTGGGTGGTAAAGAAATGTCACTAGGAATGAATATAACAGCGGTGTTCCAACCTAAACGCACGGATGACTTATACCCGGAAGTTATCCCATTAATTGGAAGACGCTTTAAATTTGAATACGCTTTCACGGCTGATGATGATGAGCTTTTTGCTGGTCAAAAAGCTTGGATGATTCACTATCCGGAAAATGAAAACGTGCACTATCGCTGGTTCCCGAACGAAGACTTAACAGATATAGAGGCGCTATGACCGACGAGCAGATCCAAGCATTTTTAGACATACTGGAAGACGGAAATAAAGTTCTTCTTTTTGAATTTGTCTCATTGCATTTTAAAGGCCGTGCTGATAGTCTGTGGTGGTAGCCTATCCTAATGGTCACTGGTAGTATTGAACCTCCTAGCAGTGACTTTTAGAGCAGGTGAAAAGTTCTAAGGTCACATGTTGGCTGGCAAAATCAATATGTGATCGACCGGTACCCTCAGTTTCATTCGAGCCGGTACGTTGCCGCTATGCGATAGGACTGTATTAGCCCCTGTTCTGAGCCTTTCTTACGCAGTAGCCTGCGGTCAAGTATACATCCCTGCACGGTTTTAATTAGGGCGAATTCGCCCCAATAAGAAATCACAGGGATGTGGCCACAGGTAACGAGGCCACGCCAAGGGCTATTGCGTTGGACAGGTGAAGGTACCTCAACGCAGTACGGATAGAGGACCATCGACGGCGTAAGCACAGGCGGAAGTTGTGAGTTCGAGTCTCACCCTAACCTGTCCAACCCATTTATGGCATTTTTTGAACGGTCATTTATAAAATGCCACAAGGAACATAGGATTTAAAATGTATCAAAGAGTGTATGAAACAATCACCGCAACGATTATCCAGCAATTAGATCAGGGTGTCAGACCGTGGCATAAGCCGTGGCAGACCGAAACACCGTCTGTGGCCTTCAAGATACCAACCAATCCAATAACAGGTAATGATTACCGTGGGATTAATATCCCTATGCTTTGGCAGGCCGTCGAGGATAAAGGCTTTACCACCAATGAATTTGCAACATTTAATCAATGGGTGCAGAAAAAAGAAACCATCCGCAAGGGCGAAAAAGGCAACACAATCATATTCTATGACCTGATGGAAAAAGAGAATGAAAAGCACGAAATTGAAAAGGTGCCATTTGTTAAAACCGCAATTGTCTTTAACCGTTCACAGCTTCAATCATACAATAAAGACGAAATTACTGTTGAAGAGAGAGCGCCGCTGTTTGAGCGCATAGATCATGCAGATAATTTTATAAAGAATACAGGGGCGCGCATAAAGTATGATGGCGGTAACAGAGCCTACTATAGCCGATTAACCGATGACATTCACATGCCATACCCTGAGAAATTTACAGGAACACCAACACGGGATGCAAAAGAGGGTTTCTATGCGACCATGCTGCATGAGCTTGGTCACTGGTCAGGGAATGAAAAACGTCTTAATCGGCAGTTCGGCAAGCGTTTTGGTGACAAAGCCTATGCGTTTGAAGAGCTTGTTGCTGAAATGACCTCGGCTTTTGTATGTTGCAGACTTGATATTACTGACGCACCACGGCCAGACCATGCGAATTATCTTGGATCGTGGCTTGAGGTTCTGCATAGCGACAATAAAGCGATACTGACAGCGGCATCGAAGGCCAGTCAGGCGGCTGATTATTTGTTTGGGCTTGGAAATCCAGTTTAAATAAATAATTAACCTGAAATGAAGTTAATATGTAGTTTGATTATATATCGACTATAGTACTGTTATATATGAGCTATATATGTGTTATACAATAGTTTATGTTATTAATTACAAATTAGTTTGTATTTTTTTCTATCTTATTGTTGCATTTTGTATCTTTTGGTTGTTTATTTACAAGTAATTGATAAAAACAAATAATCAGTTGAGCAAAAAAAGCGGCTCGTGCCTAGGAAACACTCACCGCCTTTTTGATACTTACCGAATCTCAGTTACTTCTTTCCGTTGTTCGCATTTTTTGATGCGGGTTTCAACAGGTGGATAATACCGAGAACATAGTAAGTGAATGCCACCACTTCGAGTACCAGCTCGAATGAATGGCTGACCAACAAAATTAACATAGGTATTTGAATCAACATAAAGCTGCCGACCGGCGGCTTTTGTTTTATTCAATTGCTAAGGTATGGTTTTTAGGGCAAGCGTCAAAAAGCAAATATAAAGTTCTTCAAAAAATTTAAGCGCCCTGATTTTCAATTCAATTCGTTTCTACTCATTAAGTTCCAAAAATTTCGGAAATAAGAAATCATTTACTAAAACACACTTAGGCAGATACGTGCAGGAACGGAAAGAATAATTTCCGTTTTTAGGTAATTATATTGCTACTTTTTAATAGCACGTAAAATAAATTTCTTTGAAAAATACAATTTAAAAAAATAGCCGCCAGACTGGTGAAATTGTACAGGTCAAAGAGGTTCGAAATTTTGTTGTAGAAAGGTTTTTATGTTAAAGACGAAAGTAAGCTCCAAATAAATAGCCAAAATTATTTTACCTACAAAAAGTACAACTTGACGTAAATATTTCAGCAGTGTTAGAATTTGGACATGTCTAAGCTTATACCCGCCGACCTCATGTTAAAGATGATGGAAAACCACCGCGAAACCTGTAAGGGGATTAACGAGGAACATTACCCCGTGGTCAAACTGCATTACCGACAGGAGCCACCGCGCGTTAGTTTCGTGTGGCTTATCAGTGAGGTTGACGCTGCCGACAAAGACACCGCATTCTGTTTGGCTGATCTTGGCATGGGCTTCCCTGAGCTAGGCTATTCATCCATTAATGAAATAGAGAGCCTGCGCCACCCGCGAACAGGCGATATTCTTGTCGAATTGGATGAAAAATTCGTGGCTAAATATACGCTTGGTGTCTACGCCGAAGCAGCCCGTATGTGTCAGCAAATTACAGAGGACGAAACTATCCTTAAACGGGCTGAGGTAATTCTGCTTTCGGAACGAAACTTAAATCCGCCACAAGTCGGGTAATCTCATCTTTATTCATTCCCATCTTTATAAACTGCCGACGTGCCCGTTGTTTTGCGTTGACTAATTGCCGCTTGTTATCAGCAAAGTCAGGCAGGATCTTAGCAATGGCTGAGCGTTCCCTGATGGTAGCCAGCGTGTGCGACATATCGTAGTAGCCGTTGGATTTAGCGAGGTTCAGGGCGTGGTGGTAGAGTTCGGTCATTTAGCCACAATCCAAATCATATCGCACCAAACATTGACGGATATTCTCTAATTCATCTTGCAGCAGTTGCACAAAATCATCCGCATAATCATCGTATGAATTAACGTCTTTCGGCTGCAATGCCATGGCTTTTGTCACGATTTCAATAGCTCTTTGTAAATTATTCATCTTTCAAAACTCTCCGCTTAGCCAACGCATATTCGTTAAGGTCTTTATAAATATATACCCCACCATGATGAGGATAGGCTAAAACTACCCCGCTTGGCATTATATTCACACTTTTGAATAACTTGTGTTTACTGCGTTTTTGTAAAAGGCTTTTTAGGTACTTAATCATCTTTCAATACTCTCAAATGCTTTTTGCCAATCAAGTCTTCAATACGAACGCCAAGAGCCTTAGCTAAATCATACGCCTTTATTACGCTTGGAATGGATTTGTCATTTTCCATTTCCCAGATATAGGATTTAGACGAATTAATGATATTTGCCAGACCTTCTAATGTGAAACCGTGGCGCTTGCGGTGTTTTTTAAGGTGTTTACCGATAGTCATTTAAGCTCCTTTGTTGAATACCATTATATCGAACTATGTTCGTAATGTCAACACCTAAATACACACCAATTCATGCACCAAATCCGGTACATATTAATAATCTTAATCAGACGCTTGTTTTTCATCTGTTTTATGCGTTTATTTGTAAGCATAAACTTGCATTAACATGGCAGTATTTGTAACAGCAGGCACTAAGGGAGGCTCAGGCCGTAGCACCATAGCCGAAAACCTGACCGTCTGGCTTTCTAAAAAGGGATATGACGTTCTGCTCATAGACGCAGACGAACAAGGCACCGTCTCAGACTTCACAGCGTGGCGGGAACACAATCTAAACGGCGAGGTCGGCTATACCCTGGTTCAGCTTGTGGGTTCCAACCTACGCAAGCAGATCGAGACGATGCGGCCTAAATATGACCACATTATCGTTGACAGCGGCGGCAGGGACACCACGTCCCAACGCTCTGCCCTGATTGTGGCAGACATTGCACTGGTTCCATTCCAGCCCCGCAGCCATGACGTGTGGACGTTATCCAAGTTTGCCGAGATGTTGGCAGAAATCCAATCCACGCGCCTTGAACCGATCACGGTCTATTCATTCCTTAACCGTGCCGATATCACGTCAGCAGACAACAGGGAGGCAGCAGAAGCCATTATAGGGATGCCTGAGCTTGGTTATGTAGACGCACCTATCAAGAACCGTAAAGCCTATCCTAACGCAGGATCGAAGGGCTTGGCGGTTTTTGAGGCCGAGATACCAGACCAAAAAGCCGTTAAAGAAATCGAGGAACTTTTTAACATCGTAACCCATGCCCGTATCAACAGCGCCGCCGAAACGCACTAAGCCGACAGAGGCACAGATTGACGCAATTGTTAATAAAGGTGGTCAACCCACCGCCATAGACACCTCAGACGACAACGAGGTCAAGCACATCAACACACGCTTAACCGCAGGAGTTATCCGTCAAATCGACGCCCTGCGCGCCAAGCGTCCCCGTAAAATGGGAAGTCCGAAAGCTGGAATATCT
>VFQN01007003.1_pt1 | contig 12418 bp, 14 predicted proteins | sample 3512371 | NCBI WGS metagenome assembly VFQN01 (sample SAMN10412370, study PRJNA504923) | tailings metagenome | isolation source: Replicate 2 from Balatoc abandoned mine | place: Philippines: Itogon, Benguet | collected 2017-08-28
TTCTTCTGCAACAAGTCCTGTAAAGAACCAAAATAGAGTGGAAATGGACGAGAGAAGATTATGCGAAGATGCGCCTGATTTTACAAATTTTGACAAACTCGAAAACGGAAAAGAATCGGAATTTTGGAAAGAATCGCATTTCCGGATAAAAAAGATCCGATTATCCGGTTATCCGAAGATGCGTTGAAATTTGACCTCGCCCTTAGCAAAATATCAAAGGAAATCTCGAAACAAGATTCGCGTGTGCAATGCCTTATTTAAGGAAATTAAAAATCGAGTTATGCGAAAAATGAGTTTTCTAATAATCGAAAGAATATCATCAGTTGTGTGCTTTGTTTGGATCGTTGTTCATTAGGCAATCATGAACCAATTAAAGGAAGCAGAGCGTAAGGCTACACAGCTTGTTCAAGATGCCCGTAAACGTGAGTTGTTTTCTCTGTTCAATTCGTGGTGCATTTTTAACTTTGGTTTTTCTGCAGAAAGAACCGATCGATTAAAGGAAGCCAAAACTGAGGCTGAGAAGATCGTTTCTGATTACAGAGCTGAGCAGGAAGCTTTATACAAGGAGGCATTGAACAAGGTAGGTCGGATTGATTGCTTCTATTCCTTTGTCTGATTATTTTTTGCAGGTTAATGCTAAAGCTAACACTTCTGGCAGTGAACTCCAAAACTCAACAAACAATGATATTTCTACTCTGAAGTAAGGAATCCATCATAAGATCCTATTTGTATTGCTCATTTATCTTGTTTTTAGCCGTGAGTTTGCATCAAAGAAGGATGGAGTTGAGCAGATGTTAATAGATTTAGTTCTTAAAGTTGATCTCAAACCACCTGCACCAAGAAGATAAAATATCAAAAGTTTTCTTTCTATTCATTCCCTCTTTCTGTAACAAATTCAATTATTCAATGCTCTGCACTTCACTACTCATCACTCACTTTGTGAAATCGCAAATCAAAAAAATATTTACAATTCAAATGCCATTTAATTATAGAGCTTGTTGTCGAAGTCTTTCAAGCTTTTCTCGCTCTCTTGTTAAAGCGAGTCTTCTTTGAGCTTCTAATCTATTCCTTTCTGCACGCGCTATAGCTTCTTCTGGAAGGCCGGAAGGACGATCAACACTTTGATGATTAACTACTGATACAGTTGGCGCTTGAGAAAGAGAAGATGAAAATGGTGGAGGACTGCTAATGGAAGTTGATACTTTTGGTATTTGAGGTGGAGAGGACGAAGAGAAAGGTCTCCTTTGAGCTGCAGGAATTTGGTTCAGTGGTTGGTGTTGAATCTGAGGGGGTAGGATGGGAGGTTGAGGAATGCTTTGATGTGGAACAGCTGAGTATGATTCCCACATATCATCATTTATCTCTTGATTTAAGACCAAGGAATTATTGTAAGCTTGATTCGAATTGCTTGCGAGTGTTGAATCTAATGAAATTTCTTGGAATGTGGGAGGAGGCAGATGAGAGGTATAATGGCCGTCGTAATTTTTTGTGGGGTACATTGCAGGCTCGAAAGAGTTCTGGGTATTAGCTGAATCCAAAGCTTGTTGTAGGATAAAATTTTGGCAAGAATGATCGAGTTGCTGATAATTTAATTCAGATAGATCAACTGTCGGTACGCCATGATGAACCTCTTGTGTATTAACATTATTATTCTGATAATTATCGTGAACTGAAGAAGCTTGAGATCCAACAAATTTTTCTAAAGTTTGTTGTTGTTTCTTTTGATTTTCTTTTCCACCAACACTCCGCGAATAACGTGTTCTTTCAGCATTCCCTACATAAAAGTTAGAATTAGAGGGCAGGTTATTGGGCTCTACATCAAGATCATACCTATTGTGGCTCCAATGGTTGAAGATTTCTTCTGAATTTGTTCCCAAACAATATCATCCGCAGTATTTCGAGCTAATATATAAATAATACGTACTTCATCAGATTTTTGCCCAATTCGATGGATTCGATCTTCCGCTTGACCATTAATCCCTGGCGACCAATACATCTCGGCAAACACCGCAACATTCGCTCTCGTAAGATTCAAACCTGTTCCGCATGCAGTAATACTCAGCAGAGCCACATCAGTCTACAAGGCAATACTATCAGCGACTACTCCAGAGGGCAACTTTCATCTCTGACTTACCTCATCATCATTCTGAAATTTTGAAATAAGTATAGCTTTCTTACTGGTCGTTGTACCTCCATCCACTCGAACATATCCCACTTGACTTTCACGAAGAATATCTTCTACTGCATCTAATACAGCTAAATGATGAGCGAAGACTAAAATCTTATTACTCAGCATAAGCTTTGGTCGTTTAGGCTTTTCATCTTTTACAGTAAAGAATGTATCTTGAATGAATGCGAGAGCATCTTTCTTTTGCTTTGCTTTATCCGGCTTTTGAATTTCTACCTTCTCTTCCTCCGTCAAATCAACACAAGATGGTGTAGAAGCTTTTATCTTTCCCTTTCTCTTTGGTTCTCCTAATTTCCTTCGCTTTGAAGAATCTTTGCCTGATTTTGGTGCTTTCCGTTTATTGAAATAAAGATCAGAATCGCTTTCATCATCTGTGTCTTTCAATTCATCTTCATACTCGCTAGCTGATTCAGTCCAAGTACATTCTTCGTCTTTATTGTTATCTATTTCATCATCCGTATCAACGAGAACATCCTCATCAGAAATTATATCCTTCCGTGTTTTCTTCTTTGTCGATTGACGCGTCTCTGATTTGACCACAGTCTCTTCAATAGTTAATGGTTCTTCTGGATATTTTATTCTTTCTGCACATTCCTCTTTCACGTTGTCTTTATCTTCTTTCTCCGCTTCATCCAAAGCACTTTCAGCAATAGCTTTCTGCACTCTTGCTGCCTCAATTAGTCTCAATACTTCTTTTTTAATTCCACCAATTTTACTTAAACCCGTAACACGATAATATTCTAATAACAATTGTTCCCTTTGTTGTGATAATTTTCTTTTCTCTTCTTGATCTTTCATAGGATTTTTTATTTCATTATCAATATAATTTGTTAATTTTTGTATTCGATTAAATTCACCGGCATAGGATTGATCCACTTCAACATATAATCTTTCACGTTTCTTATCAGGTAACTCTTGTATAACTTGTTCTTTTAACCGCCGAATCATAATAAATGTTTCTAATAACAATTTTAATTCATTTTCATTGGATGCACCCTTTTTATCTAAAAAACCTAATGAATCTTGTTTTGCATCACAATAACGAAATAAAAATCCATGATAATCATAAAAAATAGTCGGTTGTAAACCATTTAATTGTGTATATAATTCAACTGGTCGATTCATCATTGGTGTACCACTCAGACAGATTGCTATTGGTATTGTTTTGAGTAAAGGAACAACATAAGATGCTGTTTTCGAATCAGAATTCTTTAATTTGTGTGATTCATCAGCTATTATCATTCCAAATCTTTCTGAGAGAAGCTCTTGTCGATCGACGAATTGACCGATTAAACTGTAAGGGATAATCGTAATTTTACCATATAAATGATCCTTGCCGGTCTTTACGCAGCATATATCTTGTGATGAGAGACAGTCATGACAATATTTTAACAGCTCTTCCTTCCACTGTACCATCAAATTGGTCGGGATGAGGATTATCGCAGGCCAATGAGCACGGTAATGTTGTAACAAGGCAATTGCTTGAATAGTCTTACCACAGCCTAATAGACCAGGAAAACGTGAGGTGATACAAAAGAACAAGAAAATTAATATAAATACTTACCCATTTCATCGCCGATTAAACCTCTTCCACAGTGATTGATGATAAACTTAACTCCTTCAACTTGAAAAGGAAGTAAAATTGATGACAAAGAAGAGGAAATATTCAGCTTGATATCGCTTGACTGGCTCAATGATTCCCCTTTCCTCTCCTTTTCTCCGTTCTGCATGCCGTAAACTTGGTGAGAAAAAGAAGAAGATGAGGTAGGTGGAGATGGTCTTTGAACTTTCGCAAAATACTTTCGAATTCCATCTGAAAGAAAACGAGGTAATTCTTCTGGCTGATATCCAGCATCACGTACTAACTGAACGACAGAGTCGTAGATCTTTAAATCAAAAGTCCATAACTTGCGTGAATAATCGAATTTACAACAATCATTATGCTTTTGCATGAAGTTATTTATCGAGACATTGTACTGACATGTAAGACCAATATAGGCTGTATTATTTTCTATTGCAACGATAGTCATCTTAGCAGTTGGAAGGTTTGAAGTTGGCGCAGACTGTTGGATGTTTGCTCTGTTTGAAATAGAGGATGAAGACGAGGAACTTGGTCGAAATGAGCTTGAAGAAGATGGTGGAACTCTTGCATGAAGTGTCACAGGTACTTTGGAATCAGCCCAAAGGAAAAAGTTACAACTTTGAGTTGGACAAACGTAAAACTCTTTCCCACGATTCTGATTATTCTTATTTGAAACTCGCTTCACAGCAAGCTGACCAGGTTGACAATGGCAATTCATTTCTTGAATCTAAACCAGATACAACAGGGAAACAACCCAAGACAGAGAGGTCATGCAGCAAAGCCTGAAAGAGACACAGACACTTAATCCAAAATCAAATTACAACCAGCAGCGTAAAATAAGACAAACTGTGAGTAAGAGCCGTCTCACCAAATTTCTATGCTATCTAAACTCGTTCTTGTTAGTAGTAGTAATAATACTTAAGTAGTATGCTGATATACCAATTTCTTATTACCTCAAAGAAAATCAACACAAATAGAAAACTTTCCAAGAGCGAAAAAGAAAAACGAAACACAATACACAAAACGAATCTAAGTTCACACACTTTACTTTGAACTATTTACTATTCATTTATTGATTCATTCATATAATTTTTTGAATCTTTTATTTGTTGTTTTTTCAATTTTTTCTAATGTCTTTGTTAACCATTCAATACGATCAGTAAATACAGCAGTAGCACCAACATCTAATGCAAGAATTAAATCTTCTTCACTATTTACACCTAAAAACCATACAGGAATACCTCTTCTTCGCAAATGAGTAAATAATTTCTCTGACACCATAACTGATGGTGGTTTTCCTTGAAATATCCAAGCAACAAAGCGTTGAAGATATTCTGGTAGATCTTTTGTTGCTTTCTCATGTTTCACCTTATCTAACGTAATCTATCGTGACGAAAAGAAAAGAAAACGAGAAATTGAGATGAGAAAAAGAACAAGACAAAGTAGAGTTTCGAAAACATTCTTACCTCTTCTAATGTAATCCCAAAGACTTTATCTGGTAGTTGTATGAATGGTAATACACCAATATAATAATAAAATAAAATGATCATAATATTTTGTATAGATACAATGGATGGTAATTGATGATCATATAAACGTAAGTGTTTATTAATTTTTTCATCTAAACTAAACCAATAGACTTGTCTTTCTTTCCCTAATTCATAGATCAAATCATTCACTTTTTGTATAAGATCAGATGATAATTGTTTGAATTCAATATCAATGAACTTATTCGACGGCAACAATTCTAATACTTCTTTTAAGGTTGGAATTTTCTGAATATGATCTTGATTATTATTTATGGTGGTTAGATAGTCTTCTATCTTCTCACTCTGATGTTGTAGGTTTGTTAGGAGAGGAGGAAGATCAGCGTAATTCACTTCATGAATCAATTTATCAACACCTGTCATACGAAGTAATGATTCATCGTGATGAACGACGATTTGATGATCTTTTGTTAGCCAGACATCACATTCGATGACGTCTGCCTTGCCTGTATGTAAAGCATAGTAAAAGGCAGCGATGGAGTTTTCTGGTAATCCTTCGAGGCGAATCCCACGATGAGCAATCTTTTGCGAAGAATTAAACATAGTTTCAGTGTGTTCTTCTGAAACTTCTCGTTTTTCCTTCCCTGAACCCGATTGGATGAAACTTGCTACTTTCGATGGTTTGCGATCTAAACCAATCAGACTACGCATTTTCTTTGGATAATACCAGAATAACTGATAGATCCCATAGAGAACGATAGCACTAATCCCAGGAGCTAAGTAAGTCGACATCCCAATCAATAATCGAATAATAGTAAAAATGGAACAAACCAATGTCAAGAAAAAACGTAGAACAACACAAAAGTACCGGAATCTCGGATTATTCGAATATTCGCCGCGGCCTGAATCAGACATACAAGAATGAATCTTTCAAATCAGGGTGGGAACAAAGAGATTCAAGATCTATTGATGAAAAAGAGCAAGATAAAAATTTAGGAGATAGACGCGGTGAGGTTGCTGTTATTTTGGGAAGATTTTGCTATTTTAAAATTAATCGAATAAATAGACGAAGCATAAGAATTATATGTCTACAGTAAATGCGTTCTGAGGAAATAAGAATATTCTACTCATCTTCATCATTGTTACACGCAAAGGGATCCATTTCACAGATATCTAAAGGCCTAAACTTTGCTCCTCCTGGAAAGGATACAGCTTTCGAGTTAAAGAAAGTTAGTTTCGGGATTGGTTTCTCTTTGGGATCATTGCTAACCGCAGCTACAAATTGATATTTTATGTGGGATCTACCGGGCGGAACTTTGTCAATCATTGCATATTGTCCAGCATCCGATCTAAAGTCTGGGTTATTCGCAAGTACACTGTTGCCTGCCGCATCTTCTTTCACATAACCATAGACACTAACATCGGTAAGGGTTTTAGATTTTTCTGGGTTGATTATATCAGCTTCGACTTCGATGCATACGGGAAATAATCCTTCCACTGCCTTCTGACCAGGAAGGGCAGGCTTCTTTCCATTGCACAAATCAACTTGATGGTAATCAGTTATTTGCAAATCCATATTGATCGGTCCAAAGCCTAAGGCTGGATTATTGCTAAGGTGAAATGAGTTGAAACAGATGAATGGGAATATCACAAGTGATTTGACAGGCTTGAAGGCGAGTAACTTCGACTTCAACGATCCTTTCAGCGCCATAACTTTCAAATTTAACATAAATATAAGACCAATTAACAATATCCCTTTCATTCTTCTCTAAAAATCGTAACCTTTTCCAATGAAGATAATACTTCAATTAAAGAAGTTGAAAGGAGTCATTCACGTTTCCATTATTTTACGCTTCTCCAAAGAGAACGAAAACGAAACCGTCAAAGAATTACTATCATATTACTTAATAGCTGTTTAGAGGTTCAAACAAAGCCAATCAGAAGGTTGAAAAAAATGGAGGAAGTAAGCACACAATTAGCTGATACAAAACCAATTTTAGATAAACCGTTACATGTTGCAATTCCAGTCAATGTGCCAGCAAGAAATTCGACTGCCAATCGTGATACAACGATCTATCAAACGACCTTCTCACCAAACGCGATTAGTCAATCATATTTTCAGTTCTATCATAATAGTTATAAAGAACATAATTTTTATACTCAAAAGCCTACCACAACCACAGATTCCAGTGTATCCATGTTCACACCAGAGGATAGTGGTAAATTCATTAACATATTAGAAAAAATACAATTACATAAATTACCAATCTCTCAACATGATTTAAATTCATCCAATTCTATCATTATTTCACAACAATTTCAAAATAAACATCAAGAATTATCATCATCTAATTCATTAAAATATGATGCAAATTTGAAAAATTTATTAAATGATTATCAATTATTATCAGTATCATCTAAACGTGCTAATAAAAAAGATGTTGAAGCAATGGCATATGCATCATTAGGTGTATTATATGATAATCAAGAAGATTATTATACTGCGATTAACTATTATCAACAATATTTACAATTATGTGAAGAATTACAAGATATTATTGGTATTTCATCAGCTTATAATTGTATTGGTTTAAATTATATGTTATTAGTCAATCCTTTAATGGAGAAAAGTGATATTTTGAAAAATTATTTATTTTCATTAAATGAACGTCATTCAATGGATGCGATACATGAATTAGGTGAAACAAATCAATTAACGTTATCACCATCGAAATTGAAGAGCGCGACAAATCCTAACAATAATAATAATGCTTCTTTAGGGTTAAGCATTAATACTGCGAATACCTTAACGAGTACTATGAATAGTCAATTGTCTCGTTTGAAAGAGAACAAAGATGAGAATAGTAACAAGAGTAATAATAGTATTGATGCCAATCAAGAGAAGTATAGACTTATGGTCAAACGTATACATAAAGCAATACAGGCACATCAAAAGCATTTAGATATATGTCCTGATTTAGGTGGTAAATTTATTGCGAATATTAATTTAGGTATATGCTATCATTGGATGAATCATTTACAACAATCAGCATTTCATTTTCAAGATGCATTACGTATTGCCATTAAAATGCAGACATTATTTGGTCAATCGATTGCAGTTGGTAATTTAGGTTTATTAGCGTTATATAAGAAAGATTATCATACTTCAAGAACTTGTTTTGAGCAGGTATGTTGGATTTATCTCATTATTTTCTATTCACGTTATTTGTAATTTCTTTTTCTTTGTGTAGCATTTACAGTTGATCCAAGCGTTGATGGATCCAGAGGCAGAAATTGCTGCTTGGATATTAGTAAGAACCTTTTTTTAATTTTCTTTTTGATTAAATTTCATTCTATTGTGTTGTAGTTATCTGACCTTTGCACCTCACAAGAGAACTATGCTGATGCTTTGGATAATTTAGAAGAAGCAAGAAAAATTGCTGAGAAAGAAGGATATTATAACGATCTTAAAAGAATACATTGTTTGATGGGAATTGCAAAAGGAACTTTGCAGTTTTCTCAATATTCTCAGGCTATTCAATTTTAATATTGATTTTTTCTTTAATCTTATAACTGTATAACTTAATCAAGATCGTATCATCGTTGGGTTATCCATTTCATCGTGTCGTTTCTGTTTCCCTCCGAAAAAAGTGCACAATTGACAAGTTTGTCAAAGTTCGGGCAAATTGGCAGACATTCAGTTATAGTAGACTATCTGTTATATGACGAGGGCGAAACAACACCATTCTTTTTTCACCTCAACTTCCATCATCGTTGCAACATCATAGAACAACATAGAACAAAGTTGTTAAAAGCTTCTTGGGAACCATCACAAGACGCTGAAAACACTTGCAATATAAGACTAAACATTGCCTACTATCTTCTCTGAGCATTCATTGTGCATCTATTGAGATTGTTTTCGAATTTTGAGATCGAACAAAGAGTGAACCTTTTTCCTAAGTAGTTGAAGTTTAACCTTGTTCTAGTGAATTTCATTGTATGAATTAGTTGTTTTTGTTTTGAATACTTTGTCTGTTATATTGCAATCTAGTACTTAAAGCTTTTAAACAATCATGTCCGAGAATCAAACGAAAGAAGAAACGAATGTTCTCACAGCAGCGGAAGAGCCTGTTGTTGATAACTGGCCAGAAAACGTTGACTTAATCATCGAGTTACCTGGAAATAGATCAATTGTCTTACCTGAAGTGAGTTCTGGTGAAACTTTACATGCTATTCGTCAAGCCTTAGCAGACTTTCAAGAGACTGCCTTCCTCACCTCCTTTAAATGGGAATTACTTGCGCTTGAGGAGGTTGATGGAACTAAAATCGAAAAATCTCAAGATTTTGTGAATGATTTTAGTGAATTAAATAACTTCTTACAGCCTAATGTCAAGAAGTGCCACCTCAAAATTACTGAAGAGCCTTATGATGCCAAGAAGGTGCGTTCTCACGTCAAGAGATTAAAGGACACCACCACTCGCGCCTACTTAGTCTCAGCAGCTGCAAAAGATGCCAAAGCAAGTGCTGCTGAAGAGAAAGGTGATGACGATGAACAAGCTGCTGCTGCCTCTGGTGAGGAAAAGGAAAAATCCAAGAAAGCTGCTGAAACAAAGGCTGAACCTTTACCAAAGTTCGAAAAGTTGCACGATCCTCTCCAAATCAGTGATTTCTATTCTAAGGCTTTCATTACCTCGAATAAATCAACTCCTGCTGAGACTAATAAAGCTGAGCCTCTAAACTCTGTTGTGAAAAATGTGTTTGTCTCTGGATGGAATCCTCCTCCATCTAATCGTCGTATTCAAGGTGATTTAATGTACTTAGAAGTTGTATTAGCAAGTGAAGGAACTGTCTACATCACTGCTACTGCTCGGTGAGTCTGTTCTTGCTACTGTTTATATGTTTCTCTAACTTTCCCCACAGAGGCTTCTACATCAATCGCTCTAACCGTAACAACTTCGATCCACGTCCTGCCAATACATCTCATTACAACCACAATCTTTTCAATACTTTGTTAAGCTATAGTTCCACCTTGAAGACTGCTTGGTCTGCTTTCGTCGCTTATTCCAACGCTAAAACCTTCCAAAACACTCGTGGTCCGTTGGAAGCCTTGTACAATCAACTCCAATCATTTGATGGTGATGTTGCTACTTTACCACCAAATACTTGGTTTGTTGGTTCTGAGAAAAATTCTTCAAACTATGATTTATTCCGTGCTCAAGAGTATGTCAATGATTTACATGGTGTTGAAGAGTTAGGTGCTCCACGTGAATGGAATGACGAAATCCAATCTATTCGCGCCTTACCAGCCAATGAGTTGAACGAAAAAGTCGTTAAAGCTCGCTTAGAATACAGAGTAAGCCATTATCTGTTGTCTATTCTTCTGCTCTGACGCTTTTCTTTAGATCATCAGTGATTTCACTGAGAACTGTAAGAAAGTCGCCGTTGCAATTTCAGATGGGTTGATAGCTCCTCTTACCTACGCTGATCCTAGCCAAAACAACATCTATGTCTACAATGGTATTTTCATCAGTCGTGCTGAAGATATTAAGGATGCATTCAAGTTATGTGATGGTGAGGAAGCAGCAAGAAAGACTACTGCCAGAGATTTACTCAACCAAAAATTGGTGAAGGCCTTAGGTAAAGTTATTGGTGTTATCTTATCTTATTTTATTTTATCTTTTTCTCGATTTTCTTCTTTTCTTCAATAGAAATTGATGGCTTAGGAACTGTTTTGTGCACAATTGTCGACTATAAAGGTACTCGCTATGTCGCACAATCCATCATTCCAGGAATCTTTAATCAAGTAAGACAGACAGTCCTATCTTCCTTTTTTGCACTCGAACTAACATGGTATCTTTAAAATGAAGGGCGATAACTGTGCTCAATTAAGTTACGGTTTGTTAGAATCTGATAAGAACATGACGGTAAGTCGAAATTTCCTCCCACTCCGATCGATTGTCCCCATTGTTAGCTTAATTAAGCAATCGTTTATCACATGTTTGCTTAATATTCTTGAATGGGGAAGACGAAATGTCTGCTATATCTACAACAGAAATTGATTCTTGAAATCGTCATCAGTAAAAACACAGTTGATGCTCAGATTGTCTAGTCTCATGAAATTCTTTGTGGATTCTATAGCATACAATTCTCTTACACAAGTGATTGATGAATCGCTTCCTTTACTATTTTCGAAATTCACTCTTACCCTTCTATTTCTACGCAGGTGAAGAACTCTTCGTTGAAAGTTTATCAAGAGATTGCAGCAAAGCTGAATCTTGCTGAAAGAAACCTTCCAGTTCAACCAATTCAATTGAAGAAGACCGAGGAAGAGATTGCCGCCGCTGCTGCTCTAGCAGAGAAGATTGAGGAGGAGAACGCTCACTCTGATCCTTTAAATAAACTCTTACAAGCTGCTGATTCCTCTCAAGCCGCACCAATCAAGGTGGATGAGGTTGACAATGTCCCAATTGATGAAGCAACACAATCCATTAAACACATTGGTTCAGTGGAGAGCAAGCTGATCAAAGGATCTGATGGAAGATTGTACGCCATTGAATTTATGCGATTAACTCCTCGTGATGCTAACTATGTTGTGGTAAGTTTATTCGATTAGCTATTTTTCTATCCAATTATAACTATTCCTTTGTGATTGTGTAGGGCGAGAAAGGAACCAAGAAGTTGTCTGATGAAGGTTTACAGAAGGGTGATACTAGTCTTTATCCAACTTATTTACTTCGTCAAGAATTATTAAGTCTTTTCATTCATCGTAAAGTGAATGTTGCTCGTCAAGCATTATTAGTTGAAGCAGCGAACAAGGAGAAGGAGTTGTCTGGTACTACCGAGAACTCTGCCTCCACTGAAAGCAAAGAGAAGGAGGAGACCAAGAAGGAAACCACTAGCTCCACTACTCCTGAAGTCACGACGGTAGAAGGTGATGAAGAAGATATTCAGATCGTGAAAGAAGAATCGAAGAAAGATGAAACACCAGTAATCGATGAAGCTTTACAAAATTCATTAGCAACAGAATATGCTGAGAAGTTCCGTCAAATTACACCAAAGTCATTAGGATTAGAGGTGAACGTGAATTGTTTTTATGATTTTATCTCAGAAGTGAATCCTGAACAATTACAGAAGGATGAAGATTTAGTACGTGAGATTTCA
>VFQN01007004.1_pt1 | contig 12417 bp, 13 predicted proteins | sample 3512371 | NCBI WGS metagenome assembly VFQN01 (sample SAMN10412370, study PRJNA504923) | tailings metagenome | isolation source: Replicate 2 from Balatoc abandoned mine | place: Philippines: Itogon, Benguet | collected 2017-08-28
AAAAAATGTAATCACGGGAGGACTATACTCGATTCTAAAATTCAAGAATGTTGCCTAACTCGAGGTGGGGGCATACCGGCATCATTGAACTTCAATGATGATTATGATCGAGAATATACTTCCGGTATTAGTTTTGGAAAAGATCGAGAATTGTTTCATATTACTGTAGATTTAAAATGGATTTTTTCTCGATTGATGAATAAGCAGAATTGGCTACAGCTGCTGCAAAAGGGTGTTGAGAAGATCAAACGCCTTTACCCTCCATATGATATCTGGTGTTCATATCGTGAATCAGCACTAAAAATAATAAGGTTAATACGAAAACAAGATAAGAAATCATCTTTAAGGTAAGGCTTGTCTTTCTGTATCAGTGATTGTGTTCATTATTTTTTTAGAGTCTTTCAAAGCTCTTTGTTGCATGGTCAATACTTTTCCACTGTGTTAGATCGCCCTATTTTACTTTATATCGAAGATTCTTTGGTTATTGATGATGGAATTGTTGTCCCATCTCTTGAAACTCTTCTTTTAAGGAAGGCTCTGACCAATCATTTCGTCGAAGATCTGATCAACGAAAAGGTAAAGACATCACTCGTTTATTTTTATATCGTCAAATTTTAATTCATTTTATTAGTTTCTATTTCTTGCAACGACGGCGAATCATGTTTATGCCGAGACGGTCATCAAGTTAGCCCAGCAACAAGAAAAACTCTCTCGGAATCAACCATTAGAATATCCACTCTTCATTCTCCTTGCTCCGAAGCTATCAGCTGCTGATTATTTTCCGGTTTCAAAAGAAAAAGCAAAGCCTGATACTGATCATCATTACTCGAACCCTTTACAAACCATCAAATTCAAGAAATCTTTGGAATTAGAAATCTTATTTCTCTTTCGTCCTACCCCTACTTTAACAGCAGAACAGCTACGATATTTCCTTTTAAAAGTTCTGAAGCAATTTTATGAAGCAAGGCAAGAAGAATATGAAACCTATTTAGAGGCAATGATGAAGGGCGCGAAGCCTCCCCCATCTGCATCGACTCCAGCCGCATTTAGAGGCGTCGATTCAATTCAATTCGAAGGACTAAAGAATGAAGCCCGCCATAGTTCATCGTAGCTGCGCTCACCGATTTAAATTTAATAAAATGTTAAGAAAACAGTTACAGTCGATCGTTTTGATCGTTTTCTGCGATTTGACACTAAACAAACAAGAATCAAAGGAGGAAGATGCTGGCAACTAGTCCCACAAATAATTCACAATAATGAACGGAGAAGACACGTTTGAAATACAAAACCCCTCAAATTTGGACTCATTGAATGATGGAGACATTTTTTACTCAGATTCGTTCACTTTCGACTTGCCGCAGACTGCAAGAAAGCTCTTTAGTTTACATCTCTTCAAGCGACTGAAAAAAGAAATTCCTGAATTGTATTCGTCGAGTGATATTTACTTTCCAACCTATCCTTTGCCAATTTCGGCTATTGAGATCAAAGGAAAACATTTCCTCGAGTTTATTGTCGAGAAATATTATCCGTGTAAGAAGGAATATGATAAATTTATAAATTTCCTCGCTTGTTTCCTACCATCCCATCATACTCATCACCCCAATAGACCTAAAGGTCTTCCTGATGAGGTATTTCGTACGATTAAATCATTTTTATCTCCTAAAATCTTTAAATTTATTGCTAAAATGAGACTAGGGACAACCTATCCTTTCGAGGGCCCAAAAGTACAGATTTTATATCATACAAAGCGAAAAAAGCCATTGATATTAGATGAAAACAGCTGGCATAATCATATTGAATGGTGTCCACCTTGTAAGATCTCTCACGCTCTTCTGATAGTTGAAGCTGAAATGTTTGATGAGAATACCGAAGAGTTAGAGTATTCCATTATGAAGAATGATACAATTATTTGCAAATCAGTTGTCTCTGTGAATAAACGACATACAACAATTAAAACTGTTATGAAGACGATCGAGGATCGAGTGCGACGTAATAATCTCGCACGTCAGGTCAAACAACTGCTACCTCCTGAGAACATTACCAATACCGATCTTACCCTCCTCGATGCTGGATATGGAGGAAGGTGCCATAATATTGTATTTTCAGTAATTTTTTAATTGTTAAAAATATATATATATATATTTCCAATAATTTACAGAGAAAAAAATTTCCGTTCATAATTAAATAACCCATTACAAATCCGTTAACAAGACTCATCATGCATTCAATCTACATTGAAAGGATCACGATCGGTAGATACCTTTCTATTTTTCCTTTGGCTTTTGTGAGGCAGTCAATACTTCTTCCTCTTTCTTGATTTCATTTACGGCATTCATTGCGATTGTCGTAAAAGTTTTCCCAAGGAGGACGATACCTGCTCCTATTGCAGCATACGCATACCATGGCATCCCTTGATGGTCAGAAAACAATTCCTATCAATTCGAATGTATTAATATACGTAAAGATTCGGGAATTAAAAGATCACCTTTCCAGCATTTCCAAAGTAGACGAAGCCAAAAGACCCCGGAAGAAATCCCAAGAAAGTGGCTGCGATGAAAGACCTATCAAAAGAAATTATGAAGATCAATCCAGGAGCTAATGCGATAAGAAAATTACCAGAAGTCCACTGATGTAACTGCGTACAGATAATTTGCAACAGCAAAAGGAAGCAATGGAGAAAGTCTTAAAAGCAAAACAAATTTGAATCCTTCCTTTGCGATTGCTTTGTCTGCTAGTCGCCAAATCTCAGATTCTAACAATCGACAAATTCACAATAAAAATAGGTGTAAGACCACAATAACAATTATAACAATAGTTTCTCACTTTGAATGTAGTGTTGTGCCCAGTCTCGTAGAAAAGTTCTCCCAATGAAGAAGCTAACGGACGCTGCAATAGTCGCACATCCTACCACTAACAAGGTACCAGGCAAAAGACCGAACAGATACCCACTCGAAGCTGTAAGAGGAAAGACTGGAATCGCTAACAACTCTGCCGCGATATAAACCAAAGCAAAATACAGATATCCATAAGGCCCGAGTTCTTCGATCTTCTTTACTGATGCTGTGAGAAACTGACTCACATCGATATTATGACTAAAAGCACTGAATAAAGCGACTCCACCTATTAGCGCGACAGGTAATAAATACTTCGTAATTGATTTGACACCAATAGCGCCTTGTATAGCTTCTTCAGGTGATTCATTATCTGGCTCTTGAAAGAGATTTATTCGTCTTTTATTGCTATGTACAGGTTTATCCTGAGCATTAGATGCTAATGTTGATGGTTTAAACCGCAACAAACTACTACCGAAGAGAGTTTGACAATGAAAAGATCGAATTAAACAGAATTGAAGAAAGATAATTAACATAATAATTGTCCTTGAAGAAAATCGCATCATCTTCAACACCTTAGAATCAAAAACCGCTCTGAGTTTTCTTGGGCAATCGATTTGTTCTGAGGAATGAATAGAAGCTCTCTCTACTATTAACGAATCACTGTACTACCTCTATTATACCTCTATTATATGATGGAAGAAGATTCCTCACTCTTTTTCGTGCAACTGAATCAAGTGTGACATACGAAAAACGCCGGGCTGGCAAAAAGTCGGTCTTTCAAATTCCGGTCTGCCGGTGAAGTAATTATTTCAACGTTTTGAGAAGGAATTGATAGACGAGGACCTAGTTAGTTCAAATCCACCAATCTAAACCCGACAATTATCAACCAGATTCTGATCAAGGTTTGGTCGACTTGATTTCTTGTCTGATCAAGATTTGGTCGACTTGATTTCTTTGTTCAGTATCAATTCTCTGAATGAAAATGAAAGTTCTTATGGATCGTTCGATGACAGTGTTTGTTTTATTTTGTGTGTTAAATCTTCTGGTTATAGTTTATTTACATTATGAAGAGGCAATTTTTACTTCCTTTTCTACTCGCAGATTATCATTACGTGAGAATATTGAAACCGGATTACAATTTTTCCATCTTAATTCACATACTGCTCCAGTGGCTGAAGCTCCAATTGTATCCGATAAAGATCACATCAGCTTCCTGGAACCAGAGAAAGTTCACGAACAAAAGCCCTCATTTTTATCCCAAGCAATCTCCTTTCTAGACTTAACTGTGGTGAAAGCCAGAGAAAAGCTTCATCTTGAGAGTCTTCAAAAGAAGAGAGAGCAACAGCAAAGCACCTCCACTGACACCACCACCTCCAAAGAATTACCTTCAAATCCACAGAATAAGAAAGCAGATATTACTTTGGAGTTTCTGGATACCACAAACCCTACTGTTAAAGCCAAACCAAAGAAGAAGCCGAAGCCTAAGCCTTCCCCTGCCATCACTGCAGAGAACACTGACACCTTCCAAAACATTCACTTCGGTGGTGCAAGCTCTTCAAACAATAAAAGGCCAATAGAAAAGTCCCTCTCCCATGTCCCCATTAATACTAATTTAGATGGTGCAGAGTCAGAGATCATCGAAGCACATCCTCATTATTCACCACGTAAAGGTACTGATATCTCACCTATTAACTATGATAAATTATTATTATGTCCTAATCAATCCAAATGTATTATACCAGAATTACAATTAAAAAGAAAGTATAAGATCTATTTCTGTCGTCATCCTGTTAGTTATGGTGTCAGGTTTTATTTCTTAGCGCGTGAAGGTTTATTACTCCATCCTAATATCGAATTATTAAATTATAATCGGATACATGAAGCTGATTATATTATTTATTTACCTGGTTCAGCGCCATGGCATAAGACAGAATGCAATCAAACATCCTATGGACCACGGTTAATCGTATTAGATGAGTTTGATGGACATACTTTATTCTTACCTACCCGTACAAAAGAGGAATATGTGACTAAATATGGTTCATTAGCAAATCCATGGTATTATCTATATTTTAAGAGAAGTTTTGTACGTCGTATTGATGGTAAATTCATTGGATATCCTCATATTAAACAGTTTGAGACCTATCCTATGGTTTATGCTGTGGCTGAAGCATATATTTCACATCATTTTAATCGTGAAAGAGAAATTGATATTTTATGTACTTTAAGAGGGTCTATTCATATGACAACACGATTAAGAGTTCAGAATTGGGTGGCAGAATATGGTAAAGAAAGAAATGTTCCAAATGTTATTTCATCACAGGTAATTCACTATCAAACAAAATTGAACCGTCCTTTTTTAACATCGTTTGTTATTCTTATAGGTTGATGGAAAACAAAGAACAACGATTAGTTTGCGGTATTTTGATCAGATGCGTCACGCTAAGATTATTGTGACAGTCAATCCAGCGAATTGGGAAGGTGATTTCAGATTATGGGAATCTATGTGTACTGGAGCTCTCATCTTTGTTGATCCTTTATTTGTGCCTCATCCCTTCCCCTTGATTGACAGATATCATGTGGTTTATTTCTCCAATCAAAATCGAAGTGATCTATTCGCGAAGTTAGACTATTATCGATCACATCCTGAAGAAGCCCAGAGAATTGCATTAAATGGATATTTCCATGCAATGAAACAACATCGAACGATTAATTTAATGGATTATATCTTAAGAACTGCTCACACAAGAAATGCTACGATCCATAAGGAAGAACTGCCTAACTATCAGTACACTGGACAATATTTGAATTATATGACAAGACTACAAGAGAAGATGATCATTAAATGTCAATATCCTGGAATATTTGAACCATTACAAACAATTAATGGTTCAAAATATGCTCGACATCTCACATCATGTCCTGAACAGAAATAGATATGAATGAGTAACCTACAGAAACTGATGAGAGATTTTAAGTGGTTTTGATGATAAAAATGTGTTCTTTTGAGTTTTTTATTGTCTCTGAAAATGAAAACAGATTCTCGATTTGATCATAGTGATGATAACTAAAATCGGTTTATGATATGACGTGTGTCACCTTATCGGCGATTAAAGCCGCAGAGTGATAAAACTCTTTGACAAAAGATTCCTATAAAGAGAAAGAAGAGAGACAGTGAAGTGATTAGGTCGCCATCGATCAAGTGGAAAGAAGAATAAGTAAAAAACAAAAACTTAGATGTTAAAATCCTCGTCGGAATACTAGTACAACGAATCTAAAATTATCAACCAACGAGGAGATCTCTCTCATACATAAAACAAATGTCCATAGGAATGGAAAAAAAGGTCAAGATCGTAGACATCAACGCAACGCTCTACTGTCTAAACAGGGTGAGAGGTGAATTAGTTCTTGCCTGCATTTCTTCCTTCATAGTAGTGTTTCTTTCTTAAATACTCCTCGAATCTTGGGAACTTGAACATGATATAGAATTGAAATAATCCTGCAACGTAGAGAACACACATGGCAACAATACCCCAGACTCCCAAGCTAAAGCACATGAATCCGACAAAAAGCAGGAAAACCATTCGACCAGTCAGAGAGTAAAGGAAACCGAAATTCACAGCAATCAATCTTGAAATACTCTAAATGAAAAAATTAGTTAAGATGCGAGAGCGAGAAGAATAGAAGGATATCTTACATTGAGAGCGAATTCGAAGCAGCATATTAACACAGCGAAGTAGAAAACATATCCAGCGAAGAAAATGACTCCAACATCCTTCTGATTCTGCAAGCTTAAGACTGCTGCGACACACATAAATACTGTAGCAACGACGTAACTGAGACGTAAAGCGATATGCCACTTCTGCATCTGCTTGAGTGTTTCTTCTTCGATGACAAACTCTGAAGCTGGACTGGAAGCTGCGGTTGCTGTTACTACAGGAACTGCATGTGCTGCTTCTGGATCATATGCTGGATTCGCAGTTGGAGGAGCTGGAGCAGGAGCCTTAGGAGGTGGGGGAGGAATATTTCTGGCAACTGCTTTTTGGACGTTTGGATTTGTCGCAGCTTTTTGAACCGCTGGGTTCGATGCAGCCGTCGCAGCGGTATTGATATTTTCTTCATTCAACCATGATGGAACGTCTGACATATTTCTTGGACTCACTTAATTTCTTGATAGTGTTAAATCAAAGTGAGAAAGGATTATATTAATATCAGTCAATTCCCTGAAGAAGATTTCAATGATTTGTTCGAGTTTTCGTATTTTCGGAGGAAAGGTTCCTTCTCTGGATATAAGAGAAACTGAAAATGTGCTGAATCATCATCATCGTAAAATTACATTGCATTTTTCATCTAGTAGAATGATGCACAAGTTACAAAGAACAAGATGTTTCAGCACATCAAACAAGGCAATCTTTTATCCAGTGACTATTTTAGGAGGAGGTCCAGTTGGTTTGTTCCTGTCTCGGTTGCTACGAGAATATGAGATTAGTCATTGTTTGGTCGAGAGAAGGGAGCAACCAAGAACTCATCCACAAGCACATTACTTAAATATGAGAACAATGGAAGTTCTAAGAACTTGGTATCCAGATACCTTTATTGAGAGTGTCAAGCAAACTCCTCCTTCGTCCTTCTGGAGGTAATCATACTAATGTTCTTCATTTCTACTAACTCCGTTCCTAGAGATTTTGTTTATTGTCATACAGTTGCTGGGACTGAATATGCTCGCCAAAATCATTTTTTAGATGTTGGCAATGATACTTGGATGAAATCTCCCACAACAGTTTTACATTTAGCTCAAAATCGCTTCGAGAAGATTCTTCGCCTTCATCATCCCTCAGAGGATCCTTTCACCAACTCTTATTTTGGCTTCACAGGAGATTTACAATCTTACGATCATGACACTTGTACTGTGAAAGTGAAGTCAATAAACACTCCAAAAGAGTTTATCGTTCGCTCTAAGTTTGTTGTATCATGTGAAGGTACTTCAAGCTCTGCTCGCAATCAACTTCATATTCAATACGAAGGCAAGGAGAAATTACAACATCTTATGAATATCCACTTTAAATGTAAGAGATTAAAAGAAGTTATTAAGAAACGACCAGGAATGCTTTATTTCGTCTTTAATCAGGTAGAAACTGTGTGATATTTCATAAATTCTCTTTTATCTCATTTTCTTCTTCAATAGAAAGCTATTATGGTAATTGTAGTGCATGATGTGGTAAATGATGAGTATGTATGTCAATTGCCTTATTTCCCTCCCTATGAATCTCCGTCGGTAAGGAAGCATATCCAATCACTTGATGTAATAATTGACACCGCTGCTTTAGGACTATACTCCCTCCAAAGTCCTTGATCTCCTCACTTATTCACTGTTTGGGAATAATGAAAAAGAGAATGAGAAGTCTATTAATCTGTTGGACATCAGCCATTGGATCATGAATGCTCAGGTTGCAAGAAGTTTCGTTGACGAGACACATCACCGCGTTTTCCTCGCTGGAGATGCAGCTCACCGATTCCCTCCTTCTGGAGGATTTGGGATGAATACTGGAATTCAAGATGCTCATAATCTCGCGTGGAAGTTAGCCTATCTTGTAAAGAAGGAAGGTGATGATCTATCTCGGAAGAACATCGCTAAGTCATATGATACAGGTGAGTGAAAATGATGTTGTCTTGTTTACTTGAACTCACACATCCTCCAGAGAGAAGGAAAATTAACTGGGATAATACTACCTTTAGCTTGAAGAACTATGATAATACTGCTCAGACCGCGGCTGCGCTAGGAGTCGATCCGAAGTATGCTGACATCGCTCTCGCCACCGTGAACAACTCTGTTTCTAATAAGCTTCTTCCGTTCTTCCTTCAGAAGCAACTCTTCCTCAACTCCTTACAAACAGGTTTAATTCCATTATCTTTGTTAGAGAAACCTAAATCGAATCCATACGGGCAATATCGAGTTCAAGCGATTCAAAAGATTGTTCAAGAGAAGAGAAGTCTTGGATTAATCTTCCCTCAAGAGGATTTAGACTTCTCTTATCCAATCCATAGGCCTCAAGGACTTGATAATCAGTGGTCCGTATTCATTGGCAGGCGCTTAGCTCACTATTGGTTGTTTGCAGTTCAGGAGAATGGAGGGTCAGTGCCAGTATCAACAACAGACTTACCGCAATTAATCTGGCATGCCCTGAAAGCAAATCAAAATCAAAATCAAGAGACCAAGGTTCCCCCTTATTTTCTATTGGTAGCTGAAGATAAAATAGATGAGAACATAGTAAAAGATCTTCAGACAGACAAGGAGAGAGAATTGGTCATCGTAAAGGTTGTGAAGAACCTCGACCAAAGAATTCTTCATGAATTCCTTCCTTCCAGTTCAAAAGATGGAACTGAAGTCACTCACTCAACTCTTCAATCGGCGTTACAAATTCCACATTTGCGATTGCAGGAGAATTACGGCGATTCCTATAATTTTCACAGAGCACTGCACGAGAAGAAAGACGAGATAAGAGGCCTTTCACAATCGTGGTGGACTTCAGTGGTTTCAAGTTTGAATGGGAAAAGATTTCCTTTACAAGTGAAGCAAGGTCAAGATTTCTTAACCGTCGAGCTGAGTGACGTCATCCCCGACTCAAACAAGCTAAATCCACATCATACCAAACCATCAAACTCGAGGGATATTGGCTTATATCACGACCTTCTAGTGAGTAAGGAGATATTTGGGATACTAGTAAGACCTGACGGACACATCGATAATATTTACTTGAGATAGAGTGATGGTGATGGTTTCAGTGTTGTATTACTACAGTAGTTTAATTACATTAAATAGTGTAACTTGTATATAGCCTTTAATCTATTCATAAAGAAATCTCCCAATAAGCTGTATATCAACGTAAGTATGAATACACTACGAAGTAACTGAATCTTCACATTAAGGACATCCCTGGTTGCTTCGATTCAACCATCATATTCCTTCGAAATCTGATTGCTGACGATCAAAGAGGAGAACCAACTGGTGACATTTCATCATAATCTTCATTTACATTTATTAAAACATGATCGATTGCCACCATCAAAGCGAAATAAAGTATCACATAACCTAATGTCTTGAATCATAATCCTTGCTACTTCTGGTGCATAATAGCTTAAGATAGGATCTTCGCGATCTTGTGATGGAATGGGTTGGTTAAGTTTCGGCAATACTTCATATTCTTTTATCTCTTGATCATAGGGCAGAAACCTTCCGACAGAATCCATCGCCCAATCATAATGATGCTGTAATACATCTCTTCTGCGCTCATCCCTCTTCTCTCGAAGTTCTTGTCTCTCTTCCTGCTCTGAGAGTATCGAAGGTAAAACTGTCAATACTACTCGAGAGATTCCTTGTATTCGAGGTGACAAGAGTTGTTGCTCTAATGATCGAATCGTCAGCGTGCTTTTAAGAGCCCGTTGTAGTTTTTGATGATCTTTCTCTCCTGACATGTAATAATTTTGAGAATTCTCATGATTATAGACAGGCAATAAGAATGGTTTTGGTATTAAATGAGATTTATTCATAAAATAATCTCTTTCAATTCTCCAATAATAAGCGGGTTCAATAATCGATAAAGATGGTTTTAATTGTTTATAAAAAGAAGGTTTATAGTAAACAACACGAAAAAAAGGCCATAATGATTGATTCGAATAAAGATCTAATGATTTATGCATAATATTCGGGTGACTTAATAAATTCGGAATGATGATTGAACGATTGGTAATATATCCTAAATAAAATAATGTTCGAATCTCATTTCTTACTTGTTCTGGTGTGATATAGATGATCTTCTTCGTTAATGTTCTTCGTGTGACATTATAGTAGTATGGATTCCAGAATGCATTTGCTGCTTTTAGACCATTTACTTTATTCTTTTGTTCGTAGCAGGTTGTATGAACTGCTTGAACAGCATCATGGACCTGTCCAACATCCTTCGTAGCCTCCCCCATCTTATGGCGCTGTGAGAGAGCGTTCGTTCGATTGGAAGGTTGCAGAATAGAAAGAGCTGCAAGCCCTCCAAGTTCATAGCGAGGATCGTTGAACTTGTAGACCATATCTAAGAGAACTGCTGAACTTGAAGGAAAGAAAGCCCATTGAAGTCTCCCAGTCATACTATTAGTGATCAATCATAATTATCACTACTTCAGAAATAGAAATATTGTTGTTACCTCGCCGTTTTCATCGCAAAAGCAACTTGATTTTGATCTTTACCAGGATTATTCCTTCTCTTTGGATCAACGTCCTGCATATTAAGATTTGAATTATGTTCATGTAAACCTTTCTTCGATTCATTTTACCTGATATCTTCTCCATGCTTCGTTAAAGATTGACCAAGTTTTCTGATTTCCTTTAATATAAAAGATTCCTATACAAGGCGTGAAGCATATTAGCCATATATTGTGACCGATCTCACCTATATTCGGTAAAGGGACTGTATACCATTGCTTCCAACCAGCCTTCGTTCGATTCATGACGTATGCAATATCTTTCTAGTTTCCAATATGAAGACAAAAATTTCAATTAGTAAAAGAAGGACTCACCTGAACATACATATCAATCTTAGGATTGATAAGGTCGATCAGATTTTTGGGAGTACTCAGAAAACCCACGTCAGAATCCAATATAATGATATTCACCTATGAAAATAAGATACTGACAATTCAATGCTAACTGTAATCTTACCCCTTTATTCAATGCCTTCGGAAGATGATAAAGTTTTAGTTCAGCGATCTGCTCTAAAGGTGACGGAAGTTCTTTCTCCTGATTGACGTCAGGTCAAGAGAATGATAGAAAACAGAAAATCGACTTACTGGATGAATCTTTAAGAAATCAAAGAGAACACATGGAAAATAAGACTTTTCACATCTTTTCATGCAATTAATATCTGAAACACAGATCATCATCGCACAAGAACTAAGACCAAACTTAACCATCGAATATACGAAATTTTCAATTCTAATCGCACAAATTAAAACACAAACAAAGAAATATATCAATGATACTTACAGTTGCCAGTACAACTCAGAGAAAATATTCGCCATGGAGGTAATAACGGGGAGGTTTCTGCATTGAGGCTGAGAGGAGAGATAGACGAAATAGTCCTCCAATAAGAAGTGATCTGTCTGATTTCGACTCAGATGAGAGAGTGGATGTGATCTAAGGGTATCTTCAATTCTTTTAATTACTGCTTCTTGTTCGATATTTGACTCTAATTGGTCTGATTGATATGACTGAGGTGGGTTGTCTTGGGGTCGTACTGGTTGTTGAGATCGGGGAGGAGCTACTGTCGCGATTTTTACCTCTTTTATTACCTCTTTTCTTACATGAAACCATTTGGATGCAAGAATTCCATTCTTCTGTGGAATATGTATAAAACATTTGAAAAGGAAAATTGGAATCAGAATAATTAACAATATGAGAATGAATAAGCTTGTAAGAGTTCCGAGACTCCATCTCTTCGATCTTTTATGACTAACCGATGGAATATTTCGACTATTCAACGTGAGTGAAGAGTCATGAAGAGAGCGTTTCATCCTCAAAATCGATCAATTATCATCA
>VFQN01007005.1_pt1 | contig 12414 bp, 8 predicted proteins | sample 3512371 | NCBI WGS metagenome assembly VFQN01 (sample SAMN10412370, study PRJNA504923) | tailings metagenome | isolation source: Replicate 2 from Balatoc abandoned mine | place: Philippines: Itogon, Benguet | collected 2017-08-28
TGCCCCGGCCACAATGGCGGCATCTTCTACAACAGGAGCCCGATCGGCCGGATCTTCGTCGAGCATCTGGGCGAGGCGGTATTCCGCGACGACCTCGACAACTCAGTGCTGGATCTGGGCGACCTGCTGGTCCACGAGGGGCCGGCGCTGAAGGCCCAACAGGAGGCGGCGGCAATCTTCGGGGCCGAGAAGACCTATTTCGTGCTGAACGGCACGTCGTCGTCCAACAAGATCGTGCTGCAGGCGCTGGTCGCCGAAGGCGACCTGGTGCTGTTCGACCGCAACAACCACAAGGCGGCACACCATGGAGCGCTGTTCCTGGGCGGCGGCATCCCGGTGTTTCTCGAAACCGACCGCAACACGCACGGCCTGATCGGCCCGATCTTCCATGAAGCCTTCGACGAAACCCGCATCCGCGAGAAGATCCGCACCCATCCGCTGATCGAGGACAAGGACGCCTGGAAGCGCGAGCGGCCGTTCCGCGTCGCCGTGATCGAGCAGTGCACCTACGACGGCACGATCTACGATGCCCGCATGATCGTCGAGAAGATCGGCCATCTTTGCGACTACATCCTGTTCGACGAAGCCTGGGCGGGCTTCATGAAGTTCCATCCGATCTACGCCGGCCGCTTCGCCATGGGCCTCGCCGGCCTCGGCCCGGATGCCCCCGGCATCATCGCCACGCAATCGGCGCACAAGCAGCTCGCCAGCTTCAGCCAGGCCTCGCAGATCCACGTCAAGGACAGCCACATCGAAGGCCAGCGTCGCCGCATCGAACACCGGCGCTTCAACGAGTTCTTCATGCTGCACGCCTCGACGTCGCCTTTCTATCCGCTGTTCGCCTCGCTCGATGTGGGCGCGCAGATGATGAAGGGCCGCTCGGGCGAAGTGCTTTGGGACGACACGATTCGCCTCGGCATCGAGTTGCGCAAGAAGGTCCGCGCGATCCGGCGGGAATTCGAGGACAAGGAGCGCGATCCGGCTCGGCGCTGGTTCTTCGAGGCCTTTGTTCCCGACCGTGTAACCGTCGCCGGCCGGAACTCGGCGTGGGAAGACGTGGCGACCGACGACCTCGCCACCGACGCCCGTTACTGGGAACTGGCGCCCGGCGCGCGCTGGCATGGCTTCAGCCATGTGGCGCCAGGCTATGCCATCACCGACCCCAACAAGCTGATCCTGCTGACGCCGGGCTTCGACCGTGAAAGCGGCCTCTACGCCACGCATGGGATTCCTGCGCCCGTGGTCGCTCAGTATCTGCGCGAAAACCAGGTCGTGCCGGAGAAAAACGACCTGAACTCCCTGCTCTTCCTGCTGACGCCGGGCGTCGAATCGAGCAAGGCGGGCACATTGCTGTCGAGCCTCGTGGCCTTCAAGCGGCTGCACGACGACAATGCACGGCTGGAAGACGTCATCGGCGAATTCGTGCGGCGGCGGCCGGCGCGCTACGCGGGCCTCCGGCTACGCGACCTCTGCGCGCAAATGCATGCCTTCTTCCGCGACAGTGCCGTCAGCACGCTGCAGAAGGCGCAGTTCGCACCCGAACACATGCCGACGCCGGCGATGCCGCCGCACGAAGCGGTGCGCCAGCTCGTGCGCAACAATGTCGACTATGTACCGATCGATCAGGCGGCCGGCCGCATCGCCACGACCATGTTCGTGGTCTACCCACCCGGCATCGCCAGCATTGTGCCCGGCGAGCGGCTCGACGAACGGGCCAAGCCGATGCTCGACTATCTCGGCATGTTCGAAAAAGCCGCCAATCTGTTCCCCGGCTTCGATGTTGAGATCCAGGGCATCTATCGCGAAGTTGACAGGAACGGCGCTGTCCGATTCCACACCTACGTGGTGCGGGAGTAGGCCTATTTGGCCGGAGGGGTCGTCGCGCCGTCGCCGATGGCGCGCTGCATCAGGAGGCTGTCGGTCCAGGTGCCATACTTGAAGCCGACACCTTCCAGCAGGCCGACCCGCCGGAAACCATGAACCTCGTGCAGGTTCTGCGAGGCCGTATTGTCGGCATCGATATACGCGAACATCTGCCGGAAGCCTGCGCTTGTACAGGCGTCGATCAGGGCCGGCAGAAGCAGCCGGCCAATGCCCGAATGCAGATGCTCCGGATGCACGTAGATCGAGTGCTTCACGGCATAGCGATAGGCCGGCCGTTTGCGGAAGGGCACTGCATAGGCGTAGCCCACGACGGCCCCATCGCGCTCGGCGACGAGATGCGGCAGGCGGCGACGCAGCATGTTCTTGCGCCGTCGCTTGATATCGTCGGCGTGCGTCGGTTCTAGATCGACTTCGCCCAGTCCGCGCGTGATGTGGTGCGTGTAGATCGCCAGCATCGCCGGCACATCGCTCTCAATGGAAGGCCGCACGCCGACGCCGCGCGACTTCTCTCGAACCGCATCAGCCGCTGCACCATTCAATGGACGCCTCCACCAGACCAGATACCATGGTCCGGATCAAACACGGGTCGATGACGGTTTGATGTCGTTGATAGGTGGTGCCTGAAAAAACAAGGGGCCCGGAAAGCGAACTCTCCGGGCCCCTTGGACGCCCCCTCTTGAACTCTCTATCTCGCCCGGTCGACGGCCGCCTTGACGCCGGCCTGCGCCTTGTCTGCCAACTCGCCGAGGCCGTTGGCGCGCTCCGCCCATTGGTGCGCCTCGCGCGGCACTTCGTAGCCCATCACGGTCTGCGGCAGCTTGAGCGACAGGCCGCCGGTCAGCGCCAGATAGGCGACGCCAAGGAGACCAAGCTTGAAGCCCCAACCGAGGAGAAATCTCATGCGCGCGAAGATACGGCCCGAGCCGCCGTCTCAACAGGTGTCGCTTGGTATCAATTGTTGGACATCTGGTTCCCGCGCGGCCGGCCGGAGAAACTCGCGCGCACGTGATCTGCGAGATCGCGCGCTGCAGGACTGAGGCCAGGTGGTGCGTAAAGATTGATGCGAAACTCCGGCAGCGACGGCAGCTTCGCGGCACGCGCGGCCGCACCAGCAAGAATTTCAAACCGTTCGGGCACCGAGGAACGCAACAAGGGCGCGACAGCAAGGCCTGCTTCGAGAACGGCATAGACGGGCTCCAGCCGACTGACCTCGCAGACCGCGCGCCAGTCGCGCCGCGTCTTGCCCAGCGCCTCGATGGCAATGGGCCGGAAGACACAGGTCGGCGCACCGAGAGACACCGGCAGCGGATCCTTGAGATGCGCATCGCCTCCCGGCGTGCCGACCCAAACCAGACGGTCGGTCCGCAAGGTTTCACCGTGGCGGCCGCATTCCGTCTCCGTCGTGAGGGCAAGATCGACGCCACCCGACTTCAACTGCTCGCGCACGATCTTCGAGTCCTCGCAGACCAGCGAGACGCGGACGCGCGGCTGCGCCTTGGCAAAACCACGCAGGATCGGCGGCACGAAGCTGCCGATGATGTCATAGGGCACACCGAAGCGGACCTCGCCCTCGAACTGCGGTGTGCGCATCGACGACCAGACTTCGTCGTTCATCGCCACCAGCCGTCGCGCCTGTGCGAGCAACCTCTCGCCGGCCGGTGCGAGAACAATGCCACGCCCCTGGCGCTCGAACAGGCGGCAGTCCAACGCCTCTTCCAACCGCTTGATCTGTTGGCTGGCGGCCGCCTGACTCATGCCGAGCGCGGCAGCTGCACGTGTAATGCCGCCGGATTCGACGACCGTCAGAAAGGCACGCACCAGCGCCAGATCTAGATCCCTACGCATCGAGATATATAACAATAGGTGAACGATATTATCAATAACATTCGATTTTCTTATTCCTGGAGCAAGCATAGCCTAGCCCAATGACCACTCGCATTTCCGGCCTTTGGGTGCCGCTGATCACGCCGTTCAAGGATGGCGCCGTCGACTTCGAGAGCTACGACCGTCTGGTCGAGCACTATATCAAGGCCGGTGCCGACGGCTTGTTTCCGCTCGGTACCACCGGCGAGTCCCCGACCCTCGACGAAGCAGAGATCGACGCGGTGGTCGAGCGCACCACCGCCGTTGCGCGCGGCCGTGTGCCGATCCTGGTCGGGGTGGGCGGCAATGCCACGCGCAAGGTCGAGAAGACGCTGAAGCGGCTCGAACGCATTCCCTTCGCGGGCATCGTCTCGGTCTGCCCCTACTACAACCGGCCCAGCCAGGACGGATTGATCGCCCACTTCCGGCAGATTGCGGCGGCGACCGACCGCGCCGTGCTGATCTACAACATCCCCTATCGCACGGCCGTGAACCTCTCCAACGACTCGCTGCTGGAACTCGCCGAAGTGCCGAACATCGTGGGCGCCAAGGACAGCTCGGGCAGCATCGCGCAGTCGCTCGAACTGCTGGCCCGCAAGCCGGAGGACTTCTCCGTGCTGACGGGCGAAGACGCGCTCTACTTCACCATGATGGCGCACGGTGCGGAGGGCGGCATCCTGGCGGCCAGCCATTTGATGACCGAGCGGTTCATCGAGGTCGGCCGCCGCTTCGCGGCCAACGACGTGGCGGGCGCACGCACTGCCTGGGCACCGCTCGCCCAGTTCGTGCCGCTGCTCTTCGCCGAAGCCAATCCGATGCCGATCAAGTACCTGCTGTGGCGCCAAGGCCTGATCGCCTCGCCGGAATGCCGGCTGCCCCTGACGCGGATTTCGGACGGCCTGGCCAGCCGGCTCGATGCCTATTTCGAGCGGCGCGCCGCCGCCTAGGGCGACGCCTCGCGCAGGAAGAGGGCGACGGCACGCCGATAGATGATGTCGGCGATGCTGCGCGGCGGGGCATCGATGACGACGGTGCCGACGGTGCGCGACGTCGTCGTGCCGAGCGGCCGCTCGCCGCCGACCAGCAGGACGCGATAGAGGGCGTGCTCCGGCACCAGCGTGTTCTGTGCCCCGCGACGGACCGAAATCGGGCCCTCGTGCGTCGAGGCGAGTTCGATCACTTCGAGCGCCCGCGTCGAGGCATGCGCCACTTCCGCGACCTTGAGCACAAGCGTATCGCCATCGACCCGGATGAAACGCGCCGCAGCGCCCAGCTGGACCCGATCGAGATCGGCCTCGGAGACGAACGCCTCGACCACCGAGCTGTCGGCCGCGACCAGGATGCCCAACCGCTCCAGCCGACGAATTTGCGCGCCCACCCGTAGATCGGTCGGAATATCTCGCACTTCGCCGGCAAAGGGCGCCGTAACTTCAAGGCTGCCGGCACGACTTTCCGAACGGGCAAGAGCGGCACCTGCCTCCGAAGTGCGCGCCAAGGCCGCCTGCTGGGCGCGGCGACGTTCGGGATTGTAGGTCCCCGCCGTCTGCTCCGCCTGTGCTGCTTCGAGCTGGGCGCGGGCGGCGGCAATATCGTGGTCGATCTCGACAGAGTCCATGCGGAACAGGACCTGCCCTTCGGCAACATGCGCCTTCTCCGCCACCATCTCGACCAGCCGGCCCGGCTCGGCCGCCATCAGCACCATCTGGCGCTCGGACCGCAGCAGCGCCGGCGCGTCGACCCGGCCCCGCCACGGCACCAGCAAAGCCAGCATCAGTAACGCCAATAGCGCCAGCGTCCCCCAGGTGTAGCGGTTGGGCTTTCGGACCGTCGGCAACTTGGCCCACACTCCGAACTCCTTCACGATCGGCCGGGCGACGAAGAACCAGATCTCGATCACCATCAACACCACGCCTAGGACCTTGAAGGTGAGGTGGTAGACCAGCACCGCAATGCCCATGAACAGGAAGAAGCGGTAGATCCAGGTCGCGATCGACCAGGTGACGATCACCCGGACGAGATGCGGCGGCAATTGCTCCGGCGGTGCGACATTGGGCCGGAACAGCATTTCCCGCATCAGCCAGCGCGTATAGGCGAAGCCACGCTCCTGCAGGTTGGGAAAATCCAGCAGATCCGACAGGATGTAGTATCCGTCGAAGCGCATCAGCGGACTGATGTTGACCAGCAACGTTAGCAGCCAAGTCGAACTCGAGAGCACGAACATGGCGCTGCGCGTCGGCCCATCCGGAAGCACCGCCCAGGCGATCGAGGCCACGGCGGCAATCAGGATCTCGGCTCCCATGCCGGCCGAGTCGATCACCAGCCGTTGCCGCCGGTCGGTGAGGCGCCAGGCGTCGGTCGTGTCGGTCCACAGCACCGGCCACATGACCAGAAAGGCAATCCCCATCGACGGCACGCGACAGCCATAGAGCTTGGTCGCAAAGCCATGCCCCAGTTCGTGAAACACCTTGGCGAAGGAGATGGCGATGCCCATCTGGATCAGCCCGTCCAGCGTGGTCTGCTCGATCAGACTGTGGCTGTAGCGTTCCCAGTCGCGCGAGATCAGGAACAGCGCCAACACACCCAAGGTGGCGATGCCGATCATGCCGGCGCGCGTGAATATCCAGCGGACCAGCGGCAACGCCGCCGTCAGAAAGCGATCCGGATTGACCAGCCGCAGGCGCAGGAAGAGGTAATTGTGCACCAACCACGAGGCGGCAGACTTGCGCTCGAACGCGCGCTCCGCGGCCATCTGCTGTGTCTCGGCGGCCGTCGTTGCCTGTAGCAGTCCTGCGCCGCGCGCAAACTTGGCGAAGCGCACGATGTCGTCGGTGCTGGGTCGTAAGGTCGTTTCGGCGGCAATCGCAGCCAGGATCGCGTCCGGCGCACGCAGGCCCCAGCGGCTCAGAATCTCGAAGTCGAGCCAGCCTAGCCGTACGAATCGATGGCGTGCCGGATCATAGATCGACCAAGTGGGCTGGCCTTCCGACAGCGGTCCCGGCGTTAGGGTAAGATCCTCACGCAGCGGTGGCAGAACACCGGCTGCCGCAGTCATGCCACGAGCTGGCGCAGATAAGCCAGCGGCCGGCGCAGCAGCCAGACCGCGAGCGGCCGCGGCGGTCCGAAGATCTTGGCCGTTCCCTTCAATCCCAGCCGCAGGTCTGCGCCGCCGGCAAGATCGGCACGCGCGGTGTAGGCCAAGACGCCGCTCGGCGTCACAGTCGTGGCGTAGCTTACGAACACGACCTTGCCGGTCACGGGCCGATCGGGCGTGAGGTTGCTGAAGAAAGTCACCTCGGCGCCCTCCTCCAGGCTCGTCGCCTCGGTCACGGGCAGCTCGATCTCGATGCGCGAGGAGGTCGGGGGTGAAACCTGAAGAATGCGCTCGCCGACCTCGACCGGCTTTCCGATCCATTCGGCTGGGTCGTTGAACACGGCAATGCCATCGGCCGGCGAAAGGATGTCGGCGCGCGCCAGTCGTGCCTGGCGGTAGTCGAAGTCGGCACGCGCCTCGTCGAGACGGGCGCGAAGGGTGGCGAGCTGCTCGCGCGCCCGCGGATCGGTGATGGCTTCCTGCGAGGTCTGGCGGAACTGCGCCGTTGCCGTCTCCAGCACTTTGGCCGCAACTTTGTATTCGGCATCGAGCTGCCGCCGTTCCAGGCGCACGATGAGCTGCCCCGTCTTAACCTGGGCGTTGGGCGCTACCTCGATGGCATCGACCACCCCCGCGAACGGCGCACGCACGAAGGCCGGCGTCTCGGCCACGACGTCAGCTGGCGCGATCGCGCTGGAACGGACCGGCACCAGACCTGCGCCGACGAGAAGGGCGATGGCCGCGGCGATGGCGATGCGCTTGATCTTGCGGCGGCCGCCCAGCTTCACCGGCGCCAGCCGCGCACGCGCGAGTTCCCAGGCCTGGCCATAGCTGCCGCAGAGCACGTTCAGGAGCGGCTGTTCATTGTCCTGCCAGGCCGTGCGACGACCGAGCATCAGGATCGCCACGGTGTTGCCGCGTACGCGAAGCGGCCACCACAGGAGATGCGGCGCCAGCCAGGCCTTGGCGCCCTCTTCATCGCCCTTCACGGCCTCCGGGCCGAGCTTCTGAACCTCGTCGCGCTTGCCGGACGAGACGACGCCGCGATAGAGCCGGTCGAGCAGCAGAACATAGGGCGCGCCGGCTTCAAGCCGCGCCGCTCCCGACAGCGCCACCACGCGTTCGGTTCGGGCATCCCACAGCACGGCCTGGTCGTAGGCTACGGCCCGTACCGTCTCGTTGACGATGACGAACGGCAGCTCTTCGCGACCAGCATCGCGCGCCCGCGCGGCAAGCTGCAGCACCTCCGTCATGCGCAGGAGCTGCTGGTTCAGCCGGCCCACTTGAGCAGGAACCGAGAGCGGCGCCTGCGGAGGCGGCGTCTGACCTTGAGCCGGTCGCGCCGGTTGAGGAACCGGGCCCATTGCGAATGGCCTAGCGCGACGCGCCGGCGAACTGGGCGGTCCCGCTCATACCGGGCAGCAGGTTCCCGGTATCGCCCTCGATGCGGCCATAGATCTTGATCGTCTGGCTGGCGGCGTCGACCTTGCCCGAGATGCGCGTGATCTTGGCGTCGTAGTCCTGCCGCGTCTCGCTCACATGCAGCCGTGCCGCGGCGCCCGGCTTCAGCCAGACGAGCCACAGCGAGGGCACGATGAACTCGAGTTCGAGGTCGCGGTCGTCCACGACATCGAGCAGCGGCGCACCGGCCTGGACGAACTGGAAGTTACGTACCGAAGTTGCGGCGACCCGTCCGCTGAAGGGCGCCTTGATCACACAGTTCTCGACCGCCGTCTGGGCCACGGCGACATCGGCCGTGGCGACGCCCACATCGTTCTGCGCCGTCGCAAAGTCGGCCTTGGAGTAGGCATTGAGCGCCTTCAGCGCCTGCTGCGTCTTCAGGAGGTCCTGACGCTTCGTCAGTTCCGCCTTGGCGCGGGCGAGCATTGCGTCCTGCTGGGAGCAGTTGAAGCGGACCAGAACCTGGTCTTCCTTGACGCTGTCGCCGTCGGCAGCAGGGAACTCGACGAGTTGACCGGCCATCGGCGCAGCGATCACGGCCGTCGCCCGGGCCGTGACCTGCGCTCCGATCGGCTGCGCGGCGGAAGAGGCCCCGTTGGACGCCAGATTTGCCGCTCCGTTGCCAGCTCCGTTCTGGCCGGCAGCGCCGGTGGTCAGGCCGATGGAGAGAATGCCGAGAGCTACGCCGGCAAGTACGGATTTGGTCATGATCAGCCCGCCTTTGCTGTTTGGAGAGGCGCTGCGGGAGTCGCAGAGGTGGAGGGCGCGGGCTCGGGAGCCGGGGCTGCCGCCGGCAGTTCGGGCAGCTGGCCGGCCTGCCAACGGATGATCGCCTGCTCGACCTGGGAGGTGAGCGTCGGCAGATCCTGCAACTCGGCGCCGGCGGGTACGAGGTCCATGCCGGTCGCGGAGTAAACCGACGCCAGCGAGGACAGCACACGGACCTGTGCTCGGTCGCGAGCGATGCGCGTCGTCAGCACGGTGAGCTGACGGCGAATGCGATCGGCTTCCGACTGCGCTCCGGCTTCCGACACGCTGTCGGCAACGCGGCCGATCTGCACGCCGACGCGATCGACATCCTTGGCCGTCTTGTAGGTGTCGAGCGAGTTGGCATACTCGTTGATGGCGAGATTGATCTGGCTCAGGATCGCCACGCTCAACGCAACACGCCGTTCTTCGGACAGATCCACCGCCTGCTTGGCCACGGCAATGGCGCGCGGCCCCTGGATCATGCTCATCAGGTTGAAGGTAGCGCGGATGCCGATCTCGCCCCAGGTGTTGGTGTAGAGCAGGTTGTTCGAATTGAAGTTGAAACCGCCGATCATGCCGATGCCCGGCAGCATCTTCAGGATCTCCTTGTAGATGTCCTGCTGGTCGATCTTCTTCTGATAGGCCTCGATGCGCAGCTCCGGACGCAAGGTCAGGCCGATATCCTCAAGCCGATGGTTGTTCAGACCGAACTGCGGTTCGATGTTGTCCGCCAGACCGCCCGAGAAGACCACGTTGGTGCTCGACGGAATATTGATCAGGGTCGCGAGCTCGATGCGCGCGGCCGAGAGTTCGTTGCGGATGCGCTCGAGCTCGCTCAGCACGATCACCATGTTCTGCTGGAAGTCGAGCAGCGCCAGTGGCGACTGGAGGTTCTGCGCACTCGCCGCACGCGACGCCTCGAGGATCTGACGCGCCGTCTTCAGCATCGGATCGATGCGCGGCAGCAACTCCGAGGCCGTCTTGGCGCGCCAGTAGGCCGTCGCCGTGCTGCGTACGATGTTGTCGATCACCTTGCGGCGCCGCTCGACCGCGATCAGAACGCGGTAGCCCTGCTGGCGCGCCTGGAAGAAGCTCAGCCCCAGGTCCAGTGCATTCCAGGTGAGCGTCAGATCGGCGGTCGAGAACTGCGGCTGCTGCGAATACGAATAGGTCAGGCTCTGCTGCTGCGTGAAGACGTCGATGCTCTGCGCGGCATTATAGGTGGTGCGGCCATCGTAGCCGACGCCGGCCGCCAGCCTCGGCAGCATCTGCGACAAAGCGAGATCAAGCTGCTTCTCCTGCATGTTGATCTCGGTCTTGGCGAGTTGCCCGTCGTAATTGTACTTCAACGAGCGCGCGATCGCTTCGGAGAGGCTCAGCGGGCCACTCACGGGTACATAGGCCTGCTCGATCTTCTTGCGATCGGCCTGGGCGCGCTGGACATTCTCTTCCATCGTCATCGCGTCGGGCCGCAAGCTGCCGCAGCCGGCAACCAACAAGGCCGCAAACGAAACGGCCACGGAAACAACACCGGTTCTCATTCCCACATCTCCCACCAACATTGAAAGCGTGGCCGCCCCCAGCGACCACGCGAAACACAGTTCGATTGACGGATCAGGCTGCCAGTGCGTCGAGCAGTGCTCTTGCTCGGGCGAGGCGGCCGGCCTGGGTCTGCTCACGCAGCTGCGGCGAGAGACCAAAGCCTTGGATCGATTGCCCGTTCGCCGGATCGGCTGCAGGCGGCAACTGAAGCTGCACGCCGTCACCCGATGGCGTGGACGGTGTTGTCGGTGCAGCCTCGTCGCCTGTCGGCGGTGCCGAAGGCTGCGATTGCGGATCGCCCGTCGGCGGCGTCTCCGTAGGCGTGGTCGCCTCGGGCGGCGCCGGCGGTGTAGCAGCCGGCGTCCTCATGACGTCGTCGACCACAACGGTGGGACGCAGCAGCCCCAGGATGTCCTTCGGCTCGCGCAGCACGACGATGTGCACATCGGCAGTCGCCTGCCGGCCGTGACGGTCGGTCGCGACGACGCGCAGGTCGTAGGAACCTTCCGACCCTTCCGGAGGCGTGCCGGAGAAGGTCAGCATCGTCGGATCGAAGTACAGCCACGGCGGGATCGGACCGCCACTGATCGACGCCGCCTCGTAGCGCAGCGTCTGGCGCGGCGCCGTGCCGTAGAAGACGTCGGTCGAGACCGCCGCCGTGCCGGGCTGGTTGGCCAGCATCGTGCGGTAGACGTTGGAGCCGACCAGCCAGTCGGACGGCATGCCGCCAATGTCGCGCCGGTTGAAGCCGAACACGTCCCGCGACAGGTAATCCGACGGCACCACCACATTCGGCAGCACCGATGGACCCGTCGGAGGCACCGGCGTGATGCTCGTGGAAAGCGGAACGACAGAGTTGCTGAACGGCGTCGTACCGCCATTGATCGTCACGTCCGTGCTCGCCGAGAACGTCACCGGACCAGCCGAGCTGTCGATCAGCCGCACCGTGAGCGCACCGGGCGTGCCGGAGAACCCGCTGTTGGGGACGAACTGCAGCATGGCCGTCGACGGCAGGATGATCGCCTGGCCGTCGCCCAGAGCCGTCGGGATTCCGCTCCAGGTCGAGCCGCCATCGAGCGAGTAGCGCCATTCGCCCTGCGTCGGGTTCGACGCGTTGCCTGTGATGGCGATGCCGGCAAGCTCATGCGCCGACGAACCACCCGGCACCGTGTCGCGCGAGTCGTCGAAGTTGTCCTTGAACAGGTCCGTCACCGAAGCGCCCGGCGGATTGCCCGTGCCTTGGCTGACCGGCGGCAACTTCGTCTCGCCCGTGGCCACCGGCGCATCGTTGACCGGTGGCGTCGTCGTGCCGATCGAGATCGTGCCGGTCGACCACTGGCCGGTGCCGCCGATACCCGTCGAGATGTCGCCGGCGCCGGTCGGCGGGAGGCCGCCCGTGCCGTCGGAGATACGAGCGGTCAACGAACCCGGCGTGCCGTTCCAGTCCGGCTGTGGCACGAAGCGCACGCCTGCCGTTGCCGGGATCACGATCGCATTGTTGTCGCCAAGACCGGTGTGCGGGATGTCGACCCAGGTCGTCCCGCCATCGGTCGTGTACTGCCAGGTGCCCTGGTCCGGCGTCGAGGCGTTGCCGGTGATGGCAATGCCCGCCGCCGGCGTACCCGTCGAACCACCCGGCACCGTGTCGGTGCCGTCGGTATAGCTGACCGTGCCCTGTCCCAGCAGATCGTTGACCGGCGTGCCCGTCGGGCTCGGCGTGTCCTCGTTGCTGGGAGGCACCGTTGCCGTGCCGCTCACGACAGGAGCGTCGTTGACCGGAGCGGTGACCGTGCCGATGGCGATCGTGTCGTTCGACCACTGGC
>VFQN01007006.1_pt1 | contig 12413 bp, 10 predicted proteins | sample 3512371 | NCBI WGS metagenome assembly VFQN01 (sample SAMN10412370, study PRJNA504923) | tailings metagenome | isolation source: Replicate 2 from Balatoc abandoned mine | place: Philippines: Itogon, Benguet | collected 2017-08-28
TTCCGTGCTTCCCTGACACCTCACACGGTTTCCTCGCGTTTTACGCGTACCCCCCAGCCAAAACGATTTCCCAGCCCTAGTGACGACACCCCGCTGCCGCATTGCGGAAAGCCGCCATCCCCCAGTGGTCCCACCTCGACCAACGCACCATGAGGATGCCCCACAGCAGCGGCACCGCCCCTCCGTCGTCGTACGCGGCCCGCCGCTGCACGCCCAGCCTGTCTGCCAGCAGGCCGGGGCAGGGGTCGGCGGCCGGGCCCAGGGAGGCGTTGAAGCCTGTGTGGCTTAGCTGGTCCATGATCGTGCGGTTCTGGGGGGCGGGGGAGAGGGGCGAAATGGGGCAGGATTGGGAAGAGGGGCTTGGAGTGGTGGGTGTTTGAGGGGGCGGTGGGTGGGGGGGGGGCGGAAGCAGGGAAGGGGTGGGATGAGAGGGAGGTCTGTGAGGTGCTGCTGGGAGGGGGGGGGCAGAGAAGTGCGTGTAGGTACTTGGTTGTGAGCATGGTGCGTTGGGTACGGCAGGAGCTGTTTTGCGCGTTGGCAATGGTGGTGGTATGGGCAGCGCTGCAGGCAACAGGTGTGGCCGGTAGTGTGTAGCAAATGCGGTACGAGATACAGGCATAATAAGCCTTGGGCATGTGCACGCAAGCAGAGTAAGGAGACAGGGTGTGGCAAGGCGGAGCAGTCAGGTGGCCGGTAATGTGCGGTGCGGTGCACGGCGAATGAGGGGAGAAACCAGGCCGCTGCGGCAGCTGACCTGTTTGTAATGTAAGGTAGCTGAGAGGAGAAGGGCGAGAAAGGAAGAAGGATACCGGTACGAAGTTTGGGGCCAAGCTACCTGTAACGATACTGGGGCGCTGGGAGGCACCCACCTGCAGCACGCTTGCGCAGGAGGCAAGTTGAAAGTCCAGTGTAGCTGTGAGCTCATGGATGACGCCCTTTTTGTCTAGCTGGTATTCTTGGAAGGCGACGCTTCCGTAGTGTATTACGGACACGTTGTCCTCTGCTGGGAGTTCCTTGGCCAGCGCGTCCGGCACAAGGCAGGTGACTTGGTGCCCACGTTCAGCAAGCCTCCGCACCAGGGCCCATATGTCCAACGCTAAGGGTAAAAGATTGCCGGTGTAGCATAAAAGTGTTCCTTCAAAGGGGGCTGCACTGGAAGACTGATGTACCACGAGAGGGATGGGTACAGCATGCTCGTCAACCTCGGGCAGCAGCTGCTCCATCACGGCCTCTGGAGTAGCTGGCTCAAGAGTTACAGCTTCTGTGTTAGTGCACTGATCACATGTTGGTTGCGCTGTCGGATGGCTGGCATCTCCCGGCACATGCTCGGAGGTCAGCGTGCTGAAGAACTGGAGAAGCAAGAGGAGCCTACAAGCATAATGGTATGACGTTTGATGCATTTTTAAAATGGGTAAGAATTGGTGTTGCATCGGCTCATGGCGCCCTAAGAGTTTGGTTGCGTTCGAAAGCTGCGCCCCGACACTGAACGATACGCGCTCTCGAAAGGTATAAAGTGTAGGTCAACTGTAAGACTGTATCGGCTATGTAAATGCGGGTGTGACTGCTGTAGTCTTCCCAACATGCTGCCGGGGAACGCAAACTTGTGTCGTACACCCCTGCCTCATTACCGGCCCTGATGCTCTGCTTGGTTTGCGCTGCCTGCTGTCCTGGTGTTCTGCTCGTCGCTGGTCTCTCTTGGTGTCGTGTATGCGGGTTGGGTCTGCCGTCTCGCCAATGCCGTCCTAGGGCAGTGGTTTGTCCCAGGTGAGCAGCAGGGGAGTGGCCAGTGCCGTCCTGGGGCAGTGGTTTGCCCCAGGTGAGCAGAACCCCGCATGAGCTGTCGGGCGTCGTCCCGTGTTTCGAGCCCTCCCGGCGCATGCCTGAGGCCATCGCTGGCCGTCTCTGTGTCTTGGTTCGTTTATGGACCCCCGGCTTCTGCCCACAGTGTAACGCCAGGTAACGCTGAATCACCCAGGTACACCTGTGAGCAGGTGGAGGGGTCTCCCCTGCCTGTGAGCATATCTGATGCTCCCCTGATGCAAAGCCATGCAGGACACACTAACCGCCGTGTACGGCTATGGGTAGTGCACGCATGCATGCTCGCTGCTGCCGAAATGCTGGAATATGCCGCCACTATGATCGTCGTACGTTTCGTCCTTTCATGCTGTATCAACTCCACAACTGCTGTGGTAAGGGAGCTGCCCTGGTTGAGCTGCTGCAAATGGCATACTGGTGGTGCACCGCCGACAGGGCTGGGTGCAGGGGACAGCAGGGGCCAGGGGGCGTCCAGCAGGATCGAGCAGGATCGGCCATCTCAGGTCTGGAGCGCGTCCTGAACAGCGACTGTCGAGGATTGCTGTGGTTCAGTGGACACGGCCTCTCTGCTTGAACTTGTTACAGCTGCTGTCCCGGGTACGTGCACACCCGCAGCCACGAGGATAAAAATGTGATCAAAGCGAGATGAGCACGACCGAGAGTTTACCCAGCATATATCACATTTGCACTAACAACCTGCAAAACCCGTCGTTTGGTCTTGCAACCATCCACACGAGTCGGCACATGGGATGCTGCTGAGCCACGCCAACCAGCACAACCCGCCCTGGGGAGACGACAAACCGCACCCCGCAGAGCGAACCGAACCCGCTGTCCTGCCGGAGACAGCCGCAGACAATGCCAGGCAACTCCAAACAGTAAGGCAACTTCAGGCGGGCGAACAAGCCTGTGCTAGTCTGCTTGTTCTTGGTCCTGCTTTATCCAAGCCACGCCCTCCAACTGCCACGAGCCGGTCACATCCCAGCGCCCTGAGCTCACCATCCCACGCCGCAGGGAGCCCCCCGCGGCCGGGAACCACGCCACCCGAGCCCCCACCCGCGCAGGGAACGGACAGGACTCCGGCATATGCCGACCCCAGAACACTCGGGTGCTTCACACAGCCCACCACCTCCGTCAGGCCCTTTCAGCCCCACCAAAAGTCCGAGGAGAAAAAACGCACGAGGACAAAGCGCCGCATCAGACAAACCCACACGCGCCCACGCAAGAAAACATCAACCCGCAAAGCCCGGCGACAAGCAACGCCCTCCTCCTGCTAGCTACCCGCTACACCGCGAGGCACCTGCCGGAAGCTGCTGTTGCTGCGCCGGGAAGCTGCGAGCTGCTGCTTACGCCATGGAGGCCTTGGCGGCCTCGATCACCTTGGCCGTGGTGATGCCGAACTTCTCGTACAGCACCGGGGCGGGGGCCGAGGCACCGAAGTCGTCGATGCCGACGTGCTTGCCCTTGAGGCCCAGGTACTTGCCCCAGCCGAACGAGGTGGCCGCCTCCACGGACACGCGGGCGGTCACGGAGGAGGGCAGCACGCTCTCGCGGTACTCGGCGGGCTGCTCGTCGAACAGCTCCCAGCAGGGCATGGACACCACGCGCACCTTCTTGCCTGCGAGCGGGTGGTACGGCGCACGGGTGAGTCCCACAAGACGTGCACTCCGGTCAATTTTGCTTGCTCGCTGACGAGCTTTGCCAGCCAGACAACTGATCTGGGTCACCCTCAAGTTGGTCACAAGCCCAGGTCCTCGTCCAGCTGCTTGCTGGATGGAGGCAAGTGCATAGGCAACACAACGAAATACAAGAAGTTCACACGCAGCAGCAAGCGATATCATATGGTACCACTCAGCCACTCACCCTCCTTCTCCAGGGCCACGGCGGCGGCGTGCGCCAGCTCCAGCTCCGAGCCGGTGCCCATGAGGATCACGTCGGGGGTGCCGGCCGAGTCGTGGATGATGTAGCCACCCTTGGCCACGCCCTCCACCGAGGTGCCGGGCAGGTTGGGCATGTTCTGGCGCGACAGGGCGATGGTGGTGGGGCGCTTGCGGTTCTCCACGGCCACCTTGTAGGCGCCGGCGGTCTCGTTGCCGCCCGCGGGGCGCATCATCATCATGTTGGGCATGGCGCGGAACGAGGCCAGGTGCTCAATGGGCTGGTGGGTGGGGCCGTCCTCGCCCAGGCCGATCGAGTCGTGGGTCATCACGTAGATGACGCCGGCCTCCGACAGGGCGGACATGCGCATGGCGTTGCGCATGTAGTCGGTGAAGATGAAGAAGGTGGCGCAGTAGGGGATCAGGCCCGACTTGTGCAGCGCAATGCCGTTGCAGATGGCGCCCATGGCGTGCTCGCGCACACCGAAGCGCACGTTGCGCTCGGCGGGAGAGTCTGCGGAACAATGGGAAGGAAACCGACACGGGAGTTGAGTAATTCATATCACAGCGTATTGCTGCATATGTCGGTTGCGGCAGCAGCTGGGCAGCGTTGATTGAGTGTGTGTTGGGGAGTTTTGGTACCGCTGGCCACATGACCCAGATCAGAAACACCTGCACTCCGTTCCGGGACAGACACTCACGCTTCTGGAAGTCGCCCGAGATCTTCATCAGGGTCAGGTTGGAGGGGGCCAGGTCGGCCGAGCCACCGATCAGGCCGGGCAGCACGGGCGCCAGGGCGTTGATCATGGTCTGGCTGTGCTGGCGGGTGGCCAGGGGCTTGTCCTCGGGCTTGAACGAGGGCAGGGCGGCGGCCCAGTTCTCGGGCAGCTTGCCGCTGGTCAGGGCCTCGAACTCAGCCCTGCGGCGGGGACGGAGGGGCTCCAGTACATCAATGCACGACCCCGCTCCCATCGCTGGCAATGGCCGTTCTGTCAAACGACCCGACTTGAAGCTCTATAGACCCCGATTTCCCGCAGGCTGAGATAGCGCGGTACTGCTACTCACCACTCCTTGGGGTACTTGGCCTTGTACTCGGCGGTGGTGGCCTTCCACTCGGCCTCGGCGTCCGCGCCGCGCTGGATGGCGGAGCGGAACACGTCGTACACGTCCTGGGGCACCTCGAACTCGCCGTAGGTCCAGCCCAGGTTCTTGCGGGTGGCGGCGGTCTCATCGGGGCCCAGGGGCGCGCCGTGCACATCGTGCGTGTCGGCCTTGTTGGGCGAGCCGTAGCCGATCAGGGTGGACACCTGCGGGTGGTGGCGAAGGGAGCCGGAAGCGGGGTGGCAGCACTCGCGTCAATGTGACACCCCTTGATGCCTAGAAACCACAAACGTGCCATGAAAGCACGCTCGATGCGCACACACGCAACCACTTGCTAACGAAATCAAGAAGGGGTTAAGGAAAGCATGGACGGAGCGACCCAAATGGGCAAAGCCCCACCTTGATCAGGGTGGGCTTGTCCTTCACGGCCTTGGCCTGGGCAATGGCGGCGCGCATGCCGTCAATGTCCGTGTTGCCGTTGATCACGTGGATCACGTGCCAGCCCAGCGCCTCGTAGCGCTTGGCCACGTCCTCGGTGAACGAGATGTCGGTGTGGCCGTCGATGGAGATGCGGTTGTCGTCGTACAGGGCAATCAGCTTGCCCAGGCCCCAGTGGCCGGCCAGGGAGCAGGCCTCGTTGGAGATACCCTCCATCATGCAGCCGTCACCCAGGATGCAGTAGCTGAGGGAAGGTAGGTCAAAGGGAAAAGCGTCAAATGACTAGCGATGAATGCGGCAATAAGGCGGGGTGCTTGTAAAGGGAGCCGACTCAGGGGCTGCGGCGACGGCATGCAGTAAATGGTTCTGCTTGCTGGCATCAAGTCGGTGTGGTAAGCGTGCAACCAGCCGCCCGGTGCGTGGTGTACAGCGGTGCGTGGAGTATGCAGGCTGCTAGCATGAGTGCCTGGTGAATGCTACGGACAGGCGTGGGCAAGTGACAGTGCCCAGGCTCGGCCAGCCTGTCGAGCCAAGAGGCGCGGAAGGGTACGGGTGAAAGGGCCAGGGCGTTCCTAGGGATGGAGAGGTCGGCGTACGGCAGGTTACTAACATTCACGGTTCAGCAGGCTACGGCTCTCATGCATGCCGAAGGCAAGGTTAGCAGGACAATGGATGCTGCTACTCACGTGTAGTGGTCCACGATGGGCTTCACGTCCGGCTTGTTGAAGCGGGCAGCCAGGTGGGCCTCAGCCAGGGCCAGGCCGACGGCGTTGCAAATGCCCTGGCCCAGGGGGCCTGGAACGCACACGCAATAGCAGCAGGGTGCGTCAGGCACGAGCCGACAGCGCTGGTATGGTTACATGAGCATTCATGTCATGCGCTATTGTCAATACGCTCACATGAACCGCAGTTTCAGGCTGTTTCCTTGCAGCCGTTCGGCTCGATTGCGCTGCACCGCTGACGGAAACATGGCGCGGGCCCGCTCGAGTGGCATCACTCCCATGCTAATTGCCTGCATAGTCCTGCTATGCAAGTCGCCTGAAGAGTTTCGCTTCGTGCGCTAGCCCGAGACGTGTGACCGCTGAAAGCTCCAGCCGCGTGAGCCCCCACATCCATCACTATGTATTAAAGAATATTCCTGCATAATGCTGTTCGGAAGACCAGGTCAGGATAGCCGACGAAACGCTTATCGCCGTCGGCTCACCAGTGGTCACCTCCACGCCGGGGGTCACGAAGTTCTCCGGGTGGCCGGGGGTCAGCGAGCCCCACTGGCGGAACTGCTTGACCTCCTCCAGCTGCAATTCAAGAAATATGATCGCGACAGGGGCAAACAGTTAGTTAAGCCGCCTTGCATGCCGAAAAGCATGCGCCTTGCGCACCGCATAAACGCCATACCGCCCTGCAGGCCCAGATCTGGGTCGTCTTACCGGCACAGAGTCATAGCCAGTCAGGTGCAGCATCGAGTACTGGAACATCGAGCCGTGGCCGGCGGACAGCACGAAGCGGTCGCGGTTGAACCAGTCGGGGTTCTTGGGGTTGTACTTCATGACCTCGTTCCACAGCAGGTAGCCCATAGGAGCGCAGCCCATAGGCATGCCGGGGTGGCCCGACTTGGACTTGTTGACGGCGTCGATGGCCAGGAAGCGGATGGCGTTGATGCACTTGTCCACCAGGTCGCGGGAGATGGCAGGCGCAGCGGCCTTCGCGGCGGCAGGAGCGGCCTGCGCAACCACGGTGCTGCGGGCGCGGCTGACCTTGGGAGCGACGCGAGGCAGAGCCTGCGCCTGCTTGCCCACGGCCGGGGCCCGAGTCTGCTTCATCATGGTCTGCATTTTGATAAGACTGGGTGGCGGGCTACAAGTTGGTAGCCTTGCCTGTGCTTCGTGTAGCACCAAAGTATCGAAACGACGCGAAAATGACCGTCTTTATCTTGTAGCCGTACGGGTCATCATCCGCACAGGTACCGTTGCTTCTAGGAAACGAGCACAACAGCCTGGAAGTGGTTTTGGATCACTCCTACAATTGCTACAGTGAGCTCCGAACGTACGTGTAAAGCTCGGGGCAGTCCAGACCGCAATTCAGTGTTCCGTGGTGGAGTGACTTGGACCCAATTGGGCTCGATATCCTCGTAAACACATCTGCATGATGCTTCTATCAAAAGGGACGGTGCCTCTGCGGAGGCATGCGCATCTGGTCGCTCCATGCTCGTCGGCGCGGAGAGCCGTGACTCCGCTCAGGGCAATCTGCGGCCGGCAGCCGATCCGCCCGATGGCTCAGTCTGCTGCAGTACTGCAGCTTCAAGATAGCAACGGATCGCAGCAGGATCAGGGGCAAGCAGGACCGGCGGCGCGTCTGGCCTCAATTGGCCGGGACCTGGCCGCGTCCTGCGCAGGCGTTGCCCTGGCGACAGCCGTCGTTCAGCTGGTGGCCAGCTATGTCGGGAAGGCGCGGGATGCCTTTGCTAACCAGCTGCGATCACTGCCGGGCGTGGAGAAGGTGCGGGGCCAGGGGGGGGGGTTAAAGAGGCTCCAACGGGGGTACGGCTCAAACCCAAGGGCGCGTGCAGCCTCATGGCCACCTTTTACCCACGCCCCGGTTTAGCAACGAGGAACATACAGGTTTACCATGGGGCACTGCACATTATTGAGGGCGTAGATCTAGGCCAGGGGGGCAGCTGTTTGCCGAGATGAGTCCAACCATGGTAGGCCTGGGGAGGCGGACCTCTGCTTCGACTGTGGCGGGACGCACAGCACACCGTGGACGTGCTCTCTCTCGGAAAGCTCAACAGTACGACTGCACCTAGCAGTTCAGACCACGCAAGCGCCAGAGCAGCAGTAGGTTGACAGCTTGGCCTCTCTGGTAAGCGCGTGGTGGGGCAGTGTTGGTCCATGCAGCTGGCGCCCCCACCCAGTTGGCCTCGCCGAAGCCGCCCGACCTGGCGCACATCTGCAGCACAACTACCACCACCACCACCACAGTAACGCACGCACGCAGCACAACTCGTGCTACCTCATTCGAGCCTTCCTCCGTACTCGGTACGGGGACTCATCCTTCGCGCCTCCCACACCACCCCCCCGCCCCCCCCCCCCCGCACGTCCTTGACCAGGCGGTGGCGTGGCAGCCGCAGCCGCAGCAGCTGCGCTCCGGCCTCAAGCTGGCGGCCGCCGTGCTGCTGCCCCTGGCACGTGTCTTTGCCGCGGAGTCGCTCACATCCGTCTACGCGCGCACCTTCGAGCGGGCGGCGTTCGGCTTCGCCAAGGTGAGGAGAGGGGGTGCGTGCTGCTCGCGTTGAGGCAGGTACCGGGATAGGTGGGTTGACACCACGGTGCTGTCGAATAGCCTGTTGCACAGGGCTTGGGATGCCAGGGGATGCAGTGAAGGGGAGGACAACGCAAGGAGGAGAGCGTAGCTGAGGGAATTAGGCCACGCAGGAACGTGTGTAGGGACGTGTGTAGGGAGTGATGTATGAAGGGATTGGGGTGGGCAGGGACACGGCTGTGGAGGGCAGGCCGGTGCAGCCGGGGCGTGGGCGATTGAGAGGGGCATAGGGTTAGGACATTGGCAAGTGGGTCACGGAGGGTCACGGAGTGGGAAAGGGTACAGGGCGACGCTGTAGGGAGGGCCAAGGTGGAGCAGGCTCTGCAGCTGGCCCAGGGCGTTGAAGTGGGAGCTCCACGCAGTGCGCTTTGCGCTCGGGCGGCGGACTGGGTGTAAGGGACAGTGCGGCATGTCATGCAGGCATGGAGTTTCACGTCAGCCGGGGTAATGATTGTGCCACTGTGGGTGCCTGTGCTGCGGGGTAGGAGGTCTGCAACATAACGCCGTTGGTTGTGCTTTCTTCGCAGCATCTCGGAGGACATTCCTACCATGATTACGTTTGTGCCGCTGGCCAACACCTGTCACGCTGCCTCCTTCCTCCCCATCCGCAGATGTACCTGTTCTGCCTGTTCATGCGAGTGCTGCTGTCGTGGTTCCCTTCCATCGACTGGAACTCGCAGCCCTGGTCCTTCCTGCGCCTGGTGGGTTGACGGGCAAGGGGGTTGCTGGCGTGTGGAGGGCGCATTTACGTGGTAATGGTAGAGCTGGTGCCTGTGGCTTACGGAGCAGTGCGGGGCGCCGTGCGTTGCTGGGCCGTTCCTGCGGATTAAGGTGACAGATGGGGGGCACGCGTAAATTGCGAGGAACCGGGTGGGGGGCGTGGCACGGTGGGTAACCAGGTTTGAAGGTTGTACCGTACTGCCTGGTGGATACTTTGGCTGCGTTGCAAGCTGGGAGAGCATTGGACACGATGGGCGGGTGCTGTGGATAATTTCTTGCATATTGCGGACTGTGCGAGTCGCGGTGTTGGATGGTGCGGTTGCGCAATGGCGGTGGCGGATTGTGCTCTGTTGTCCTTTGAGGGATACGTTTCGGGGAGCCTGCAGCATCGTGACCTGTTGGCAACGCGGATACCGTAGTGCGTGTAGCAGGAGCGCAGCGCATTGCCGGGCCAGGCGGGGGCGGGGGCCTCTTGCCTGCCCCGATGATACGGATCAGCACGTTGCTGACGCGAACGCACAACCCCACGTGTGCCGTGCCGTACAGATTACGGAGCCGTACCTCCAAATCTACCGCGGCATCCTGCCGCCCCTCTTCGGCCAGCTGGACTTCACGCCCCTGTTCGGCTTCCTCATCCTGCAGGTGGGGCATACTGGCATACAGCAAGCTAGGATTGTGTGTATTAATGCGTTGTGGAACTGGCTGAGGGGCTTGGGGTGCCTGGAGCGTGGGGGCTTGGTTTTGCCTCGGTACCCTAGGTGGGGAGGGGGCTGGTATGTGCCTGGGGCTTAGGTTCAACCTTGTGAAGGACCTGTGGGCACGGCGTCGAGTACCCAACTGGGTGGGCGTTGTGCCTTGGGCCGCATGGATCATCTGCATGCCTTGCGACAACAACAACACAACATTCCCAGTACGCACAATGAGCGAAACGGCACGCGGTTGGCCCGGGGGAGGCCCTGGCGAGGATGCGTGGTACAGCATCCAGCTAGTGTGGTAGTGTCCCAACTGCTGTATCCAACTGCCGAAAGCCAGCGGTGATGTAGCGCTGATTGCAAGACATTGTACACAATTTGTATGCGACAGAGGCTTCGACATCTTGCATTTGCTTAGTATTCTTCTTCATGCTGCGCCCCCCTTACGCAGGACGTTGTGGAGCTGATGAGCCCCGTGTACACGCTGGGGCACGCCAAGGACACGTCCATGTTCTGGACCACCACAGACGTCATGTGCTACTTCGACGGCCACTAAGCCACCAGCCAGCAGTAGCAGCAGCAGCTGCAGCAGCTGTGGTAGCAGCGGGAGCAGCAGCCGCAGGCGCAGGCGCAGGCGCAGCAGCTTTGGTTTTAGAGGGAGCCTAGGGGCTGGGACAGGAGCAAGTGCAGCGATTAGGATGAGGGCGCCGGTGCGTGATGGGTGTACGGCACGGCTTCGTTCACCGGGCAGGCAAAGCGTGTGGTCGCACACCAAGGGCTGGGCTTGTGACCACGTGCATGTTGCTTTTTCCGGACGGTCTCGGGGATGTTAGCAGGGTAGAGGAGGAGGTGGGTGTGAGCACCTGGGTGGTGCGGCGCGTGGTTTTACTACCGTAGGGTGTGCGTTGCTTTGTGGGTCCCCTGCAGGACCTGGGCGGAGGAAGGGTTCGCTGCTTTAGCCACAGAAGTGCACAGCCTGGTTGATGACCATGCATGCAGGGGCCTGCCACGTGTCTGCAACGGTCCTGGGGTGCATGGCGGGTAGACGGGGGTGTCCTGGCGCATGTTCCAAGCAGACAGAAGGAAATGTGGTTATGGGCATTGCAAGAGACGTGTATGGCCGAGTTGCTCTCGTGTGGCTGTGCGAGTTTGCTGCGCACACGCAAAGGTCGGCACCTTCTGTTGAGGGATGGGGTAAGGACCGGGAAGGCGGGATGTATGGTTGGGTAGCAACTTGGGCCGGTATAGGTTGGGTTCCGAAGTACGGTATGCCCCACGGGGCAGCATTATTGCGACTGGGGGTTAGCTGACGCATATTTTCGGGACGGCGTGTCCAACCCTTCACCACCACTAATCAGGCCGTGTGATGTAAAAATGCGGAGGCACAAGCAAGAGCGCACAGCGCAGGCGCCAAGCAAACCTGCATCCGCAGTGCATGACCGGGAAGTGCTTGCAAGCCACCAGCCTGCTCCCTGGCGGCGCCTGTGCTAGCGCCCACCGCAGCCCCGCAGGGCGTTGCAACGCATGGGAGCCCCCAGGCGCAAGGGATCCCTCGCGCCTCAGCCCTGACCCTCTGCTCCTGCGCTTTCGAGGTTTCAAGTCCTGGCTTCCTGGGTCAGGGCAGGTCCGAAATTGCTGGGGCCTGCTGGGGCTGTAGTAGTAAGACCGGCCGTAACTGCTACCGCATGAGGAAATTGTACGTCTGTATAATCGTGATGTGTTGGCCTGACCTTACCTGGGCCGCTGTGCGCCATGTAAATCTGCGATCTGGAGTACATGGGATGTAAGCGGCGGAGTGCTGCTGTGTCTGCGCGTTGTCAGGTGGGCGGGCCGTACACTGGTCAAGTGCACGAAAGCTGGCGTGACTATGTTTATGTTGGTTCGCCGTCATCAAGGATGTGCAATTTCTTTCAAGCTGCTGTTGCTTGCGGGTGTTCGTTGGAGTGCGTGCAGCAAATGCATAGCTACTTGGCTAGCCAGTGTGCCCTTGCATCAAAGGTAGGGTCCACACGGCACGTGGTCGTGCGTGGAAGTGTGCTGAACGGGCTGCGTGCCTCGGTGTGCCTGGGCGAAGGGCAGCAAGGGCCCAGTGGCATGCTGCCACGACGCGTGGGCGTGTCGGGCACCACGTGCCATTCATGTCAACCACATCATCATGCACTGCCTGCTGCATAGTTGCTAAGCGCACCGCAAAGCTTTGTGCAGACGAGAGCCACTGGCCCGCGCCGTTCACTCGTGGAACGGTGGGGAACCAGCAGCATGAAAGCGGCATAGTGCTGACCGTGATGCACGCAGATCGTCGCTCCCAAAGGGTTCGGGCCGTGGGGTTGCGGCCTCGGCGCTCGGCCCCTGATGGCCTGTGGTGGTTACGTATTCGCAGCTTCGGACTCCCTGCGTCGTCAGCTTCAAGCCAAGTGAAGAGACGACCTTGAGGACCTACCCGCAAAAAATAGGT
>VFQN01007007.1_pt1 | contig 12412 bp, 9 predicted proteins | sample 3512371 | NCBI WGS metagenome assembly VFQN01 (sample SAMN10412370, study PRJNA504923) | tailings metagenome | isolation source: Replicate 2 from Balatoc abandoned mine | place: Philippines: Itogon, Benguet | collected 2017-08-28
GGCCGGATAGCGCCACAGGCTTCAACCGTTAGGAATTCCCGCCGCCGTCCACTAGCGGTGGGTGAAGCATTCGTTGCAGGAATTGTGTTCCGGCGAACGAGGGCAGCCTGGCTCAGGTTGTGCCGCGATCGGCGAGCAAGCGTTCGAGGTCGGGGAGGCCAACCGGCTTGACCAGGTGGGCGTCGCACCCGGCCGCCCGCGACCGCTCCCGGTCGCCGTTCTGGCCCCACCCGGTCAGCGCGACGATCACGACCCCACTGCCCCAAGGCTGCTCGCGGATCTGCCGGGTAGCGTCCAGCCCGTTGAGCCGCGGCATCCCGATGTCCATCAGGATCACCTCGGGCCGAAACGCCTCGGCCGCCGCCACGGCCGCCGCCCCGTCGTGTGCCGTCCGCACCTCGTGCCCCTGGAGGCGGAGCACCTCGGCCAGGCTCTCTGCCCCGTCCCGGTTGTCGTCCGCGACGAGGACCCGCCGCCCTGCGCCAGCCGCCGCCCGCCCGCCCGCCCCGCCCGGCGCCTGAGCGGAGTGGTCGTCCGCGACCGGAAGGGTAACGGTGAACGTGCTCCCGCGGCCGTCGCCCTCGCTCGCGGCGGCGACGGTCCCGCCGTGCATCTCGACGAGCCCCTTCACCAGCGCCAGTCCGATGCCCAGCCCGCCGCCGCTCCGCTCGAAGCTCCGGTCCACCTGACTGAACATGTCGAAGACGGCGGGGAGCGCCTCGGGCGGGATGCCGATCCCGGTGTCCCGGACCGCCGCCACGACCCGCCCGCCGGCCGCCTCGGCCGAGAGCCACACGCGGCCCCCCCGCGGGGTATACTTCGCGCTGTTCGTGAGGAGGTTGGCGAACACCTGTGCCAGGCGGGTCAGGTCGGCGTCCAGGGGGACCGGGGCGGCGGGGAGGGCGACGGTCAGCTCGTGCCCGGCGGCGTCCAGCGCCGGCCGGGCCGTCTCGACCGCGACGTCCACCGCCTCGGCCAGCGTCACCCGCGCCCGCCGCAGCTCCATCTTGTTCCGGTTGATCCGGGACACGTCGAGCAGGTCGTCGATCAGCCGGACCATGTGCCCGAGTTGCCGGTCCATCATCGCCCGGGCCTTCGCCACCACGTCCGGATCCCCGGCCCCCAGCCGCATCACCTGGAGGCCGTTGCGGATCGGGGCCAGCGGGTTCCGCAGTTCGTGGGCCAGCAGGGCGATGAAGTCGTCCTTCTTCCGGTCCGCCGCGCGCAGCTCGCGGACGAGCCGCAGTCGTTCGTAGGCCATCGTCACGTAGTGGCAGATGGTGTGGAGGAATTCCAGCTCGTCGGCGTCGAACGTGTCCCGGGTCCGGCTGGCGAACGAGAGCGTGCCGAGCAGGTGGTCGCCGGCCAGCAGCGGGTTGCAGGCGTAGGCGCGGATGCCGAACCCCTTGACGAGCTGCACCCGCGGGTCGTCGGACTGCTGGATGCCCGTGGCGGTGATCGGCCGCCGACCGAGGGCGACGGCCCCGCACACCGCCTGCCCGAACTCGAGCCGCCGGATCGCCGCGGCCGTCTCCGGCGGGACACCCAGGCAGGACTCCAACCGGAGACACCCGCCCGACTCGTCCACCATGTAGTTGAAGTACGTGTCGAGGCCGAAGTGCCCGGCGATTCGGTCGAACAGCCCGCGCATCATGGCGTCCGGCTCGTCCGTGGTCAGCAGCACCGAGGCCGCCTCCCAGAGCAGCCGCATCCGCTCCGTCTGCTTCCGCAATCCCTCCTCTGATGCCTTGCGGTCGGTCACGTCGCGGGTGATGCCGGCGACCGCCTCGACCTCACCGTCGGCCCCGAGTACCGGCACGAGGATGTAGTCGTAGATGCGGCGGCCGAGCGTGCCGGCGAACGGCACCTCGCCGCGGACCGGCGCCTTGGTCGCCCGGACCTGCTCGATCTCCCGGTCGTGCATCGCGGCGTGCCACGGCTCGTACCCGAGCTCCAGGCAGTTCCGGCCGATGGCCTCGTCCCAAGATTTCCCCCACATCCGGAGGAGTCCCTCGTTGGCGTACAGGAAGCGGTGGTCGAGCCCCCACACGTAGGCCAGGTCCGGGGTGCTCGACAGGACCGCCTCGTACAGCCGCTTCCGCCGCTCGCCCTCGGCCGTCGCCCGGTCCAGCGCCTCCTCCGCCCACTTCCGCTCGGTGACGTCGATCACCACCCCCGGGAATCGCGCCGCCGTCCCGTGCGCATCCCGCTCCACCTTCCCGCGGGCGTTCACCCAGCGCCACCCGCCGGTCCCGTCGGTCACTCGGTAGTCCGCCTCGTACCGGCCGCCGGTCTCGACCGCCGCGGCCACCAGTCCACCCACCCGGTCGCGGTCGTCCGGGTGGATCGACCCCATCAAGCCGGCCAGAGGGCCGCCGGCCACGGCCGACAGCGGGACCGAGAAGATCCGCGCGAGGCTCGGGTCGCCGTAGAAGCGGTCGTTGGGGATGTCCCACGCCCACGTGCCGATCGCCCCGGCCTCGAGCGCTGCCTCCATCCGGGAGCGGATGTCCCGCAACTCGTCCTCGGCCCGCCGCCGCTCGGTCACGTCCCGGACCACCCCGTGCACCCGCACCAAGGCTCCGGCCGCGTCGTACTCCCCGCGGCCGTGGGCCGTCACCCACACGGGCCGGTCGGCCAGTTGGTACTCGATGTCGTAGTCGGTCCGCTCGGCCACCGCCCGGGCCGCCGCCGCCCGCGCCCGGTCGCGGTCGTCCGGGTGGAGTAGCCGGCGCAGCCGCTCCCGGCCGTGCGGCACCCCCGGCTCCACTCCGTAAATCTCCCCGGCCCGCTCGGACAGGGTCATCCCGTCGGTCACCGGATTCCATTCCCACGTCCCCAGGTCGCCCGCGTCCAGGGCGAGCCGCAGTTTCTCGGCCAGCCGGGCCGACTCGGCCTCCGCGAACTTCCGGTCGGTGATGTCCCACACCAGCCCGGTCAGCCGGACCGCACCCGACGACTCCCGCTCCGCCGTGACCCGCTCCTCCAGCCACGCCACCCGCCCGTCGACCGGCCGCACGATCCGGAACTCGGTGTGCCAGCTCTCCCCCGTCTCCGCGGCCCGGCGCACCAGATTCCGGAGCCGGCCGACGTCGGCCGGGTGGACCAGTTCGAACCCGGTGCGGCTGCTGTCGAGCGTCTCGCCGGGGCGGAGGCCGTACACCTCGGCGGCGGTGTCCGAGGTGACCGTCCGGTCGGCCGCCGGATCCCACACCCACGCGCACATGCGGGCCGTCCGGAGCGCCGCCGTCAGCCGTTCGCGGCCCGCCGCCACATCCTCCTCGGCCTGGCGGCGGCGGGTGACGTCGCTCGCAGCCCCGAACCACTCGATGACGGCCCCGTCCGGGGCGAGGACCGGGATGGCGCGGGAGAAGGTCCACCCGACCGTGTCGTCCACCCGGCGCACGCGGTGCTCCAGCTCGAACGCCCGCTTCCCCCGGACTGCCGCGGCGATGGCCGCGGCGACCCGCTCCCGCTCGTCCGCCGGGATGTAGACGTCGAGCCACGAGCGGTTCGGTTCGGCCGTGTCGGCGATGAATTCCCGGCCGACGAGGTGGCGCATCTCCGTCCAGTCGGCGTTCATCCGGTACACCACGTCCGAGGTGGCGGTGACCAGCGCCCGGAACCGCTCCTCGCTCTCCCGCAGGGACCGCTCGGCCGCCTCTGCCCCCTCGAGCCGGGTGAGCGTTTGGACGGCCGCCCCGGCGAACCGGGTCAGGCTCGTCACCAGCCGAGCGTCCTCGGCGTCGAAGTGAGCCTCGGCCGAGTGGGCGACTACCCACACCGTGCCGACCGCCGTCTCGCCCTGGTAGAACGGAACGAGGAGCACTTCCCGGACGGGCGGGCACAGTTCGGCGATGTACGGGAAGAACCGGGCCGGGTCGGCCATGAGCAGCGACCGGTTCCGGTCGAGGACCGTGCCGCAGGGGCTGAAGTGACGCGGCAGGGTGCCGCCGAGGTACGGCGTGTAGTCCCCGGCGGTGGCTCGCCACCGGAACACGTCCTCCGGGCCGCCGAGTTCTCTCACGCTGACCCCCGCCGACCCCGCCCGGCACAACTCAAGGGCGGCGTCGGCGAGCTGCTGGAACACGCGGCCCGGCGACTCGGCCATGACCGTGGCGAGGGCCACGAGGGCGCGGTTCTCGGCCGCGTAGTCCGGCGCGCGGGCGAGACGGCGGTTGAGTTCCGACGTGATGAGGACGTCGTCCACGGTCGCCACGGGCGAGACCACCGGCAGGTTCATGAATCGTCCGTCGGCCGCTGATGACCGCGTCTGATACCCGGTCCGGTTGAGGGTGTCTGGTCTGGTGGGGACCGGCGTCCCGCCGGTCGTCTCGGACGACCGGCGGGACGCCGGTCCCCACCAAACTCAAACCGGACGGCACCAACCGGATCGGGTATGAGTCGCCATTCTAATCGAGCCGGATGCCGCCGCACACGGCACACTTCGCCCGGGAGAACGAGCGTGGGCGGAATCTGATCACACGTCCCGGGGGCGATTCGGATCGATGGGGGAAGTCGTTGACCCGGGGGCGACTTCCTGTAAACCGGTTACCGATCGCCCGACCCGTCGCGTACTCGTCCCGATCGCCCGGGATGGATTCGCCGGCCACCCGCCGGCATGCGCGTTCCCCCGAGTCGCCTGATGATCCTCGCCGCCCTCCGGGCCGGGACGGCCGACCGCCACGCGTGGGTCGAGCGGGTCGTGGACCTGCCGGCCCGGCTGACCGGGCGGGACCGCTACGCCGCCCTCCTCGGCCGCCTCTACGGGTACTACCAACCGGTCGAAGCTGCCCTCGCCGCCGCCGCGGAACTCCACCCGCGCGGGTTCGACTGCCCCGCGCGGTTCAAGACCGGCCTACTGCGCCGCGACCTGGCAGCCCTCGACGCGCCGGCGGACGAGCTTCCCAACTGTGCCCGGCTGCCCGACCTCGCCACCCGCGAGGACGTGCTCGGCGTGCTGTACGTCCTGGAAGGGGCGGCGCTCGGCGGGCGGGTCGTCCGCAAGCTGGTTCACGACCGCCTGGGGCTGACCGCGACGACCGGGTGTGCGTTCTTCTTTGGGCACGGGGACCGGGTCGGGCCAATGTGGCAGGAATTCTGCGGGGTGCTCGCCCGGGACGCGGACGGGCTCCCGCCGGCGGCCGCCCGGCGGGTCGTCGCGGCGGCCGATTCCGCGTTTGACACGCTCGGCCGCTGGTTGGAGGGGGGTGAGGCGTGATGACCGCGACGGGCCGCGACGCTCCGGTGCCGGGGGTCGATCTGACCGCCTGCGACCGGGAGCCGATTCATACCCCCGGGAGTATTCAGCCCCACGGGGCGCTGCTGGTGCTGGCCGGCGACACGGTCGCACACGCCTCGGCGAACCTCGCGGCCCTCGTCGGGCGGCCCGGGCTGGCGGTGCCGGGGTGCCGGCTCATCGACGTCCTCGGCCCGGAAGCGGCAGCCGAGGTCGGGGTCGCGCTGGCCGACGCGGCGGCCGTGGAGCGGGCAGTCCGGCTCACGACCATCGCCGCCGCCGGCCGGCGGTTCGACGCCGTCGCGCACCGGCGCGGCGGCCGGACCATTCTCGAACTCGAACTCGTGCCGACGTGGAACGGACCGACCGACCCGTACCCCGCGCTCGAGTCGTTCGCCGCCCGGGCGGAGGCGGCGGCGGACGTGACCGAGTTGTGCAACGCCGCGGCCGCGGAGGTCCGCCGGCTCACCGGCTTCGACCGCGTCCTCGTCTACCGGTTCGACGACGGGTGGAACGGGACGGTCGTCGGCGAGGCCCGGAACGACCGCTTCCCGTCGTACATGGACCACCGCTTCCCCGCGTCCGACATCCCGGCCCAGGCGCGCGAGCTGTACCGCCGCAACCGGGTGCGCCTCATCCCCGACGCCGGGTACGCCCCGGTCCCGGTCGGGCCGGCGGCCGCGGTGCCGCTCGACCTGTCGTTCGCCGTCCTGCGGAGCGTCTCGCCGGTCCACGTCGAGTACATGCGGAACATGGGGACGGCCGCGTCCATGTCCGTGTCGGTGATCCTCGCCGACCGGCTGTGGGGGCTGATCTCGTGCCACCACCGCGACCCGCGGGCGGTCCCGTTCACCGTCCGGGCGACGTGCGACCTGCTCGCCCGGGCGCTCTCCCTCCGCCTCGCCGCCCTCGTCCACACCCGGGACTTCGAGCTCACCCTCGCCGCCCGGTCGGCCTACGCGGCGCTCATCGCCGCGATGGCCGACCGGCTTGACTACGCCGCCGCCCTCGCCGAGCACCCGGCCGAGTTCCTCGCGGTGGCCGGCGCTCGCGGAGCGGCCGTGCTGGGCGCCGCCGGCTGCACCCGCGTGGGCGAGACGCCGCCCGAGGGCGACCTCCGCGGCCTCGCCGACTGGCTGTTCCGGGAGGGCGGGCGCGAGGTGTACGCGACCGACTCACTCCCCGCCGCGCTCCCTCCGGCGGAAGCGTTCAAGGACACCGGCTGCGGGGTGCTGGCCGCGTCGGTGTCGAAGGTCCACCCGCACTACGTCCTGTGGTTCCGGCCGGAGGTGATCCGCGACGTGAAGTGGGGCGGCGACCCGACCAAGCCGGCCGGGCCGCCCGACGGCCACGGGCTGGCCCTCCACCCGCGACGGTCGTTCGACACGTGGCGCGAGACAGTCCGGCTGAAGTCGGCGGCCTGGCGGCCCGCTGAGGTCGAGGCGGCGGCCGCGTTGCGGAACGCCATCGTCGGCGTCGTCCTCCGCCGGGCCGAGGAACTGGCCGACCTGAACGCCGAGCTCCAGCGGAGCAACAAGGAACTGGAGGCGTTCTCGTACTCCGTCAGCCACGACCTGCGGGCGCCGCTGCGGCACGTCGTCGGGTACGCCGAGATGCTCCGCGAGGGCGCCGCCGGGAAGCTGAGCGAGCGGGACGAGCGGTGCATCACCACCATCATCGAGTCGAGCGAGTACGCCGGCGTGCTGGTGGACAAACTCCTCGCCTTCTCCCGCCTCGGCCGCGGCCAGCTCAGCCGCGGCCGGGTGGACGTGGCCGCGCTCATCGCCGAACTCGTCGCCGAACTGCGGCCCGCGACCGCCGGGCGGACGGTGACGTGGGAGGTCGGCCCGCTCCCGGTGGTCGAGGCGGACCTGATGATGTTTCGGCTCGCGGTACGCAACTTGCTGGAGAACGCCCTCAAGTACACCCGCTCTCGGTCCGAGGCGGTCGTCGTGGTCGGTCACCGGGCCGACCCGGGGGAAGACGTGTTCTTCGTCCGCGACAACGGCGTCGGGTTCGACATGAAGTATGGGGACAAGTTGTTCGGCGTCTTTCAGCGGCTCCACCGGATGGAGGACTTCGAGGGGACCGGGATCGGGCTGGCGAACATGAAGCGGGTGATCGACCGGCACGGCGGTCGGGTGTGGGCCGAGGGCGAGGAGGGCCGCGGGGCGACGTTCTTTTTCACACTCCCCCGGCCGGCGGGGTGAGGCACGAGGGGCGACATGCTCAAGCCGATCCTGCTCGTCGAGGACAACCCGAAAGACCTGGAACTCACCCTCCTGGCGCTGGAGAAGAGTAACCTCGCCAACGAGGTGGTGACGGTCCGCGACGGGGTCGAAGCGCTCGACTACCTGTTCCGCCGCGGCCCGCACGCGGCCCGCACGGCCGGGAACCCGGCGGTCATCCTACTCGACCTCAAGCTCCCGAAGGTGGACGGCCTCCAGGTGCTCGAGCAGGTACGGGCCGACCCCGCCTTGCGGCCGGTGCCGGTGGTGATGCTCACCACTTCGCGGGAGGAGCCGGACTTGGCCCGGAGCTACGCCCTCGGGGCGAACGCCTACGTGGTCAAGCCGGTCGGGTTCAAGGCGTTTATCGACGCGATTCAAGACCTCGGCGTGTTCTGGGCGGTCCTCAACGAACCGCCGCCGGGCAGCCTCCGGCCGGCGGCGAAGTAACCTCCCAGGGACAGGGACGAGCATGGGCGCCGCCACGATTCTGCACCTCGAAGACAGCCCCCTCGACGCTGAACTCATCCACACGCGACTGGCCGGGGCCGCCCCGCCGCCGGCGGTGGACTGGGTGGCCGACCGGCCCGCGTACCTCGCGCGCCTCTCGGCCAACCGGTACGACCTGATCCTCGCCGACTACCAGGTGCCCGGGTTCGCCGGACTCGACGCGCTGGACCTGGCGGCGGCGCGCCAGCCCGGCGTCCCCTTCATCTACCTCTCGGGCGCACTCGGCGAGGAGGTGGCGATCGAGACGCTGAAGCGGGGCGCGACCGACTACGTCCTGAAGTCGCGCCTCGCCCGCCTCGTGCCGGCGGTCGAGCGGGCGGTGGCGGAGGCGCGCGAGCGGGCGGAGCGGCTGGCGGCCGAGCAGCGGCTGCGCGAGAAGGAGGAGCGCCTCGCCATGCTCGTCGGCCATGCCACCGACTACGCCGTCGTCATCACCGACCAGGACGGCACAGTCGTCGAGTGGGCGGGCGGGGCCGAGCCGATCACCGGGTGGGCGGCGGCCGAGGCCGTCGGCGGGCCGCTCGGGGTGTTTTTCGCCCCCGACGACCGGACACACGGGGTGCCGGCCGCGCTCCTGGCCGCGGCCGCGCGCGACGGTCGGGCGGAGGGCCGGCGGTGGCACCGCCGCAAGGACGGTACCCCGTTCTACGGCGACGGGGTCGTGACCGCCCTGGTCGGCGACGACGGCGCCCGGCGCGGGTTCGGGATGGTCGTCCGCGACCTGACCGCCCGGAAGCGCGACGAGGAACGGCTCCGCCTGCTGTGGGACGCGGCCGCCGTCCTCCTCGCGTCCGACGACCCGGGGGCGCTGATGCGCGGGGTGTTCGACCGGCTTCGCGCCCCGCTCGGGGTGGACGTGTACCTCAACTACGCCGCGACCGACGGCCACTCCGCCCTCCGGCTGGCGTCGCACGGCGGGGTGACGGACGAGGTGGCGGCGGCCGCGCGAGAGCTCGAGCCCGGGCAGGGGTTGTGCGGGCGGGTCGTCCGCGACCAGAAGCCGCTCGCGGCCGCCGACCTCCAGACCTCGACCGACCCGGGCGCCGCGCTGCTCCGCGGGGCCGGCGTGCGGGCCTACGCCTGCTTCCCCCTCGCGTCCGGCGGCCGGCTGCTCGGGACGCTCTCGTTCGGCAGCCGCACCCGCGCGCGTTTCGCCCCGGAAGACCTCGGGTTGCTCGAGACCATCGCCCACTACGTCGCCGCCGCCTACGACCGGCTCCGGCTGATCGACCAGCTCCGCGAGGCCGACCGGCGGAAGGACGAGTTCCTGGCGACCCTCGCGCACGAGCTGCGCAACCCGCTCGCCCCCGTCCAGAACGGCCTGGAACTGATCCGCGTGTCCCCCGACCGGGACGTGCGGGAGCGCGCCCGGGCGATGATGGAGCGGCAACTCCGGTACATGATCCGCCTCATCGACGACCTGCTCGATGTGTCCCGGATCACCCGCGGCCGCCTCGTCCTGCGGACCGAGCGGGTCGATCTGGCGACGGTGCTCGGCCAGGCGGTCGAAACGGCCCGGCCGGGGATCACGGCCGGGGGGCACGAGCTGACCGTCTCGCTCCCGCCCGCCCCGGTCGCGCTCGAGGGCGACCCGGTGCGGCTCTGCCAGGTGTTCGCCAACCTGCTGAACAACGCGGCGAAGTACACGCCCGACGGCGGCCACATCCGCGTGGACGTGGGTCCGGGCGACGGGCACGTCGAAGTGCGGGTCAGCGACACCGGCATCGGCATTCGCCCTGACATGCTGGCGGTCGTCTTCGACCTGTTCTCCCAGGCCGACGCCTCGCTCCCCCGGGCGCAGGGCGGGCTCGGGATCGGGCTGACGATGGTCCAGCGCCTCGCCGAGTTGCACGGCGGTTCTGTATCCGCTCACAGTGCCGGTGAGGGCCGGGGGAGTACGTTCGTGGTCCGCCTCCCGCTCGCCCCGGCGGCGCCGCCGGCGCCGCCCCGTGCGGCCGACGCCCCGCACCCGCACCCCGGGCCGTCCGGGCGGGCGGTACTGGTGGTGGACGACAACCGGGACGCGGCCGACAGCCTGGCGGTCTTGCTGAGTACCAAGGGCTACGACGTGCGGGTGGCGAACGACGGCGGTGAGGCGCTCCGGGTGCTGACGACGTACCGGCCCGACCTCGTGTTCCTGGACATCGGGCTCCCCGGGATTGACGGGTACGAGGTCGCCCGACGGATCCGACAAACCCCCGAGCTGCGTGACGTGGTTCTGGTCGCCCTCACCGGCTGGGGGCAGGAGGAGGACCGCCGACTGTCGCACGAGGCGGGGTTGGACTACCACCTGGTCAAGCCGGCCGACCCGGCAGAACTGTGGCAGATACTCGGCGGGATCGTCGATGCTCGGCCTGCTTGATGCGCTAATGATTACAAGGTGCCAGTGCGTGCGCATCTACTGCCGACTGCATTCCAGGATCCCCCCGTTCGGGGCGATTTTCACCGACAGCGTTGCTGGACAATCCCGCTGTCATTCGCAAGTCGGCCTGTTACCCACCGGGTCTTCGTCATCTCCGAGACTCCGAAACTCCGAGACTTTTTGCCCCCTGATACCGTCTTGCGTTGAACCTTTACCGTTCCAGCCGGACCGCCCAGTGGAACCCAATGGCCCCGAGGACGGTCGCCCGGTCCTCGGCCAGCCGTCGGACGATCCGCCGGAGGTCGGCCAGCCGGTCGTAGGTCTCGTTCGCCACGGCCTCCCGGACCAACGCCCAGAACGGCTCGACCGGCTGCAACTCGGGGGTACACGGCGGGAGGACGTGGAGCCGGATGTTGGCCGGGATGGGGAGTCGCTTGGCCCGGTGCCACCCGGCGTTGTCCGCCACCACGACCAGCACCTTCCGGTTGTCCGGGTCGGCGTGGGCGGCGAACGCGGCCAGGGCGTCGGCCATCCGCTCCACCTGGACCCGGGGCAGGACAACGGTGAACGGCTCCCCGGTGGTTGGGCGGGCGAACCCGTACACGTACCGCCACTCGTACTTCGTCCGCCTGCCCGACCGTGGCCGGTGCCCCCGGAGCTACCACACCCGGCGGGCGACCGGCTGGAACCCGAGCCGGGCCTCGTCCTCGGCCCACACCTCGACCGCCCGGCTCGGGTGGGCGGCCCGCAACCGCCTCACCCGCCGTCGTAAGTTTTCTTCCACCGCCGGCGGGTCGGGACGTCGGCCGCCTTCGGATGGCTCGGGCGGGGCACCTGGCGGGTGAACCCGAGGGCCACCCGCCACCCGGTCTCGGGGCAGACCGCCACGTCCCACCGGTCGCGGATGTACCGGGCGACCTTCGGGCCGGCCCACACCCCGCCGTCCGGCGGCCGCTCCTATAACGCCCGGTACAGGGCGGCCCGTCGTCGGGCGGTCAGCTTCGGGTCGGCCCCGTTGTCCTTCCGCCGGTCGGCCACCCCGTCCGGGCCGCGGTCGTTCCACCGGTGCAGGACGTGGCGGACGGTGACCGCCGACAGCCCGACCACGTCCGCCACCTGGGCTGGGGTGCGGGGGTGGCCGGTTCGGGCGAGCAGCCAGAGGGCATGCCACCAGGGCTTCTCGACCGGGTGTCGGCAGGACGTGTACCGGTGCCGCAGCTTGCCCACCGGCAGGTGCCGGGCGAACGGCAGGCATCGCATGGGATTCCCTCCCGCCAACAACCAGCTGCGAGGACATCGTAGGGAATCAACGCCGTTCCGTATGATACCGAATCGCGTGGATTCCTTGCCGTCGGAGCCCGGGGCGTGAGCCCTCACAGTTCATGTCATCTTTGGGGTTGACGCGAGCACCTGAAGGACCGGCTGCAGGTCGGACCACCCGCGCCCCAGGGTGATCCACCCGGGCAGGTGGTGGTGCGGGTTCTTCAGGCACCCACCTCGGCGGGCCAGGGACACGAAGGCGTCCGCCACCGTTCACCCGGCCGGGTTCCGCCCCGGCATCCGGCCCAGCACGGCCACCCACTCCCGGGGCACCACCGCCTCGGCCGGGCGCGCCGGCGGGGCCGGATCCCGGGCCGCCCGCCGGAGGTTCATCCGCGGTACCGCCATTGCGCTCCGGACCGCCACCGGGGCCGACGTCCCGGCGGCCGTCCGGAGGTGATACCGCTCGACCCCCGGACCCGACTTCTGGACCCGGCGGAACGCCTCGATCATCCACCGGCACGAGTGCCACCCGGCCACCCGCTCGACGTCCCCGGTCCGGTCCGCCGGCTCGCTCGTGAGCAGGAGCCACTCCACCGCCTCGACCCCGGCCGGCGGGCTCGGCTCCACACCCGCACCGCCTAGTGCGGGATCAAGCCGCTGGCTTTGCCAGTGGCGGCTCCAGGTTGCACCCGAAGTCGTCGCACACCCGCTGCCGCAACTCGTCGGGGGTGAGCTTCCGGTCGGGCTCGACCACGGCCCGCTTGCCGTGGACCCACTTCGGCTCGATCGGGTTCCGCCACGGGGCCTTGA
>VFQN01007008.1_pt1 | contig 12409 bp, 8 predicted proteins | sample 3512371 | NCBI WGS metagenome assembly VFQN01 (sample SAMN10412370, study PRJNA504923) | tailings metagenome | isolation source: Replicate 2 from Balatoc abandoned mine | place: Philippines: Itogon, Benguet | collected 2017-08-28
AGAAGGTGTTAGGATCTTCAATACTTTGCTTGTAGTTCTGAAGATATTCAGCTTGGCTTTGCTCTGTGGTTTTTCCTGGGACTGGAATGGCTTGATGTATCTAGCAAAAGAATAAGATACAAAAGCCTCGAGGAGTTCGATCTATTACCTTTCTTTCTTGTGAGAGAAACAGTCTTTGATGTTGTGATCTTGACACAAGGCGTGGTTGATGCACAACCTTATAACCGAGAGGTGTAAATGCTTGAATGTATTCTGTCCAGCAAAACAGCAAAACACTAACAACTACTATCAATCTTACAAAGAGACTCATGGTTGTCATTAATATGTCTAATATATTAGAATTGCAATATAAATGTAATTCTCTATTCTATTATTAGAGATGTTGATATTGAACACTACTGAAAATTCTCCTCTTCAGTATTTCCAAATCAAATCTTTCGTCAACTTGTTCGACGTGTGAAAGGTTGCTCGTCTCTCTTGTGAAGTTCGCTGATGAATCTCAAGGCGGAATTATGGGGGCAAGGTGTATGACGTCCTTTTAGCCCAAACTGAAAACATTATGCTGACGTGATCTTAGAGATGAAGATATCAATCATCATTAAGGAAATGCTTAAAAAAGATTTGACGGAAAAATTTGTAGGAAAAATAGTGAAAAAACTATGGAATTGTAAAGGAAAAATTATCAGTTTCATTCAAATAATCTGAGTAATTAATAAGTAAGTATGATTGAATAATTGAAGAGATAATGAATATATCTGAGATTAAAAAAGAGTTGCAAGACCTAGGGATCTCAACCTCAACACCTGGTCTGACGGGGGATGAAAGATATGAAGAACTGAAGTTTCGCTTGGACAATGCTCAAAGAAAAGTTACCAATGAGTTGCAAAAGGAAAAGAAGGAGGAAAACTCAAATTTGGAGGGAATGGATTTCACTCTGCTGACTATAGGTGAACTTCGATCACGTTTATCATCTTTGGGTATCAGCACAAATACTCCTGGGCTGAGTGGGCAGGAGAGATGGACTGCTCTGAAACAAAGGCTTGTTGATGCAATATGTATTAGATCCGAAGAGGAAGAAGAAGAGGAAGAAGATATTAAACTTGTTTCTCCACTGAAAGTTCCACAAGAAGATTTCCCCGCAAATTTTGAAAATCGCCGTCCTGTAAGTTCCTTCATTTCTGCTTTAACCTTGTCATTATACTGCATCTCTAGCCTCCAACTCCACCCCCAGACGATAAGACCAAGGACTTATTTATAGAAGAGCAGTCTAATATAATCGTTGAGGCAGAAGAAGATGTTGAAGACGGACAGCTGAAACATCTCAATAAAGTAGCTCAATCTGAGATCAGCGAATTAAAACGCCAAATTAAAAGAATTAGTAATAAACGATCTTTATATATTGCATCAAAGTTCTCTGGTAGTAGTCAAGATCATGTATTAAGACAGCTATCAACGGAGCTAAATGAAATCGAACAAGACAGTAATCGTTTGAAATCTATGGAAGAAAGAGGAGAGAAAATTGTGAAACTGAAATTACTAAAAACAAAACTTGAATTCCCAAGCAGTAATTCGTCTAGCACAAATGAATTTTTAGAGATTTCCAAAGTTAACCGATACTTGGAAGCATTAAAATTAGATATCAAAGAAAAGGTAATACATCTTTCACCTTTGTATTGAGATTTGCATTGATTGAAGCGTCACGTTTTAGATCAAAGATAGACGACAAGAAATTCGAGAACAAGGGGAAAATGATCCAGAATTTGGTATTGCTGTTGAAGAAAGACTTAACCAACAGATAAATGATGCGATTCTAACGAACACCAAAGTTAGTCGAACACGTAAGAAGTTCGCAGATGTGAAAGAGATGGATCAAAACTTTCATCAAAGCAATAATGGTGATATATCGCCGAATGATCACAAAAAGCAGGAAGAAAAGTCTATAAAGAAGGCTCCACCTTCTTTCAAAGAGGAAAGTGATGTCACGCTTGATGGATATAATTTTCCGACGACAAAGGCTGATCAAAAGAAAGAGAAGCTTCTTCCTTCTAAAGAAAGTAAAACATATGAAAGTACCGCTAAGGCCAACGCTGAAAATAATCACTCATTGGAATCATTGGGATTTCGTTCAGATTTCCTTGGAAAGGATATTCTACTCTCTGTTTCAGGTTCTAAGGATTATGAAGAAATTAGTCCAAATGTAAACGGAAAGAATAAGACGAAAAAAGGCGTGAAAAGTGATTTAGATTATTTTTTAGATGAAAATTCGAAGAAATCTCTCTTCACATTACAATCGAAACCTACGTCAGAGGCTGGATCGATCTTATCTAAAGATAATTTACCGAAAAGAGATGTGAAACCTATAATAATACACGAAAAGGAAAGTTTGAGTGGACCGAATGTAATGAATGACGCCAACAGCTTTCCTGTGGCGGATAATCCCTTCTTGCAGCTAAAACAACAGTTCCAGAGAGGAGACAGCGAGAATACTTCCAATGGAAGTACAAACAGAGTCTTTAGTTCCGCTGGAACTATCATTGTAGATGTTGCTGATGGAGAAATTGAAGAGGTTTTTCGAAATTCGAGTCCCAGAAAATCCCCAACGAGTCGGGCCAGTCGTACTCCATTATCGACGATCCCTGTTGGCAATGACGAGGAAGAAGATGGCGAAGGTGAAGATGGTGAGGATACAAAACGCTCAGAAGATGACTCGACACCAGGTCCGCTGCAAGAAAAGACGATTTTCGGCCAACCTCCACAGCTTCAAATTCCTGCTATGTCTTCAACATCGATGCCTCTTTCATCATTGAGATCTTCTTCAAATGACGAAAGATATCAAATTAAGCAAATGAGAAAATATGCTAAGCAGTTAGAGAAACAGGACGATAACCAAGCAGCAGAGGTTCTTTATCAGCGAGCATTAGAGATGGATCCTACTGACATCATGACATTGCAGCTCTTTGCCATCTTTTTACATCAGAAGAAAGGTGAATTATCAAGAGCGGAAGCATTCTTTAATCGAGCTCTACAAATATGTATGCCAGATATTCAGCTAAAATTATCGACTCCGAAGAAACGGAGGATGTTAATGCAACAATCTTATCGACAATTATTTCATCGTGCATTGACTACAGCATCGTGTGATTTAGACGATCCCTCTCAAGACCAAAATAAATTGCCCACAATCATATCTCCCAACACTGCTATCAAAAAGAACGAAGCGAGAGTAGAGAAAATTATGACGAATATGCCTGAAAGAGCAGAGAATCTGAATAAACGACATTCTTTTCCCCCGCTCTCGACCAATACTACGATGAGCGTCGGCTTTAGGCTCAATGATGTCATATACTTATTACTTTCTTTTGCCAATTTTATGTTGAAAAGTAAAGGTGATATCGAATCATCTTTCCTTTTATTGGAGAAAGCAGTACTATTAGCTCCAACCCAAGCTATTACTCTCGCGAATTATGCTCATTTCTTGTCAGAACATCATGAAGAAGCAGAATCGGGTAGCTTTAATGAAGGCAATCTAATATTGACAGAAGAAGAACTAGCAAGTCATCAAAATCAAGAAGAATCAAATGATCCACGTCACCCACATCCACCAACCACGACTCCACCACCAAAGAGAAAGAAGAATAAATCGAATAATCGAAATGCTCCTTCCACTACTACGATGGTTATAAATGAACGATTTGAGAAAATTGATGAAATGTTTCGACAAGCATTAAAGTATCAACCAGGTAACACTATTCATATGATGTGGTATGGGAAGTTTTTAAAGAAATATTCTAAAATTGGACCAGCTGAATTAATGTATAAATCTGCTATGGAATGTTCCAAAGGAAATCCTAAACTTGAACCAACAACAATATGTAATTATGCAACATTTTTATTAAAGAAAAGAAAGAATTATGCGAAAGCAGAAGAACTTTTTATTGATGGATTAGAAAGATTTCCGAATCATAAAGGATTACGAAAGAATTTTGGTCAATTGATTAAAATCTTAGAAGAGAAAAATGCTCGAGAAGAACGAAGGAAATGGAGAGAAGCAGAGAAGTTAGCTGCTATAGAAAGAGAGCAAAAGCGAAAAGATGAAAAGAACCGTTCAAAGGATGAAAATGATGAGGGAAGTAGCGAAGAGAGTGAAGAGGATGAAGATGAAAGTGAGGAAGACGATGATGACGAAGATGAAGAGGAGGAAGAAGAAGAGGAGGCGCCACCAAGGCGGAGTACTAATAAGAACAGAGCTCTTTCTCCTCCAGCGAGAAAAAGCTCTTATTCCGAGCAACGTCTCATGGTTCTACCATCAAGTCCTGATCGTCAACATCGTGGTAGTCGACGAGCACAAAGAGTTCGAGAGAGTCTTGTGAACAAATTACCTGAGAATCTCGATCAAAACAATGTCGAATTGAAAGCTGATTATATCCTCAAAATGATGAAAGAGCAAAAGAGTTTCAGTAAATAATAACAGTTTATTTAAATAGACTCTTTAAGAATTCAAAAGTACCTTAAATTATGAGAGTATCTGCTATAGAATGTTCGATACCATTTCTTAACGTCACTCTGGTTCCCTATCAATCCAACAATCGACAACTTCAATTTTAACTCGCTACGTTTCTCATGCACTAAATATTTCAGCATTTGAATCTTCAGCATTGGAAAATGAACTGTCGCTAGGAAGTAATAAGAAGAGGCGAAACAATTGAAATTTTTGGATCAGTCACAAAACCTTTTAAACGCAATAAGAATGATACTTGGATTTTAGTCATTAAAATCATTTGCCATAAATGATAATAGATGATCCAATATCAAAATATATTTTATTAATAAGAATAAAAAAGAAGAAATGCTTTGATAAAAGTCTCAATATCTGCGAATTCCAACCACACAAAGTTATTCACAAGACGTTTTGAAAGAAGTGTCAATAATCACTAGAAAACAACAGAAAGATCAAAATCAAGAAGAAGAATAAGTTTGAAAGTTTTAGAGAAATGTGTCAAAGTTTAAAAGTACTTCATTGATGTTTAAAAATATCCTTTTAATAACATTATTCATGAAGATCATGAAGATAGGACGTGAAGTTCTTTGATATTATTATAAATAGGAAAGAAAATAGAAGAAAACAACAAACAAGAATTTATGTTTTCTTTCTTCTCGTCGATGCATAAGCTTCTTTTGGGTTTAATGTAAATTCTTCATTTATGAAAGAATCACTTCCAGTCGATCGTCTCACTAATGGTGTTTGTCTGCCTTTACCAAAGAAAGCGAGGGAATCATATAAATGAACTGAAGTAATGTTTTGACGAAAGATTGAACTTTCGTGAGATTCTTCAGGTCTTTCACTATATTTTGAATGCATTGCACGGAAAGCTTCACCTATAAGATCATGGCTGAACTCTTTATGGTTTTGAAAGTATCTCTTCATGACTGACGTATGTAAGTCTTCAATTGCATAGATTGAATCACCTTCCAAAGATGAGATACAAGTTTCATTCGGAAACATGGCACGAATAGATGTGATGATCATTTTTGCGGAATGTCCACCATCATCTATGATGACATTAAACGGACCATACTTACGACAGACAGACCATAAGAAGTATTTATCAAGTTGCGAACCAATTTCCACGAAGATATTTTCCCATGGCATAGTAGATCTAGCGCATCTAGGGTCAATATCGATCCCTACGATCGTTGAATTATCACCGTAATATCTCTTCCAACCTATCAAAGAACCTCCTGATTGTACTCCAATCTCCAAGAGACGAATCTCCTTTCGTTCTTTCTTACTATTTTCAGGGTGGAAAATAGGCTTTGGTAGATGTTTTTCATATGCATCAGCATATTGCAACCATTTATCAAGGTAAAAAGGATGTTTATGACTTTCCCAAATTTGTCGAACAGTTTTGAAGGTTAAATCAGAGTTTTTATCTTCGATGCCATAGATTCCTTCTGCTTGAGTGGAAGTGAAAGCCAATAGAAAGATGAGGAGTTGGAATGTTAGGTTTAAGAACATTTTTCCTTTCTACCATACGATTCAGACGGCACTGACTCTTGATTGGGGAGAATCTCTAATAACGGAAGAGTGTGGTTTATCGTGAATGCGCTGACACCTTTTAGTTCGAACGATGATAACCTTTTCTTTAGCTGTTAATTTTGCAAAGTATCTTAGTGAATCATAGTGAATAAAAAAACGTGTTGTTCACTCTACCAATACACTTGAAATTTCTATTTATAGGATCTCTACTTCCGAGTAGAGCAAGAAGTGATCAGATGGCCAAGTCGTTGATGGTTGACTTTGTCGCAACAATTGTTCAAATACATCGTCTACGGTCATTGTGAGGTTCGGAAGAGGTGTGAATAGATGTTCGTTCTTCTCTAATTTCGGGAAAACAAATGAATTCGAAGCCTTCACAGTATCTGAGAGGAAGATATAGTCTAAGGTTCTGAATGAAAGAGTTAGAAAATGCTGCGAAGATAAGATAAAAAGATCAATATATTAACTTACCCTTCGAACTCCCCACTCCAGTTAGTAATGAGTGGTTCATTATCCTCGAAAACACTTCTAAGGCAAATGAGTTCAGGATGAGACGATTCGTCAACTTTTTGTTCCTTTTCTTCATCAAGATTACTTGTTAGTTCAATATCAACAATTTTAATATCTTCTTCAAAAGACGTCGGACTATCAGTTGGTTGAGTCGCTTTTAAAACACCGGAAGAAACCACATGATTTCTCCTCTTAAACATTTCTTGCAAGTTAACATCATTAGAATTATTGGAGTCGACTCCAACTGATAGTGATTTGGCTTGTACGCCTTTCTCTTCCTCAGCTTCCAAAGACGATATGGCTGGCGCAGAAACTGAAGCAGTTGAGGAGGAGTTAGATAACTGATCCAACCCGACAGAGATAATCTGATACAACTCTTCTGCTTTCTTCATGGCTTTCGCAGGAGAGCTATTCTCCTCGTCGTTCCACCAATACGGCTGAGCAAAGGCAATAAGCTTCAATCGAAGTAGAAGATGAAAGGGTTCAACTCACCTGTCCACACAGCTTACAAGCATAGATCTGGCGATCCATTGGAATGATCTTACCAACTAAGCGATAATCACAACCTTCAACTTCTTCAATCTCTCCACCACATTTCCCACAAACAGTGAGGAATCTCTCTCGATTGAGGTCGAGCCCGTACTCTGCATAGATATGCACTAATGCCTTTTCAATATTGTTCGCATTCACATAAAAACTAGGCGGACAGTTAGAGCGGTCCAGCAAAGATTTTGAGGATGTTAAAATGACACGTTTTTCCTTTCTTGCACGCTGGAAAAAGCTTTGAATTGATGAGGATTTATTGGTGCTTGTGACTGGGACAGATTTTAATTCTTCTTCTCCTTCACTGGGTTGAAGAGGCGTTACCAGGTGGTGATTTTTGTGGTTGCTATTGCCTCCATGATTCTCCCAACTATCCATGGCCACATCAATGCCGAGGATCCTCAACCAGCGAGAGAGCTTTGATAGAGAAAAGTCACAGAGAAATTTAGTATTCGGACCATATAACTTCTTAATCGCAGGTCTCACTCTCACCACAGCAGCAGAATTATCTTCTTCGCCCAAAATATTAGATGATGATAATATGAGGTATTGATGGGGTGGTAATGACATCTTCCCTGTCACAAGGGCATAAAGATCGTCATGAGGAAAAGAGTTGAAATCCCCGGTGAGAATAATCGGAATGTCTTGGGAATCAGTGGAAGATTTCACAGGTATAATAAAATCCTTTTCAGTTTTTGTTCTAAATCTCGTCAATTCTTCCAGTATTAGCTGAGTTTGAGCAAATTTCACCTCAGGTAAGTGAGGATTCCAATGAATGTGACAAGTCGCGAAGATCACGACTTTCCCAATTGTCTTGTCACGCAAGGCGACAAACAAAGCGACATTTTGTTTGGCAAATTTACTTCGGGCCATACCTCTCTCTATAATACCTCCTTTCGAATCAATGCCAGAGATTCCTCCACCTCTCTCTAAATGATCAAGACAGGACAACCGATCTAAATCAATCTCTTCTATCTCCAAACAATCGAACCTATTCATTGGGTAAGCAATCAAACATCCATCTTTCTTCCCACCAGGTCTAGGAAGGTAAGTAGACTGATATCCAATATCTTGGAAGAAGGGACGGTAAAAGTCAGCATAATGATCTATTTCTTGCAAGCAGTAAATATCTGCATGGATGGAGGATAAACAATGACTTATTAAATGACTACGAAACTTCCAACTTGTATGTGGAATCTTCGGCAGATAACCAAGTGAAGGGAGAGTCGTTTCACTTATTGTTGAAGAACCATCAACACTGCTGAAGCCCTGCCCACCTTTATTCTGTCCTTTCACATAACAATCAGCAAGTACATTCCAACTACATATTGATAACTTCATGTTGGAGCAGAGTTTACAGGAAAAAAAAATGATCAAAGCAAAGTAAAAGTAAAACTTCTTTCCAACAGTTCTCATAAAAACAATCGCAACCTGTTATATCAAGCGACCCCTTCCTCATTCACTCTTTCGAGAGAAAAGACATCAAAATCTCTATTATATTAGTTAGTTACTATTATTGGGTAAGCTCAAGAGATATTTTATCAACTTCAGTAGCATAGGTTACAGCAGCTTCACGTGCAGCAATAGCTTTTGTTAGCCAAGGTAATAAAAGATTAGGAAATAATGGGAGAAAATTAGGATAAATTGAAGTATCACTCAGTTGATTCGTTTCAATATATGCTTTCACCGAATTTAAAGAATTTGCCGAGCTGGCTAATGTAATTGATGCATCAGGTTGATAAGAGCTAATAGCATTAGCGATCGTTGGTAAGATATTCTAAAAGAGAACAAAGACAAAATGAAATAATTCAAAGTTATGGTTGGTAACATACCTTTTTGAAGAGTTCCCAAGTGAGCTCTCCTGTAACATCTTGTACACTGACAGGATCCAAATTTAAGAATAACGCGATGGCATAGAAGAGTTTCAGTGCACTGGAAGGGAGCGGCAGCAAATAATGTTCGAGTGTATTTAATTGGCCACCAAGAACACCTCCCCCAACGACTTTACTCCACGCACTAAGAACAGCTGCTGTATCAGTCTTTGGCTTTATGAATTCTGCAATTTCTGGTGGTGGTGGATCAGCACCCTCTGCTGGCTGAACTGCCGCGAAGGCTACAATAGAGTCGTTTCACAAGGAGGACAAGAAGAGGGGACTCTCCGTCTTACCTGCAGCTTCCTCTTCTACAATCTTGGCAGTAACTTCAGTGACAGTATCATTTAAATTTTTAAATATAGCACCATTTAAAAATTCAAGTTGTTTTTCTGCGGCTTTTCCTTCCAGTTTTTCATACAGTTGAATCAGAGTATTACCAATTGTTCCTACACGATTGATCTCTTCCTCCTATCCAATGGATATTCCATAAATCAATAAAATAAAACAAGTTAATAAAACCTACCGTAAAATGACGATATTTTCCAATCGAATCAAATGCAATTATGAAAGAGTTGTCAGCTTGAACCAACTCAAAACTTGATGGAACTTCTGCACCATCTCCTGCATTAAAGCGAACCGCACCATCATGGTCGTACGAAGCGTATTTAAAAGGACATGCGACGTATGCACCCAATTTGGGGATGCCATAAAATTTCACCCTTCGATCAAGCATAACATTGCGAATAATAAGATTTTGTAAAGGAGGTGGACCTTTTTTCTGCACTTCCCCCTCTCCTTCAGCTTCTTCGGTAGCCTCTTCTTCAGGGACCTCAGGAACTCGCAAAGCTTCAAATGAAACACCCTGTCGTTCGATAAATTCATCAGATGTTTCATCTGTTACTGCAGGTTTGTTTAATTTGACTCCAATCATCATTTTTGAAGAAGGACCAGCTGCTAAATACTTCAAATACTCCGTCTCTCCGGCAACAGCCTTCGCAGCATAGTAAGCTGCTGGTAAGTTCATTGTTGTTTCAAGAAAATTAACTACAGTATCGGCAGCTTCCTCTTTTGTAGAACGAAGTGGAATTCCTTCAAGCAATCTTTGGAACTGAGTTGTAATATACTGACTCGGAGCAAGTTTTTCTTTACGAGATTTCTCTGTTTCTTCGTCAATCTTTAACTGAACTGAAAGTTTCGCCTCTACATCCACTATTTCTTGGCTTCGCCTTGTCTGAGCAGCTTTTCTTTCAACATAAGTTAAGAGATATTTGCCAAGAAATTCGACCTTGTCATCAGGCACTTGGATCGCCATCGCTCCAAGAGCTTCTGTTAGAGCTGGTAAGACATTTTTCTTCAGATAATCATTATCCATTTTGATAATCGTTAAAAATCACAGAATTAAACTAATTTTGCAAATTGAAACGGTTTCAACTGTTTCAACTTCAAATTTTTCAAAAGTCAGAGTTTTGAGTAAATCGATTTTCAACTTTTACTGTGAAAATTCTTGGGAAAATAACCCCCTTTGACTCTTCAAGATTCGAGATTTCAAAGAGGGAACTTTTCAGTCAAAGTGAAATCTTTCTCTAACGGATGGTGTGAGTGTTGACACCACTCAAATTCTCTTCTTGACAACATCGATTGTTCTATAAACTAATTGCAACAATTAGGAATATCATAATATCACCACCAACAATGTCTGAACAAAAAGGTCCAAGTGCTTCTAGTTTCCTTATTGACTTCGCCGCCGGAGGTATCTCTGGTGCCGTCGCCAAGACTGCCACCGCTCCTATTGAGAGAGTTAAGTTGATCATCCAGACCCAGGATGCCAACCCTTTAATCAAGTCCGGCAAGGTCGCCAGATACACCGGTATTGGCAACTGCTTCACCCGTGTGTACCAGGAGCAAGGTTTAGCTGCCTTCTGGCGTGGTAACTTCACCAACGTCATCCGTTATTTCCCTACCCAGGCTTTCAACTTCGCCTTCAAGGATACCATCAAGGGTTTGTTCCCAAAGTATAACCCAAAGAAGGAGTTCGGTATGTTCTTCCTTACTAACATGGCTTCCGGTGGTCTTGCTGGTGCTGGTTCCTTGTGCATTGTCTACCCATTGGACTATGCTCGTACCCGTTTAGCCTCCGACGTCGGAAAGGGTCACAAGTCTTTCAACGGTTTAGCTGACTGCTTAATCAAGACTGCTCGCGGTCCTTCTGGTATTTTAGGTTTGTACAACGGTTTCGGTGTCTCCGTCGCTGGTATCATCCCATACCGTGGTGTCTACTTCGGTATGTATGATTCCTTGGCCGGCATCAACCCTTTCAAGAACGAGAAGGGAATTATTGGATTAGCCTCCAAGTTCGCCATTGCTCAAGCTACTGCCATCACTGCTGGTTATGCTTCCTATCCATTCGACACCATCAGAAGACGTTTACAAATGCAATCTGAGAAGCCAAAGGAAGAATGGTTGTACAAGGGAACTGCTGATTGCTTCAACAAGATCGTCAAGAACGAGGGTACCTCTGCCTTGTTCAAGGGTGCTGGAGCCAACGCTCTCAGAACCGTCGGGTCTGCCTTAGTGTTAGTTTTATACGGTGAAATCAAGACTTTACTTGGATTTGAGGGTGGTGTTGGAGGATCTGAATAAACTTGTTTGTTTTTGATTAGAATTGTTGTATGGTAAATTTTTCATCTACATACGAAATGCTCTTAAGTTTTCTTAAATGTTGTAGGAAATTTTGGTGGTAAACTAAACAACAAATACCCACATTTTATGAATTCGATATTAATCGCATCTATACATAACTGTAAAGTCGGCTGTAAATTCAATTAACAAGTAAAGTACTTCACTTCACTATCCAGAAAACTTAACCATCCAGAAATGCAAGAAATTGTTAAAAATTTACGTCACCACATTCCCTAATTTTTTATAGGAGGCAGGCACTACTTTGTGAGAAACTTCATCAGCTTTTATGTTAAAATAACCTCTACTTCATAGTTCACTACGCCTTGATTCTAACTTATGAGACAAAATTATCTCTTCCTCTGACATTTCACCTCATCAGATCAAAGCAAAGCGAGTATCTAAATCTCATTTTGAATCATATTTTAATCGAATTGAAGAAACGAGAATAGTCCTAACTTGAAGTTTCAAACACAAGAGCGACTTGTAAAATGTTGTTAAGAAACCTTTCCCGATCTATATTAAAGAGGTAGAATTGAGTAAGACCTTTTATGTAATTCATCTTAAATCGTTGTAGAAAATTGAACTCTGGTAATTTCCGATTATTGAGTCATCATGAGGTAAGATGAGGAACTCCTCTGATTGAAGTTTCTAAATATCGCTGTTTAGACACGTCCTCCTATCCCAGTTGAGGGAAAAACAGTTGCACAAAGTCAAGCTGAATATCTTCAGAACTACAAGCAAAGTATTGAAGATCCTAACACCTTCT
>VFQN01007009.1_pt1 | contig 12406 bp, 13 predicted proteins | sample 3512371 | NCBI WGS metagenome assembly VFQN01 (sample SAMN10412370, study PRJNA504923) | tailings metagenome | isolation source: Replicate 2 from Balatoc abandoned mine | place: Philippines: Itogon, Benguet | collected 2017-08-28
ATGCATACACTGAAGGGCTGCGCACACCGCGAGGGACTTACCTCACCACTTACCAGCAGCAGCAGCAGCAGCAGCAGCAGCCGGGTGCTGCCGGGCCGCCGAACAACGGCGGCCTTTCAGGCGGGAACGCCAGTGGCAGCGTTGGTGTTGGTGTTGGTGCTGGTGGTGGCGGTGTGGGAGCTGATGCGGTTGGAGGAACGCGGTTGGATGACAACGACGATGATGACGCGTTTGTGGATGCGCTGCTGCCTCCGCCGCTGCCGCCCCTGGAGCTGCCGGTGCTCAAGCACCGTACGGTGGTTGGGGCGGTTGGGGCGGTTGCGGCTGCGGGCGGACCCACGGGTCAGAGGACGGCGGCGGAGCAGCAGAAACAGCAAAAGCAGAAGAAAAACCAGCAGCAAAAGCAGCAGCGAGATGGGGATCCCCAGGCGGGACAAGGACAAGCCCAGGGTCAGCTGGGGAGCAAGGCGGGGGGCAGCACCAACGGGCTCAAGGCAGGAGAGGCGGCGGCGGCGGCGGCGGCGGCCGGTGGACCCAAGACGCGGGCTAGCACGCGGGCAAGGAGCAGGACGCCCTCGCCGCCGCCGCCGCCAGCGCGGCCCGGAGGCAAGGGCGGGGAGGGGGAGGCGGCGGCGGCGGCGGCGGCGCAAACGGGGAGGCGCAGCAAGCGGCAGCCAACGCCCCCGCGGGGGAGGGAGGAAGGGGAGGAGGGGGCGCCAGCCGGGAAGAGGCAGCGCAGAGGTGCCAAAAGCGCAGCGGCGTCGCCGCCGCCGGCGCAGCTGCCTCAAGGTCAAGGGCAGGCCAAGGGTGGTGGGGGTGGCGGCGGAGGCGGCGTGGCGGTGGTGTGGGCTGCGGAGGCGGCAGAGGCGGAGCTGCAGGAGGCTGCGCGCAGGGTGGTGCAGCACCAACAGCAGCAGGACCGGCAGCAGCACCAGCAGCTGCTGCTGCTAGACATGCCTAGTAGCCCCACTGGAAGCCTGGGGGGCGGTGGGCTGTCCGAGGCCGGCAAGGCAGTGTGAGTGCTGCCAAGAAAGCGCTCTCGTGAATGTGTTCCTGGTCCCCACATGCTCCTAACAGGCCTTGGGGAAGCAATTGTTGCTTTTGCATGGCGTATGTTACCAATAATGGAGTGCATTTGTTCCTTTTTCGGCGTCAGGACGCGGCTTTACCACATGCCCTCAACCTCTGAACCCCCAGGGCCCGCCGCGAGCGCAACCGCCTGGCCGCCCGCAAGTGCCGCGCCAAGAAGCTGGCGTTCATCTCGGAGATGCAGGTGGGTGGCGGTTGACGGGTAGTGATTGATCCTGTTGCTAAGGCCAGCTCTACGAGTGGAGGGGCATGGACATAGATTGACCGACTGACTGACGCTATGTGGGCTCATTGTTCATCCGTCGTACCACGCCGCTACAAGCCCTGCGCTGCCGTCTGGCGGTCCGGGTGCAGCACATGGGGTGATGAATGGCGGGACAGCAGCAGCTAAGAGGCGATGGGGCTCCGGGTGCGCGGTCGCGCAGCTTGCCGGGGCAACAACAGCTTGCTATGCCCGCCTTGCTGGAAGACCATGAATCAACACTGGGTGCCATCTACAAACCACATTGTGCACTTCTTGTGCCAACACCGGGGCCTCGGCAGGTGCTCCACCACTGTGTTTGTGCACTGTACAGCACATGCCTTCGCAATCCATAGCAATCCATACACCACGCTGCTGCCCGTTGGCAATCACACAGGCCCCCGCGTGTGCTGTCGGGCGTTGTCCCGTGTTTCGAGCCCTCCCGGCTCGTGCCTAAGGCCCTAGTGGCCATCGCTGTGTCTCGGTCGGTATGGACCCACGGCTTTTGCCCACAGTGTAACACTGGTTCACAGGCCCACAAGGACGCCACGCACACATTTGCTTTTCGGTTAAAAGTACGAACACGATGATTACTGGTATGCTATTTACTGTATGCATCTACCACAGGCCCAGGTGGACGGAACTACCACATATATGTACTATTATTTTATATGTTATATAATACGGTATTATATGTACTATGATTTTCTGTTCGCCGCAGGCCCAGGTGGACGCCATCGCATTCCGCAACGAGGAGCTGCGCATGCAGCTGGCCACGCTGCAGCACATGTACGGCAGGGAGGTGCAGCTGAAGGAGCAGCTCAAGGTGTGTATTAGCGGGCGTGTGTGGGTCAACATTTGTGTGGGTGGGTTAGCGCATGCAGCTGGCCACGCTGCAGCACATGTACGGCAGGGAGGTGCAGCTGAAGGAGCAGCTCAAGGTGTGTATTAGCGGGCGTGTGTGGGTCAACATTTGTGTGGGTGGGTTAGCGCATGCAGCTGGCCACGCTGCAGCACATGTACGGCAGGGAGGTGCAGCTGAAGGAGCAGCTCAAGGTGTGTATTAGCGGAGCGGCTGTGGGTTAACGCGGGTGTGTGTGGGTTAGCGCATGCAGCTGGCCACGCTGCAGCACGTGTACGGCAGGGAGGTGCAGCTGAAGGAGCAGCTCAAGGTGTGCATTACTGTGGGTTAACGGTCGTGGTGTCCTGGCAAACTAGTGGTGGCTGTTCGTAGCCGCATGGTCAATGCTCAGGGCCAGAGAAGCGGGCCTAGGCAAGAGGCTGCAGACCTACTTGCAAGTTGGTTGTGCAAGGAATGGTATCCCGGTCTGAATTGAGCCCACCTACCCAACCATGGCCGGCTTGGATTGTCCGTCGTCCCCATGTACGCTGTGCCTTGTGCTAGTCCCCAATCCCAAACTTGCCTATTCCTACGCGATTTGCCCGGCTCTGCATGTAGAATAATCCTAGCTAGCTTAGTATGGTTTTCCCTGCCTTTGGCCCATGCCCTAAACCTCTCTTGTCCCGCTCCGCCGCTCCCCTCTCACGCAGCTGGTGGTCATGGCGTGCTGGGACGCGGGCGGCGCGGGGGCGCTGCTGCACAGCAGTGCGGAGGAGGTGCTGGTGGGCCTGGAGGTGAGGCTGGGGGTGGAAGTTGAACAGGGAATGGAATGTGAATCAATTGGCAAGTGAATCTGGACGAGGAGAAGGAAGACAGTGCGGAGGAGGTGCTGGTGGGGCTGGAGGTGGGGCTGGGGGCGCGCTGATTAGGCGTGGAGAGGAGGTGGTAGGAGGCGCATGACGAATGCAGTTGAGGAAGGAGTCAATAAGCAACGTGGACAACCTCGTGAGGCTGGGATTAAAGGCTGGCTTCAGCCGTTGGTTGGCCGTCACACAATCACATGGCGCAGCGCTTGCTGTTGCGTACGGCTCTTGGGCATCCTTCCACGCCGACATGACCCCGTCCAGGGCCCTGACCCACCTCCACCCTGGCTTTACCTCCCTTGCCCTTCTCAGTCGGGCTCCCTGGACGTCAACCAACTGCTGGAGAGCCTGCCGCCCCTGCCGGGCCAAAGCGGCGCGGGGGCAGCGGCGGCGGCGGCCGCCAATGCGGCAGCAGGCCGCGGGGCCCCCTGCAGCGGCGGCGGGCCTGGCGGTGACGGCGGCGCTGCTCCGCCGCTCGCGCTCGACTCCCTGCCGTTGCAGCAGCTCATCATTACCGACCCAGCGGCGGCGGCGGCCGCGGCGCCGGAGGCGCCGCTGGCGGAGCCGCCGACCCCGCCGCCTGACGCTGGGATGGAGGCCGGCGGCGGCGGCGGCGGCGGCGGTGGCGACGTCGCCGCTGCCGCGGCGCTGGACGACGCGCTGATGGAGGCGGCGTCGACGGCGGCGGCGGAGGGCGAGGGCGGCTGGGGGGCGGGTCTGGACCTGCCGGGGCCCCGCAGCCCCCTGCCGCAGCCTAGGCAGCCCCGCCGGCCTCACGGCGCCTCGTTGCGCCAGTACCAACTGCAGCGGGGCCAGGGGACGTTCCCGTCAAGGGGCGTGTTAGGGGACGCGGCAGAATACGGCGGTGTGGTGGTCAAGATCGAGCAGTTGCCAGAGGGGGCGCCAGGTTGGGTAGGGCAGCAGCAGGAGCAGCAGCTGGGACCAGTTTTACGCACGGCCGCGCGCCCGCCACTGCCGCCTGGGCGCGGGTTGAAGCGTCCCGCGGAGGGGCAGGGGGCTCCCCTGGCGCAGCCGCCGCCAAGCGTTCGACAGGCTCAGCGCCCCCCGGAGCCGTCGACTGGCGGCGGCGGCGATGCGCCGGGCACCGCTCTTACCACCCAGGCCGATAGCGTGGCTGGCTACGCTGGTGGTAACGGCAACGGCGGAGCGCCCAGGAACTGCAGCAGCAACGGCGGCGGCGGCGGTGGCGGCGGCGGTGGCGGCGGTGGCGGCGGCGGTGGCGGCGGTGGCGGCGGTGGCGGCGGTGGCGGCGGTAGCGGCGGCAACGGACCCATGGGTCGCGCGCCGTCGCTGTCCGCCGCGGCCCTGGCGGCCGGCGGGCGCATGGACTCCCTGGAGGTGCTGCTGGCGGCCATGGCGGCGGTGGGCTCGCTGGTGGGTAGCATGGGGCGGGCGTTATGCAATGAGTTGTAATATAGCTGTTCTTTTATTTTCATTTGCAAAAAGGGTATTCGGCAGCACGCCCTTAAGGTGCTGCTGGCGGCCATGGCGGCGGTGGGCTCCTGGTGGGTAGCATGGGGCGGGCGTTATGCAATTACTTTGGGAAACACTCCATTCTCATTGTGTTTTTCAGCAGCACGCTCTCGAGGTGCTGTTGGCTGTTATGGTGCGCGGTGGTTGCGCGCATGGTGCCTAGCTGCTGTGCCCACTCGGCTGTCGTACCATTTGCTTACGGCACCATAACCTGTAGTACAGCGGGATGACAAGGCAAAGCGAGTAGCTTGGGCTTTAGGCACAGACGCGTCTGAGCCACCTTGGCGACGCGCACAGCACCTTACGTCCCCCTGTTTTCCCTTGCGGGCAGCGGGCAACCCGCGTTTCCCGCCCGACCCTGACCTCATCCCTCCCCGCAGGACAACACGCCCACAGAGCGCGACGCCCCAGGCAGCGCCCCCACCACCGCCTTCCCGGGCCCGCTTCCCCTCATCCCGCCCCTCGGCCATCCGCTGCCGCCCTTCTCCCCACCTGGGGCACCACCCGCCGCCCCCTACCCCTCCACCTACGCCCTCGCCCCAGGCCCAGGCCCAGAGCCCCTAGCTCCTGCACCACCAGCACCCTCCCTGCCAAGCCGCGGCTCCCAGCCTTCCGTGGGCCCACACGTTCCCCTCATAATCCACACCCACGTCCACGGCCCGGTGCAGGGCCCGGGGCCTGGGTCTGCACCCTTCAAGCCACAGGGCCTGGGTGCAGGGGGTGCCATGCGGGAGCCGGGTGGCCCCACGGACGGAGGGGCAGGAGGAGTGGAAGGCACAGGGGACCTGCCGCCGCTGCTGCCGCTCAGCCTGCCCTCCACTGCGCAAAGCGTGCTGGAGGTTCTGGGGCCGCTGCTGACGGCCGGGGCGGCGGAGCCTACGCCGGGTGAGCACGTGCCGGCAGCTACCGGTGCTGCAGGTGGAGAAGCATCAGCAGCGCACGAGGGAGCAGCAGCTGGGCTTACGGCGCGCCACACCCAGCTGCAGCAGCAGCAGGTAGTGAACCTAGACCAGCAGAGCAGTGCTGTTGGCCCAGCCGCCGGCCCATGGGTCGGCCCGTGCGCCCCCTGGGGGCCCTGGGGCCCGCCCTCCGGTGCGCTGCTTGGCCCGGGCCCCGTGGGCCCGCCGGCTCCGGGACCCGGTGGTACGGCATTCCGGCCGTACGGAGGACAGGGGTACGGTTGGCAGTGGGCCGGCGTGGGGATGGCAGTGCATGGGCATGGGCAGGGACAGGGGCAGGGAGGAGGCATGTGGGCTGGGGCGATGCAGCCACAGCAGGAGCAGGAGCAGCAGCAGCGGCAGCAGCAGGACGCCATGGCTCCGCAGCCGCAGCAGCTGCTGCCGTCGCAGCCCTCCCCCGGGACCATGATGTCGGGCGTTACTGTGGCGCCGGCGGCGGCCGTGGCGGGCGCGCCGGCGGCGTACGGTGAGCGGACCACGCCCGCCAGCGGCACGCCGGGGGACGGTACGGCGGCGACGGGCGAGGAGCTGTCGTGGGCGGCGGCGGAGGCGGCCAAGGCGTTCGGTAGCGTGCTGGCGGCGTCGCCGTCACCATCGCCGCTGAACGGCACGGCGGCGGCGGCGGCGCTGCCGCATGCGGCGTCGGTGACGTCACCGCCTGCGCCGCAACAGCGCACGGCGGCGATGACAGGGGGGGCCGAAGGGGCCCCTGGAGAGCAAGCAAGAGCTTGATATGCCATGTGGGGGAAAGGTGGGGCTTGCATGAGGGTTGTGGAGAGGACCGGGGCCGGAGCTGGCGGGCAAAGGAAATGTGCAGAGGCCGCAGCGGGGGCGCTGGCACCCAGCGTGTTGCTTGACCGGTTGCTAGAGCGCATGAGTGGATAGGCGAGAGTGGATAGGCGAGCGTTCGCGTGGTGTACGGCGTATGTACTAGCGCTAAGTGTAATAGTATGTGCGCGTGAGGGTCTATGACAAAGTAGAGCGATGCGCGGTGTCAACGCGGTGAGGGCAAGAGAGGGTGGCTGTTTGTTGCGTCCTTAGCCCATGTAGCTTCGTTTGTGGCGTAGTAACGCAGGCAAGTCATGTTGTCTTGCATTGACATGCGCTGCATACGTGTTCAGCTAGGTGGCTTGTGGCATGTAGTGCGTACGTATCGAAGGCAAGCCATGCTGCAATTCACGCACGCGTGCGTGTGCAGCTAGGACCGTGCGGCTCCGAAGCAGTGTGGGGACTTTCGTGGCACCGTTTTGGCTCACATTGTGCCGTCTAGCTGCGTTCCCCCGCGCATTCCCCTGTTCGAACGCTCCGCTTAGGCCACGTTCCAGGCCCAAGCGACGCACATGCATATCCCTTCGGCATCCGTCCCCTCGTGGTATGCTTCCATTTTCCGCATCCACCTCATCTCCGTCCGTGTCTGTGGAGTCATTTTTTACCTCCTGTGTGAGAGGTCTGTGAGGCAAGTCCGCCGCCATGCAGCTGCTGCAAGCTCACGAAGAGGTGCAACAGTCGTGCATGTTGGTCATCATTGGCGCCTCAGGCTCTGGCGGCTTCGCCTATTGCGCAATTGCCTTGCCCTGCCGCGTCGCCCCCTGAAGGCGGTTCCCTCAGACCCCTCGGTGTGGTGTGACCGCAGCAAGGGGCAGCTGAGAAGTCTGCTGGCTTATCACGGTACCACAAGCCTTAGTGCCTGCTCGGAAGGAGCTTTGCAGTAGCGAAGTGATGGACGTTGTCTGGCTGTTTTACATGTTGTCTGTTGCGTTGCGTGGACTGCACGCATTGGTGCAGCCCACACGCGTGCCACGTGTCTGGTGCTCAAGACCTGTGTTGAGGGGATTGGGGCCATGGTGGAATCCTGGACTGCCCAAATGGGCGGAGGTAACGGTACGCTCCAGTCAAGGCACCCGCATTGCACTGTGCATCTGTGCTACTACACACGGTGGCCCGTGGCCGTTAATAGTCCCAATAGTGGGCCGCGGGCAAAGTGCCCCGCCGCGGTCTGTGTTGTTTGCATCAGCGGCGGTGTACTGCTGCGCGTTGAGGCGTCTTGACTAACTGATATAACGGTCGCTGCGGCTGTTCAAGTGCCCACAACCGTACGGCGGCGGCGCTCTGAGGTGCTTGCCTCTTTGATGCCGCATGCCGTGTGGGTGACCAGGTTGGAAAAGAGCACGCGGGCGGCAAGCTCCCCTTCGGTGTTGGGCGTCGTGTGTATGTGCTGGCATGTGCGCCAAGGAGCTCGTTCCCCAGCAGACAAGACTGCTGCTCAGGAGCTCAGGAGCTCAGCTGCTGCAACGAGGTGCTTGTTGTTCATCTGCTGGTTGTGTACTGTAACACACAAATTTGCAGCAGGCTAGCCGATGGACCGGAACTACCGGAACATTATGATCTGCGAGCACAGCAGGTACCATGTACCAGGCAAGGCGCCGGTGGAGCTCAACTTGCACCAGTCACAAGTGCTGAGCAGACCAGCGCCAGTTGCAACCGACGCTTGTACGACCTTGCACCCGCGTGTTACGAATGCTACCTTGTGATACTTCAAGCATCGCCATGCTTTAGTGCCTTAGGCTGGCCACTAGTTTAGGTAACACAACATCTTGCAGAGCGCTCCCGAACTCAGTCATGTCAGCAGTCATGTCCCGCAACAGGAGAGACATCGTTGGGCACACGAGAGGCTCACATAGCGCCCGCTGGCCGTACATTAATGTCTGAACCTTGTCTTATATCAATATATTCAACCAACATGCATCGTGCGTCCATGGGACAACGAGGCGTCACACGACCGTCTGCTATGCTGCAGCGCCCAAGGGGTGCTGTAATTATTATGCTGGCGGCCTTGGCGCATGCAGCTGCACACACTGATGGGGATCATACGGTTGGTCGTCAAGAACGTAGGCAACCTGCTGCTTGCTGCACCCGCTCGGTGCCTCGCCGGTATTAACCGGCGCTTACTGACGTCGGCCCCAACCGCATACATGCACACGCGCGCAGAATGCTGAATCTCACGATGCGCCTACAGTAATGTATGAGGTGCCTGGCTGGAAAACCGCCCAGAACGAAGAAGACCTGGCACAGCTGTTCAGGTGTGCGCAGTTGACATGTCGAAGCCGCGGGCAGGGGAAACAGCAGAGCCCGTTGCTGTATCCGCATGTCCATGGCACGCATGCGACTGTGGAGCTATGTGTTCCTGCAGTCCTAGCGCCCTTTGAGTGCGCAAGCCTCTTTCACAGGGGAACGGAGCGGGCTTGACATGGCTGCACCCTCCCTTCGGGAACACGGGGTTACCCACCCCTCCCTTCCACTGTTTTTTTTTTTTTTTTTTTCAGGAGAAGGGTTATGGGATTATCGGAGACCTATTTTTTGCGTGTTGCGGGCAATGGCATTCGGCTCTGTCAATGTGTTCCAGAGTGTACGCTCCCACATCGTGCGCGTGTGTTACCCTACCTCAGCCTGTGCCCGCCGGCTACCGTCACACAGCTCAACACAGACCGCGTGAACCTTACCACACAGTTTTTTTCGCCTACCAGTACAGAATACCGGTACACAGAACCCACATAGCTCCAGCAGGATAGGGAACAAAACTTGTTGCTCATACCTTTTCTTTAAGGAAGTAATACGGCACGGCCCCAAGGGCCCGGCGCTTTTCCTCTATCCAAGCGGCCATGCGGCTCGTGCCCGCAGGGAAGACCTGGATCCCGACCTCGCCCCCTGGCGGGCCGTGCCGCCCCGTACCGTACGGCACCTGTACGATTTCATCTCTGCGCTGTCGGGCCGCGACCAGCGACACGGGTTCGACTACCTGACGGCTGTGGTGCTCGTACGGCACGGCCGCATGCACGTGCTGCCCATGGACGAGGCGTGGCACCGCAAGGGGGGATCGCTGTACCACCTGGTGTTCGAGGAGCGGGTGGGTCGCAGACACCGGTAGCAAATTACTCAGCGTATTTCTATTTCGCAGTAGCAGCAGGTAGGATAGCACATTTTTCCAATGGATGTGCGTAAAGCCCAACAAGCCATACTCTGGCCACGATGCCAGGTCTATCTAGCGTCCGTGGCTCTGGGGTAAGGGCGTAGGGTAGCAGGGTAATGCTGCTCCGCCCTACACCCCGGCATATTAGCATTGTGTTTTAGCTACATGCCCTGCCCTGTACCGCAGCTGCACGGCATGTACCGGATGCTGCAACGCACGGCCGTCACCCCGCCCGACACGCTGGCCGTGTGGCACGTGTCTGACGAGGCACGCTGCCTGGTGGCTGATGCGGCTGGCGGCGGGGGGCGCAGCAGGTGGCGAGGCGTGGGGCCCGAGTGCACCGTTCCCGTGCTGTCACCCTTCAAACGGTGGGACTGGAAGGCCAACCGCTCCTTGGAGTACGACATTGCGGTGCCGACCGTACAGCAGCACGGGAGCCACGACGACGCGCTGTACTTCTACCCAGAGGTACGATCGTACGTACAAGGGAAGGGATCACAATCTCTAGATATTGTCATCGCACTTGCAAGCAAAGAGCACCACAGTTTCGGTCCTCGGCTGTGCGTGCATGCTTGCGCAGATGCGCACGCTCCGCCAGGCCGTGGCTGGCGGGCCCCGACTGCGTTGCATTGCCCATGCATGCGTTGTGTAACAACGAAGCAGCCCCGCTGCATGCGCTGCTGAAATCATTTCCGCCTTACGGAGTGCAGGAGAAGAAGATACCAAAGGCGTTGTTCCGGGCTACGTTGCAGGTGATGACGAGGGGGGGGGAGGCGTAGGGCGGGGGGTTTGTGTGGTAAACGTCCCCCCTGCCTGCTGTGTTACCCAGCGGTACTCTGGCTGGAAAGATGGATTGTTCGCGACTGCTTACATTCTGTTTTACTTCATGTTTCATGCATAGGCGGCAACGGTTGCGCAGGAGTAGGGCGGGGACAGCAGGTGTATGTGCGGCAACGGGACGCTGCCTGCATACCGATATTGCCGCACCGGTGCTGCACGCAGGGCGGCTGCAAGCGGGACTGCCCCCACAACTGCAACAGGGAGTGCATCCGGCTGCGGCTGTACAAGCTGCAGCACGCAGGGTCCAAGAACGCGTCCTCGGACGTGGCACGGCTGCTGGACGTGGGGCTGACGCACAGCCACCTCAGGGGCGAGCGGGTGGCGCTGGTGAGCAAGGATCGATGCTGTGTATTAGGATGCTGTGTATTAGGGGCTGTGCATTAGGATGCTGTGTATTAGGATGCTGTGTATTAGGGGCTGTGCATTAGGATGCTGTGCAGGGGCGAGCGGGTGGAATTAGTATGCTGTGTGGTAGAATGCTGTGCACGGATACCGTTGTGCGGTGGAGGGTTGACAAAATGCGTGCGTGTGAGGCGTGTGGGTGGTGCGCTGCGTGCGCGCAGTACCCAAGCAGGCGAGGGTGCCAGGGGAGGAGCAGTGCTCTATTACTCCTCATGGGGGTCCTCTGCACCTGGCCCTGCGTGATCAGAAACGTATCCCCACATTACCGCCCTCTGTGCCCCGTCCCCACACAACCGCCCCAGCCCCCGCCCCTGTCCGGCATTTTCCCTCTGTGCCGCTGCGCGACCACCCCCGCTGGCGGTACCCACGAAACCGCCCCCACGCATGCTGCAGTCCTTTTTATATATAATAGCTGCCCACGAAACCGCTCCCACTCCCAATGCAGTCTCCCTCCGTGCCGCTGCCCGACCACGCGCGGTGGCGCTACCTGCTGAGCACGGACGGCAACACCGCCAGCTGCCGCTTTGGCAAGGTGCTGGGGGCCAACAGCGTGGTGGTCAAGGTGAGTTGGGTGCCAGATAAAGGGGAGGGAGCAGAGTGCTAACTTACAGTTGCTTACAAAGATTACCGTAATCTAAGAGCAATTTACAGTTGTATTCACGCGTTACTGGCGGTGGTCAGGGGCGTGCGTTGAGGTGCTGTGGGCAAACAGGGTGGTAGTGAGGGTGGGAGGGTGCTCAAAGAAGGACTGGGAGTGTGCTCGGGGGAAGGGCAACGAGTGCTGAATCGTGTACATGTATCAATGCAAGTCAGGGCGGTGCGTCAGGTGCTGAGATGGAACGGCGGGGCGGTCAAGGTGGTACAGGTGTGCATGGCTGGGGGCCTGCCCCACCTCCGCGCCTTACCCCCCTCACGTCTCACCCCCACGTCTCACCCGAAAGGAGCGCCGCCCGCCCTTTCAGGAGTACGGTACACCACCGCCGCCAACTAAGCGCTGCCTGCTACGGCGTGCCCGCTTCAAGTGTCGCACGGCACTACTAATGCGCCGTACAGCGCCTTCATTAGGCATGCCGTACTTCGCCGTACCGCAGGAGGCCAGCCCCTGGATAGAGTGGTACTACCGTAGCGTCCTACCGGGGGTCCACTACGCAGCGTTCACGGACGAGACGGACATTATACAGGTGGGTGTGTAGCAAACTAGCAGTAATGATGTAAGGAGCAGATGTGTTGTGTCGCGTGTGTATGCGCTTATGTGTGTGTACAAGTAGACGTGCACTTTGTCGTCCTGCCGGCAGTAGCAGAGAGGGCTGTCTAGTGGGCCCCTGCTGTCGCCCTTACGTACGGCACCTGCCTAACCACGCACCGGCTGTTGATGACGGCCCGCCGCCGTCCTGCCCTCACCTTCGTCGCCAGATCTTCCCTTACCTGACTTACCAACACCCTGGCGTGTCGTACAGTCGTACACTTCACGGCCGCTCGCCAACACGGCCACACCTCTGCCCACCGTCAACTACCCTTGCGACCCACTCGCCAACCCTAACCCGTGCTCCACACACGCCCCCGCCCATTTCCACAGCCCCCTTGATGCACCCGTCCCCCGCGGCCCATCACACCTGCCCGCCCCTCTAGCAGTGTTCCGATCTTCCGTGGGGCCTTTCGGATGGCGCGTCGAAACAGGTGCCTCCAGGGGACCCAACTTTCGGATGGGGG
>VFQN01007010.1_pt1 | contig 12405 bp, 15 predicted proteins | sample 3512371 | NCBI WGS metagenome assembly VFQN01 (sample SAMN10412370, study PRJNA504923) | tailings metagenome | isolation source: Replicate 2 from Balatoc abandoned mine | place: Philippines: Itogon, Benguet | collected 2017-08-28
AGCACGTCGTCACATACCATCAGCAGGTCATAACACGGATGATGCCCCAACACCTCACTGCCATCTGCACACCTGCGTGCTGGTTACAATTGCTTTGTGCGAATGGCCCATGCTTTTCGGGGAAAGCAACAGCCTGCCCTCACAAGCATCTAGGTACCCTCACTGCTGGGCAACCCAAAGTACACCCAGCGCACACACTACCGTACATCGAGACTACCCAAATTACATCCAGACATCCAGAATACCGTAGGCACTACAAGTTGTACCTGCAGGCCCTGTGCTGCATGGCGAAAGTAGAAAGAGGAGCGGGACCGGACTGTAATCACCACGGTCATCAGCCGCCACTGTTCTCCACGTGCGTACCGGTACCGAACGGAAACACTACGGCCCTCCTGTACGCGATTACTCAAGGCCACGCAAGGCCCAAGTGGCCCATCGTTGCCACGAAGCTAGCAACTACCCGGCGGCCAGAGCTGCAGCTTCAATTCGGTCGCTCCATGCGATCGATGAAGCTCCGCTCGTACACCTGACGGAAGCTCTCTTCTGGGTCGCATGTGCCGAAGCCTGCGAGGAGTCAACATCACAGAGCGGTAGCTTGTAACAACAGCGCCAGTCGGCGCCGGTCGAGATCATATCAGCAAACCTTTTGGCCACGTCTGACACGCAAAAAGCCGTGCAGCACTAACATGGCCAATGTTGCGCAAAGCCGCGAGCGCTGTTCTTCCTGTTCCTGTACACGTCAGGCACGCAGTGGGCACCGCCCCTCGACGCACCCGCTTCCGTGTACGTCCTGCACGCTGCCGGCAGCTGCTGCCACGCACGCTGCATGCGGCTTTCCCACGAGGGGTGCGTCCTGGTAAGCTCCAGCAGCACCTTCGGCAGCAGGTACCGGTCGGACTCCGCCTATAGATGCAGCAGCGCAGGGCTTTGTCAGAAGAGATCGTACCTGCGCCAAGAAACCCCCCCCCCCCGCCTACCCCTGCTAGCGTGCTTGGCCAGTGTAAGAGACAAACGAATTTGTCGTCTTGGACTGCCAGTGTATGCATACGTAATGCCTGACATGCAGCAGTTTGTAGGCCCACCCTTTCAGGGCATACTGGCGGGCACCAGTGGCATACACTCTACGGGCCATATATAGCTAGCTAGCATGCCACAGGCTCCGTGTGCTTGGGCCGCCAGCGCCATGACATACCGGTACTGTACGCACCACGCATATCGGCATATGCGCTGCATGCCATTCGCAGTCTTCCTACGCTGCTGATGGGCTATGGTCACTACCTGTCCAAGGACGTTTACACTAGGGCTGCTCTGGCTGGCACAGCCTTTTGAGTTCGTTGTTGTAATGCAGTGGGGAGCCGCTCCTATATTATAGTAGCAGGGCAGACACGGGCACTGGAGGGCACTATCAGACCAGGAGCATCCCGCATCATCTGCTGTGACTGACCCGAAAGTTATGGTCACCAGTACCATCTCATTGACAACATAACACACGTAAGTACCTCGGAAACTGCGCAGCTAACGAAGTTGTCGACCACACTGTGATACACGACTCCAGCGCCCGGGTTGAACCCCGCTCGCGCGATGAGCTGCATGGCGATGGCGTCCGCCTCAAACTCCATGTACCTGGGGCGGGGCGGCAGGGGGGTGGAGGCGGCAAGATCCTTTACATGCCGCTTGCATTTGTGGCAGCAGGCATAGCATCATGCCAGCAAGCACCGCGCCTTGCGAGTGAAACCGTTGCAACACTACCCACAGCAGCTGTGACTTTGTTACGCCTACACTGACATCAGCGGCAACACAAATCCAGGCTGCTGGCTTGAAGTGTATATGGGTAGTGGCCAAGAGCTGCGGTTCGGCTCCCTCACTCATTCAGGGCCAGGTGTGCGCACCATTTTGACAGCGGGCGAAGGAAGTTCCACACCCCTTTGGATGCGTACAGGTGGTGCGCGACGATGGCCATCAGGCTCGGGACAGATATCCACAGAGTTGCCGCCAGTGCCAAGTTCAGCACATTTATTATGTGCATGGCTGCCCATGCGTTGTCGACATTGCACTCGCTCTCAGCCTAGAGGAGGGACGGTACGGTACAGCAGCCAAGATGCCGCATGCCAGCAGATGAATGGCGCCGCCGCAAGAAGTGCACGGGCACGGTAGCAAGCATGGAGTCGGTATGCGGGACGTGCATCTAGTCCACAGGTACGAGCGAAGGCTCAGCAATTTCCCGGAGGGCGTGCCTTTGTGCGCCCACACAGGGTTGTTCGCCGTGTACATGTCTGCTCACTCGATCTTACTGACAGTCAAAGTGCAGCGTGTATGCTGCTGCTCCCAAGATACCGCCTGAGGGATGCATGCGCCGTACTACCAGTATGTCCCGCTGTCCACTGCTGGCTGCGCGGCTGGCTACGGTACCTGCTCTACCATGTGCTGCTGCACCCACCCACCTCGTGCTGCGCCACCTCGTGCGCCACCTCGTGCGCCAGCACGAAGGCCAGCAGGTCCTCGTCGCGAAACGTCCCATCCAGCATGGAAACCCGCACAACGACCTGTACCGTGGTAGCGTTGGTACTCGTTACTGGACATGGTTTGGCCCAGGGCGAGGGTCGCTTGTTCCGTACTGGTCCCGACCGCAACGATTTGCCCAAACGCCGTGCATCAGCGTACACGTACGTAGCAAGCACAGTTCCAACGGTAGAAGGTAAGCGCACAACAATGACGCACTCACTATGTAACGAGGACACAAGCCGTGGTCGCACTCACCTTGCCCCCAGGCCTGGCAGACACGCTCGGTCCCTGCCCGTCGTCCACCACGCAGAACTCCCACTGCAGCCCCCGCAGCCGCTCCGCCGCCGCGCCGTCCCCCAGCCCCTTGACCGCCGCCTCCACCACCGCCGCCCCCAGCCGCCGCACCAGCAGCACGTCGGGGTGGTCGTCGGGGAGCAGCTCGCCCTTGGAGCGGTACGCCGCGGTGTCCTGCATAGGTGTTTAGTTGGGTTGCAGTACTGTTGCATGCGAGTGCGAAGCCAGGAGGGGTGTCAGAAAAAATGCCAGACCGCATGCCTAGAATTTGGTTCGGGCCCCCCTGAGGGGGGCCAACCCATTGCCGTACACACCAAAAACGTGCTTATTTTGCCCGAAACAAGTTTCAGTTATAGGCTATCTATCCGAACCCTTTGGGTCATCGCCGTTGCTCTCTGTGGGCTCACACTAGGGGTCCTCAAGGACCCTCTTGCCGTACAGTACGGCAGTAGACCAATGCATAACGTACATCCCATTGAAATGATCTTTCATTTTAGCTAGGCATGCGAACATTTTCGGTCACTCACTCCCCCTCCCCCTGCGTGAAGCTCTCACTATTGGGAAACGAATGGCTGGGCATCGGGGGCAGGCTGGACAACAACAAGTACTGGGCGGACTACTTGGGTCTGGGTTGTCGGGACCCACCGCCTCGTGCACCATGGGCCCAGCCAGTTGGAGCCTCTCCGCAACCGTAGGCTGCATTGACCGCCACCTCCCGCTGTACGGCACCTGCTCCAGGTCCTTGTACCAAGTGTACGAGACAACCGCAGCAATCACGGCTCCAATTCCTAGAACCGCTTGCGTCGGAACGGAGATGGCCTCCGCCAGGGTCCGCCAACTGCTAACCAGGGGCACAAGGGCAAAAGGGGCCACAGGGGAAGTGCATCAGTGTAGTAAGCATACAGCCATGCATTGTTGCTTAGCGCTGGTGGTGCAGCCCAGATCTTCTGGCTCAGATCGTGGGCAGGTACCGGTACGCCGAGCCGGCCAAGGTACGTGCCACTGCGTAGGTGCGTGCGTACTCTAGCACCTGCACGCACACTACCTGTGGTTGCAAGCCGCACCTGCCGCCTGCTCCACTGCTGCTGTGGGACATGCCGCGGGACAGCTGCCCAGCCGCTGCCATGCCCATGGGGCCTCCCCGGACGGTGCCCGGAGCCACAGGCCGCACGCCCCCGGCACCGCCACCTGCAGAGGTACGCGCTGCAAGGTGGTGGGGCGGCGCGACGGCTGCAAGGACAGCATGTTGTTGCGCTGACCTCTACTCCGCAGGATACCCATGATCCAGCACCCCAGGGAAGAGCACGTGCGGTAACGACTGTGCTGTACATTAGAGCCCAAAGACTGCCCAAGGGTGCCTTCTAATTCCTTACGGACACGTATGATGCCGTGTCCATCACCCGACCCACCTGGTTGGGAACCCGCTCCTGTCCGGCTTCCCAAGGCACCACTCCACCTCCAGGCGGCAGCACCTGGGCCGCTGAGAGTGTTGCAGCTGCCAAGGGATGTTGCACCCGTGGGCGTGCTGCGACAGGCGGTCGGCTGCAGCCCAAAAGAGCCTGTTCCCCCGAGGCCCCGCACACCGCCTATCTGCTGCCCCGCTGGGATGTGGGCCACACCGCCTCCTCCAGCCCCCAGCGCCGACCTCCACGCCGCGCCCCACGCAGCAAAGGACCCATGGCCTCCTGATGATGATGCGGAACCGGTGCTGAGCCCCGCACCGGAGCTGGCCCATGCCCAGGGTAGGGCAGCGGGTGTGGAAGCGCCAGCAGCCCTGCTGGCCGCTGCAGCTGCGCCAGGGGAGGCCAACGGGCGCGTGGGGCCAACGACAACACTGGAAAGATGTTTATTTGCATGGAAACAGCTTGCAGCAAGAGTTTGTAGTCTTCTCATTCTGTAGGGGCGAAACAGCTATTGGACGCGCGATGGCTGGACGCGTGTCAAGGGTCAGGGGAGTCCCATCAGTTGGGCAACAGTGATGGTGCAACCGCAGCAACCTATTTATGCTCAGCTGTATGGCGGCCTGCAAAAGCTTGTGGTGTAATTTGGCCACTGGGCAGTCGCGAGAAGTGCGAAGGTCGTGTACGCTCGAGGCACCTCGAGGCAAGCTCGAGGCAAGCTAATTATCCAGCTACTGCGTCCTTGATCTTTGTAACAAAGTGTGCAACATAGTTTATTATACAATAAGCGACACTGCGACGACGCACTTGCGACAAGCGTCAAGTGTCGCGTCATGCATCGCGATTGGACCTACCACGAACCGTCACTCCTGCAGTGCTTGTGCCTTCGCAGCCGGCACCTTCGCCCGTCCCCTGCTCACCACGACCCAGCGCCTGTTGCACTCCGCGATACATCTGTGGCGTACTACTGGCAACGCCTCTCCTCCATAGGCAGCGCCAGCAGCGGCTGGACTTTGTCAAAGCCCGATTGGCCTGCCACGGCAGCGCAGGGTCTGCAGCAGGGGCACACCAGGCTTGGTGGCAGGTGGTGGTGCCTGCCATTGCACATCCCTCAGACGCCACCACAGCTCGGGCTGCCGGCCCGCCTGTTGCCTGTAGCTGTCCGACCATCAATCCTGGCTGGCGTACTGCTTGTCTCACTTGGCCCACCTCTCGCGCCTCCTTCTCCCTGCGCAGGGAGGTGGACAGGTGCTCCACCTGCCACTGCAGCGTGCGCCGCTCCTCCTCTGCAGCCAAGGCATACCCCACGTCTTTAGGCATCCATACGCGTAACAGTGGATACTGTGCTGATTGGCAGTCGACGGAACCTACCACACCACGTCCTGTGCCACCAGACATGTCACAAAAGAGACATTACCCGCTGCCGTGCTGGCTGCTGTTGCTCTTTGGCCAACCACGGTCTGTATTGAAGTCAGTAACCCACCGCTGCGGGCCGCCACCTTGCGCGCCGCCTCCGCCTGCCTGGCCGCCACCCCCTGGGTGCTGCGCCCGGCGCGCACACCCTCAGCTAGGTACTCACAGCGCTGCGGTGGACACGTGTGGGAAAGGGGGACACTGCTTGGTGGGGTTCGTGGGGAGTGTATGTCTTGAAGCCAGTGGTAGCAGGTGCTAGGGTCATTGCACGCACCTGGCGTGTGAGCGCCTCGGTCTTCCGCAATGCCGCAGCCTGCCGAGGACAGCGTGGCAGCCGAGGAGTTGGTGAGGGGCAGGTGGCAAGGGATGCACAAGACGGCTAAGAGTACGGTGCCATGCAGTACAGCCATAGGAACCCAGAACCATTGGGGTGACGTTTATCCCCACCTCTTGCTCCGCCTTCCGTGCTCTTGTGAGCAGGGCGGCCCTGGACAATCCCTCCAGCTGTTGCTCCTGCTGCTCTTGCTGTTGCTGCTGTGACACCGCAAACGCGCCCTCGGCATCGGGCCCGCTTCCCCCACGACACCCGTCCCGTGTGGCGGCACACGAGGTGGCTGCATGGCGCAGGCCCCCGCGCGCAGGTGCTGCACCTGCTGCGGCGCTGCGCCCAGGCCAACAGCCGGCCCTCGCCTCGACCGCTTTGGCAGCTTTGGGCACCGGCGCCCCCAGCAGCCCTATTGCTGAGGAGGACATCCGTCCGTGAAGCTGTGCACTCAGGGGCCGTTGGGATGGTGGCGGCTTGGCGGTGTTCGCCACGCCCCTTAACGCAGCCCTGGGGGCTAACTCCAAGGGCTTCGGCCCTGCGAAGCCACCGCCAGGTTGCGGCGGTTCGGGTTCAAGGATTTCCAGCTTCTCCTGCAGGAGCACGCACCGGCTCAGGTACGTTTGCTACTTGCGTCACAGGCGTGGGCCTGCCATACGCAAGCGGAGCATGGCTTGTCACCTGGAGTGCTTGGACCAGTGCCCGCAGGGCCGCCTCGTCTTGGTTGGGAGCAGCAGCGCCCCGTCCTGCGTCCCTGCAATGTTGCCTGCCGCTCAGCTCATGTGGGAGGCTCCAGGGGTTGGGTTCCGAGCCAAGCCGCTGGCTGTCGTTGACGGGGAGCTGCCCGGGGGACGCCACAGTTCGCAGGGCGTTGCGACATGGCTGCCTAGCTTCAGGGATTTGATGTTCATCGCCCTTATACCCAACAGAAGTGCTGGCGGAATTGGTGTAGGTTGTCCACAGGGCATGACCGCTTCATGACGCAACTGGGCAGCTCTTCTTTGCAAGATTGGTGCCTAACAAATTTGGTCGGTCGGTAAGCCGGTCGGTGGGTCGGTTGCTCTACAAGTTAGGCAATACTTTGTTAGAGATACCATAAGGATTTTAGTTTATTTGCAGTGCACGGTTGCCGCGCGTATGCGTCCGATTCAGCTGTGCACGTCCAGCGTGGCATGTCGCAGGTACAACCTCGTTCATGCTACGGCGTGCTGGCCATGGCTCTACGCGACCGTACTGGCATTCAGATAGAAAGGGGCTCCACTGCAATGGCCCCGCCCGTATGCATGCATCGCCAGGCAGCCGCGGTGGCCATGCCTAATGCTGGCACGTGTACGGTACTTCATGTAAGCACACTCGTCACCAGGAAAATGCTCCAACAGTCCAACACCTTACTGCCATCTGCACACCTGCGTGCGGCTTACATTTGCTCTGTGCGACACGGACCATGCATGCTTGACAGCGAAGCAACAGCCTGTCTTCACAAGCATCCAGCAGGCACGCACGCGCCCCGCTGGGCTAAGCCAAGTGCCTCCACGCAGAAACTACAAGGTGCACCAGGCAGCATCGAGAGACCCTGTGTTGCATGGGCCAGAGGAGTAACAGGCGCAGGATTAAATTCAATCGACCGGGGGAAGCTACCGCTGTTCCCCACGTTCCGTGCGCAAACACTACTTGGGCCTACAGGGGCCTACTGCACGCAACCGCAAGCGTGCGGAAGTATGTCAAGGCCTGAGTAGCCGACCGTTGCCATGATGCCCACAGCTACTCAGGGCGTAGCGCTGCAGCTTCAACTTGAGCGCTCCAGACGATGAAGCACCGCTCATACGCCTGACGGTAGCTCTCTTCCGGGCCGCAAGTGCCGAAGCCTGCCGGGGGACGACACCAGTGCGTGCGTTAGACCCTTCCAGGCGCTTGCAGCTTACAACAGCATACTAGCTAGGGCGCCAGTCGAATCCATGTCGTCAGCAAAGTATGTGCGGCGGGGCGCACTCTCCCTCCACCCACCCGCTTCCGTGTATGACCTGCATGCCGCCGGCAGTTGCTGCCACGCACGCTGAATGCGGCTCTCAGTCGAGGGGTGCGTGTTGGTTAGCTCCCGCAGCAGCCCGGACAGCAGGTCCCCCTGTGTGAGCATGAAGCAGCGCAGGGCTTTGTCAGGAGGGGCCGAACGCGCGGCTACGAACCCGTGCCCCCGACCGAAGGTATCCGTATAGTACGTACTGCGTACCGGTAGTCTGCAAGCCCTAGCTAGGCCCGTCCCTATGTGCCGTATGGGCTACTTAGGCTCAATACCCACACCCATGAAATGAGAAAGCACTACACGTCTCATGCCTCAGACAGACGCTGCCCCGCGGTCGTACGGCTCCGCTGCCGACTAGGCCACGGCTATGTCATTGCACCACCCAAACTTTCGTCCCTTCCCTCCGACCGAAAACACTCATGCCCCTTCCCGACATCACGGCACGTGCGCCCGCTTGAGCGCCAGGTACTCAGCCCGCAGCTCCGCCGCCGCCCCCCGGCCCTTGCCGCTGCCCGGCCGGCTCCCGCCACCTCCGCCCCCACTGCCACCCGTATCGGACACGTGCTCGCCGGCCCCACGCGCCTCACCACCCCCACCACCGCTCTGCACGTCACCGTCCCCTCCACACTGGCCTGCAATGCCGGCCGGGCGGCTTGCAGCGCGCTGCTGCCCCCCCTGACCCCTCCCATGTGCTGCTGATGGCACTGCCTCTCCGCTCCGTACTTCCGCTAACACCGGCCGACGTGTGCTAGTACCTCCATGCCCACCGCCAGGGGCAGCTGGCTCTTCCATCACCGGGCTCTCCGGGTCGTCAGTTGGCGCGGGCCGAGGGACTGCTGCCGCAGCTGCAGCCCGCAGCAGCGCCCGCTGCATCAACACATCCACGCCGTCCCAGTCTGAGTCCTCATCCTCGCCTCCGCTGCCGTCCTTCTCTCCCTCTCTCTCGCTCTCTGCGCCTGCAACAGCATGCCCACAGTCTACGCTGCCGCCGCCAGCCGGAGACTCAGCAACCGGACCATGGCCCTCGCCCTTCCGTGCCTCTGCGCCGCTGGACTTGCAGGGCCCGGTGCCGCTCCCTCCCAGCCGCACCCCGGTCCCGGCGTGCTCCTTGGCACGCCCCTGCTGCCCCCGCAGCTGCGTTGCCCACATGCGGTTGTGCTCCGCGACAGCTGCAGCCAGCTCACCATCGCCGCAGCGATGACTCGGCGCGGTGGTCTGCCCCGCCGCTGCCTCCCATTCCGCGCCCTCATGCACCCCACGCACCACCATCACCATTTGCCCGTTGACCTCGTCAATTTCCTGCTCTCCATCCCCTTCCTCCTCCTCCTCTTCTGCTGCCCTCGCTGCCCCGTAGCTGCGCTGCGGCCGCCTGAGGCTCGACGGCGATGATACGGCCGACTGCGGCGCCCCCGCCTGCGGTGGAGGCAGCTGCCCACCGCGCCGCTCCGCCAGCAGTGCCTCAAGGCGGGCCATCACCTGCATCTCAACGTCCAGGCTGCCCCACCGCGCAGTGCTGCCGCCACCCTCACCATTACCACCGCTCGCCTCCCCGCCTTCCCCACTCCGGTCCAGCTCGTCCTCCGTCACATCCCCCTCCTCCCACCCTGAGACCACCTCCTGCAGGGTCTCTCCCCCGAAGCCCATGTTCCCACCGCCATCACGACTTGGCCGCCACCGCAGCAGAAGCGGTACCGGGCCCTCCTCTGCCCCGTCGCCACCTCCCTCACCCCGGTCCTCATCTACGCTGCCCTGCACGCTATCCTCCTCCCTTTCTCCTGCTTCCCCACGCCACAGCCTGGCCAGCCGCCGCTGCTCATTGTCCGCCTCCTCCTCCGCCTCCTCGCCACCCTCTTGGTGCACCTCTTGCCCAGTCCTTGTGTATGCAAGACCCTCGGAAGGCAAGTGTACGCCACCTTGCAGCCCACCGTCCCGGCGCTCCCGCCCAACGCCCACCCGCTTCCTCCCCGCCCCAGCCACCGTGTTGCCTTCCCAGTCGCTGCTGCTGCTGCAGCCGGCGCTGCTATCCTCGCTGTCCACCCGACACAGGTCCGCTCCGACCTGGACCACCGCACTTTCACCAAAGGCCCCGACCGCGGTCCCGCTGGTGCCGGCTCCTGTGTTCCCCTGCCCAGCTTCCTTCCCACAAACCTCCTGTTGCTGCTGCTGCTGCTGCAGGCGCTCCTGCTCCTGCTGCAACTGCTGCCGCAGCGCCTCCACACCCTCCTCCGCGCGAGCCTTTTCACGCTTCAGCCGAGCGCCCAGCAGCGCGGCACGTGCGCCCACGGCCCGCAATCGGCGGCACGACGGCTGCGCTCCCCCCGGCCCCGCGCCCACGCTCACACCGCCCTGCGCGACCGCGGCGCTAGACCGCGTGCGTGCTGCCAGCCCCGCTGCCACTCGGCACTCGCCGAGCGACACACCGGCGCCAGGGCCATGGCTTCCTGCCAGGGGCCGCACGGTACCGCCAGTGGCGCGATGACCGCTTCCCGACGCTGCTGCGCCGCCGCCCGCCCCACGCGCTGTGGCTACGGGCGCGGGGCGGAAGAGCCTGCGTGCCAGCGCATCTTGGGCACGCTCGCGCTGGTGCGCCAATGTGGTGGCGGCGGCCTCCGTGGCGGTGGGTACCGGCTGCCGGGCAGGGACAGCGGCGTCGGGCGCGTGACCAATGGCACCAACCGCACCGCCTGCAGCGGCGGCAGAAGCGCCAGCGCCTCCGGCCACCCGGGCGCTGAGAGAAGCACGGCGTCGCGTCTTGGCCCCAAGGCTTGCCAAGGAGGACGCTGGAGACGCAGCAAGAGTTGAGGACGCCGGCGTGCATACGGCCTTATGCGCTGCCACTGCAGCCACGCGCTTGGCTGCCGCAGCGCTTTGCGGCCGTGCAGTTGCTGCGGCTGCCACGCCCTCGGCCTGATGCGCTATCGCAGCCTGCTGGGCCGCACGCGGTCGGCTGGACGCAGCTGCACGTCCAGCGCTTGCTGCCTGCGCCTTCCGCACAGCTGGCCGCGTGCCAGGGCCTGCCGCCCGGGCACCTACCCCGCCGCCAGCGCCAGCTGCAGCCCTCTGCACAGCCGGCGGACGGGTGGGCAGGCCGGCAGCAGCCCTGCTGGGAACGCAGCTGCTGGCCACCGACTGCGCTACGCTGCTTGCAGGGCTGCCGGCCATGAGGTAAGCCAGGGCGCCCTGACCGCTGCCGTACGCAGGCCCCCGCTCACGGTGACGCTCGCCGGCCCCGCCGTGTCCACCGCAATCCTCGTCACCGCCGCTGCCGCTGCCACGCCCAGGCTCGGGCGTCGTGGGCTCCGATTCCTGCAAGAGGCCCAGGGCCGCGGCAGCAGCCGCGTGCTCGCTGACTCCCGCAGCGCCCGCGCCACCGCCACAGCCTGCTACACGTGGCCCCAGCGCCAGCTGAACCCGGCGGTACATAAGCGGCGTCGCAGCCCCGTCACCCTCCCCTCCAGGGGAGCCCCCGCAGGAGGTGCACGTGTCCTCCACGTCGCTGTTGCCGCCCTCTGCACCGCCGCCGCCGCTACGCCGGGCTGCCCTCGCAGCGGGCGCGCTGCCCCTCCGTGCAACGATGGCCGCCACGGCTGCCGCCAGGTCTGCGGCGTTGCTGCCGCGGCCATCGCGCAGCGGCACGCCGGGTGTAGCGTCCCCGGCCTCGGCCTGGGCAGCTGACACCAGCGCTGCTCGAGGTACTGGGTCAGCTGCAGCGGCGGTGGCGGCTGCAGGTCTCACAGGCGCAGCATCCTTGCCGCCTGGGGCGGCCAAGGCGCTGTCCTGGTGCGCGTTGTGTCCAGGTCTTTGGCGGGAGGCGGCGGCATGGGCCGCGTCGGCGGGCTGGGGGCAGCCATCCGCGCGCTGCGGCTGGGCCTGCAGCAAAGCCTCGAGCTGGAGCTGCGGGGCACGCAGCAGGATGAGTTAGGGCGGGGATAAGACGGAACGCAAGGGAAGCTGCTACCGCCTGGTGCAGCTGCAGGCGTGGTTGTGTCACACTTAAGCGCGGCCGCGCAGCGGCAGTGCCCTTCGAGCTCAGAGCCGATGTTAAGTGCTCGCGGTCGACTTGCACGTGCCCCGCTTCCGCGCCCACCTGCAGCGCCGCCCCCAGCTGCCCGCACGCCCGCTGGGAGTACAGCTCCTCCAACAGCCGCCGCATGCCGCTCATCTGTGGGACGCACCATGAGGCACATGCAACAGGTGAAATCGCAGCGAGCAGCAATCACGTCGGAAAGGCTTAGATGACCGTCTGGACGTATGCTGAATGGCAGGCCGAATAGGGTGTGCTATATCACCATGCATCGGCCTAATGGGTAACAGCATGCAGCATAACGATAACGGGCTATTAATACCCTGCACGCCTTACACGTTGAACGGTGATAGGGGTCGCCGTGCGGTGCTGTCCTCTCCCGCACCTGCGTCTCCGCCTGGTCCCTCGCCACACGGCACGCCAGCGCCTC